>Ga0302323_100000544_pt1 | contig 30040 bp, 30 predicted proteins | sample Fen_T0_3_FD_201950 | JGI IMG/M metagenome (GOLD analysis project Ga0302323, IMG submission 201950) | Peat permafrost microbial communities from Stordalen Mire near Abisko, Sweden - Fen_T0_3 | ecosystem: Environmental > Terrestrial > Soil > Wetlands > Permafrost | place: Sweden: Abisko...
GGCGCAGGCTGCCGAACGAGCCACGTCCTTGGGCTCGCCGGTACAGGCGCTGTTGTTCGCCGAGCAAGCGCTGGAGATCACCCCTGACGGACGAGAACGGGCGGACCTGCTCGGTCAGGCCGCCCGCGCCGCGGCCGACGCGCTGCAGTACGACCGCCGGATCGCCTATCTGCGCGAGGCGGTGGAGGTGCTTCGCGGTGTGGGCGACGTCGACGCCGAGGTCGCGGCGATGGGTGTGCTCGTCACCTCGCTCGGTGACATGGACCAGGTGGACGAGCTGCGGCCGCTGACCGAGCAGATGCGAGAGCGCCTGGGCGACTCCGAGAACCCGCTCGCCCGCGCGGAGCTCGATCAAGCCCTTGGGTATGTGCACTTCTTCGACAACGACCTCGATGACTGCCTGGCGGCCATGGACCGGTCCCTCGCCGGGTTCGAGCGGGCGGCGGCCTGGGAGCGGTTCCAGCGGGCCTTGAGCGCGCGGTACAACGTGCTCGGCAGCCTCGGTCGCAGCCGCGAGGCGATTGTCGTGAAGCGCGGCATGCTCGCGATCGCGAACGACGAGAACGACCTGCGGACTGCAGCGGTGGTTCTGGTCGCCCTCTCGCTGGACGCGGAGGAGTGGACCGAGGCGCTCGAGCGGTCGATCGAGGCCGCCGCGGTCGCTCGACGGGGCGGTTGCGGCGGTCCCGAGCTCACCGCACTCGCCAATGCGGCGGAGTTCGCGGTCGAGACCGGCGCCTGGGCGAAGGCCGACGAGATCCTCGCCGACCTGCAAGGACGTCCCGACCTGCCGGAGTCGCTGACCGTCGGATCCTGGCTCAACGTCGCGCTGCTGACCGCGTACCGCGGTGACCACGACGCGGCAGAGGCGGCGTTGCAGCGCATCGACGAGAGCACCCGGCTGGCCAACCCGGAGCTGCGCGCCTGGGCCGGGCGGGTGCGAGCGGTCGTCAGCCTGACGGCCGGGGACCTGCAGTCGGCGTTTGACGCGTCGATCAGTGCCGTCGACGACGACCCGCTCGGCAGCAACGCGGGAGTCAGCGCCTGGTGTGCCGCGAGGGCTGCCCTGTGGCTGGGCGACGCCGCCAAGGCACAGGTCGCGTTGGACCGGATGCCGCCGGATGAGCGGCGCTGGGCGGCGACGGTGCGGCGGGCGGTGGAGGCCGGGATCGCCGCGCTGCGGGGACAGGTGCGTGAGGCCGCCGGCACCTATGGCACCCTCCTGGCCGGCCGACTGGCGGTCGGCGACCCGTTCACGCACGCGCTGATCACCCTTGACGCGATGGCGGTCCTCCCCCCCGACCTCGTGCCCGAGGGCGCAGTCGAGCAGGCGCAGACGTACCTGACCGGGTTGGGTGCCCAGGGTCTGTTGACCCGCTTTGCGCCGGTCGACGTCCGGGCCTGAGGTGGCGCGTCGACGTAGCCGCCGGGTCAACGCCGCCATCGGTCCATGGGCGCAGACGCAGAGGCTGACGACGTCCGACGGCGTCGAGATCCGTGCTCGCCACCTGCCTGCAGGCGACGGCAGCCGCGACGTCGTGGTGGTGCTGGCCCACGGCTTCACCGGCCACACCGACGAGCCGGCGCTGGCGCAGGTGGCCGGTTGGTTCGCCGCCACCGTCGGCGTGGTGGGGCTTGACTTCCGGGGTCACGGTCGGTCCGGCGGGGAGTCGACGGTCGGCGACCAGGAGGTGCTCGACGTCGCCGCCGCCGTCGCCTGGGCGCGCACTCTGGGGTACCGCCGGGTGGCCACGGTTGGCTTCTCGATGGGCGGTGCGGTGGTGGCTCGCTACGCCGGCCTCGGCGGCGACACCGACGCCGTCGTCGTGGTGAGCGCGCCGTCCCGGTGGTACTACCGGGGCACCCCGCACGCCCGTCGGGCTCACTGGGTGATCGAGGCGCCGTTGGGTCGGTGGGTCGCGCGAACCGGGTTGGCCACGAGGATCGAGCGCGGCGGGTGGCGCCCGGTGCCGGTCGAACCGCGGGTCGCAGTGTCCGGCATCACGGTGCCGATGCTCGTCGTCCACGGCGACGCCGACCAGTACTTTCCGCTCGACCACGCCGACGAGCTCGCCGCCGCACCCGGTGCGCAGCTGTGGGTGGAGCCGGGGTTCGGCCACGCCGAGCAGGCCATGGACGCCGACCTCACCGGGCGGATCGCCGCGTGGCTGCGCACGGCTCTGGCACCATCGGCGCCGTGACCCCCCGCGCGCCGTCGGCGCTGCTGTGCGTCGGTGCCGCCCTGGTCGTGGTGGCCGCCGCGCTGCTCGGGCGTCCGGCCCTCCTGGCCGGGCTGTTGCTCCTGCAGGGGATGTCGGCCCTGAACTGGCGACGGGGGATCGAGGCGCCCGGCGCCGGTGTCGGCGCCGCGCTGGCCTGGCTGGCGGCGGCAGTGGCGGACGGCGCGGCGGCCCTGGAGTGGGGCACCCGCACCCGTCCGCTGACCCCGGTGGTGCTGGCCATGGGTCTGGGTTTCGTGGCGCTGTTCGTGGTCCAGCTGCTGCGCCGGCACCCGCGCACCGAGGTGACGGCCAGCCTGGCCGCTGGTGCCGCGCTGCTGGCCGTGCTGGTGCTGGGTGCCGTGTGGCTGGTCGTGTTCCGGGTCTGCGGCGGGTCTGCGGCGGTCGTGGTGGGGGCCCTCCCGGTGGCCGTGGCGAGCCTGGCCCGGCTGCTGCGTCGTCCTTGGGCGGCGATCGGCGCCGTTGGCCTGGGGGTGCTGACCGGGGCGGTCGTGGGGTCGACGCTGGCCGTCGGGTCCGACGCCGTCGGCGCCGGACCGGGCGCCGTGGTGGGCGCGGTGGGCGGCCTCCTGGTCGCCTTGTTGTCGCTCACCGCCATGCGGCAGGCGCCGCACCTGTCGCCCCCTCGACGGGCGGCGCTGTCGCGGGCCGGTGCGCCGTTCGCCGTGCTCGGTGCCGCCGCCTTGGTGTACCCGGTGCTGCGCGTGGCGGGCGGCTGAGCCGCTCAGACGTGCGGGGAACAGCTGGGCGGTCGACTGCGTTCGGCGTCGTATGTGCGTTGCGCATCCCGTCGCCCCAGCCGTGAGCGGGGACTGCCCGTGAGCCACCCGGGGGTCGTGGTCTTGGTGGTCGTCCTCCTGGCGGCGACCGCGTTCGGGCTGTACCGGCGGCGCACCGACGGTCGGCTCGAGGAGTCGATGCCCATCGCTGGAGCCGCTCTTTCCGCGTCGTGGTCGCCGCCGGACTCCACCACGCCGGACTCCACCAGACCGGACTCCACCAGACCGGACTCCACCACGCCGGACTCCACCACCGGCACGCGCGACCGGCTCACCAGCGAGGAGTTGGGGGCCGGCCTGGGCCCGCGGGCCACCCTGGTGCAGTTCTCGTCGGTGTTCTGCGCCCCGTGCCGGGCCGCCCGGACCCTGCTGGCCGACGTCGCCGGCAGCGTCGACGGCGTGGTCTACGTGGACGTCGACGCCGAGTCCCATCTCGACCTGGTCCGTCGGCACTCGGTGCTGCGGACCCCGACCGTCTTCGTCCTCGACGGGGAGGGGCGAGTGGTCCGCCGGGGCGTCGGCCTTCCCCGCAAGTCCGAGGTGTTCGCGGCGTTGGGGGAGGCGATCCCGTGACCGTCGTCGGGTTCGGGGCCGATGTCTCAGATGTCGGACGCGCCATGACCCCGTTGTCCGGCCGGCCTACCCTGCTGGCCATGTCGGGCGAGGTTCATCTGACCAAGCGGCGCAGCATCGATCTGTGCCGGGTCACCGCCCACCGGTGTCGCTGACCCAACCGGTCGCGGCGACTCCCGCCGAGGCGTTCGCCTCGTTCTGACGCCCCCCTTTCTGGTCGTGACGCGCGTCGCGCCATTATCCCTTACTTTCCGATCGACATTACGGGGTATTCTCGTCCACCCGTTGGAGGTGCCATGTACGTCGACCCCCGCGGCCCGCGGTTCGGGGCCTGGATCACCACTGTCGTGCTCGCGCTGGTGCTGGTGACCGGCAACGTCTGGCTGCTGCTGGCGCAGACCGTCGTGTTCGCCGTCGGAGCTTTCGCCGGCCTGCGGCGAGCCCCCTACGGCTGGCTGTTCCGCCGGTTCGTGCGGCCTCGCCTGGCGCCGCCGACCGAGGTCGAGCCGGAGGCGCCTCCGAGGTTCGCCCAGGGCGTCGGCTTCGCGTTCGGGCTGGTCGGTGTCGCGGCGCTGGTCGCCGGTGTGACCGTCGTCGGCCTCGTCGCCGTCGGTCTGGCCCTGGCCGCGGCGTTCCTCAACGCGGCCTTCGGGTTCTGCCTGGGCTGCGAGATGTACCTGCTCGGACGCCGGGTGCTCGGCCCGCGGCGGTCGTCGTCGGCAACCGTGGCCGAGGAGGCGTCGGCCTGAGCCTTCCCCGTCGCGGGGGGCGTGAGGTGAACGTCGGGTGCGCGTCGGCGCGTGGTGGAGACTGTCCGACATGACCATGTCGCGCCGGACCTTCGTGTCCGCCTCGCTCGGGCTCGTCGCGTCGGGAGCCGTGGGTGCGTCGGCGTCCGGAGCGGCAGCGCCGGCATGGGCAGTGGAGACGGCGGCTCCGACCCGCGGATCGACCCGACACCACGAGGTGATCGGCTCGTCGACGCGCGGCCGGGCGATCCACGCCTACCGGCTGGGTGCCGCTGGCGCGGCGTCGACGTTCGTCGTCCTCGGCCAGATGCACGGTGACGAGCTTGCGGGGTGGGCGCTGTCGCGCCACATGCTGTTGCCCGCCACCGTTCCCGACGGGGTTCAGTTCTGGGTGATCCCGACCATGAACCCGGACGGGCGGATCGCGGGTACCCGGACGAACGCGCGCGGGGTGGACCTGAACCGGAACTTCCCGTCGTCGGACTGGTTGCACCAGGGAGTCGGGACGTCGACGTACTCCGGCCCGAGGCCGGGGAGTGAGCCTGAGACTCGGGCGGTGCGCAGGTTCTTGAACCGACTCGGCCCCTTCACCGTCGTGAGCCTGCACCAGCCTTTCGGGGTGGTCGACTACTCCGGCGGCGATCCGGCGGTGACCCGTTGGCTGGGCGGGCACCTGGGCCTACCGACGAAGCGGCTCGGAACGTCTGGCGGAAACCTGACGAAATGGTTCAACCAGACCTGGCCGAAGCACACCGCAGTGACCCTCGAACTGCCCCGACCGGCCACGCCCGAGTTCCGACGCACGACCGCGCGGGTGCTCGTCCACTTCAGCGCCGTGCGCCGTAGGTAGCCGGTCGCCGCCGGTGGTTGCGGTGGTGGCCGTTCGGCTGGCGGGTGCCGCTGACGTCAATACCGACCCGGCCGGCGCGATGACCCCCACGAAAGCTCAGCAAGTTCCGAAGCGTCGAAGCGTTGCTTCGGTAAGTGCTGAAGCGTCGAAGCGTTGCTTCTCCTCGCCGGTCGCGCGCGGGTCAGTAGACGAGAGCCTGGGCGTTCTCGGCCAGCGCCTCGTCGAGGAAGGTCGCCGCGCCGGCCAGGCGGACTCCGGGCAGGAGGTCGGCCGGCTCGATCCCGCGTCGCTGCGCGCACTGGGTGCACAGCGTCACCGTCCCGGACGCCAGGACGGCGTCGCGCAGCTGCGCGAGCGGCGCGCTGTCCGGCAGCGCGAACTCCTCCGCCCGACCCGGCAGGGCGAACCAGGCAGCCTCACCGGTCAGCCACAACGACACCGGCACCTCGGACTGCGCCGCCACGGCCGCGACGGTGAACGCCTGGGCGCACCGTTCTGGGCCGTCGTCGCCCACGGTGACCTTGACGACGAGGGTCCGGCTCATCCGCCCACCGTAGGAGGAGCGGCCCCAACGATTACAGTGAAACCGTGCTGGACCACCTCACGGCGCTTCCCATGGTCGCCGTCCTGGACCTCGGGTACGGCGCTCTCCTGGTCGCCGCCTCGGTCGTGATCGCCGGGTTGTCCGTGTCGCTGGTCTACCGACTCTTCAAGGGCCAGGACTGACGGGTCTGGTCATGTTCACCCTCCCGGCGGACTTCCCGCTCCCCCTCGCGCCGCTGGCCTGGTTGGTCGGGTGCTGGGCCGGGGACGGCGTCGGCGGCTATCCCACGGTCGAGACGTTCCGGTTCACCCAGGAGATCGAGGTCACCAACGACGGCCGACCGTTCCTGGCCTACACGTCGCGCAGCTGGATTCTCGACGATCAGGGGCAGCGGGTGCGTCCAGCAGCCGTCGAGACCGGTTTCTGGCGCCCGGCCAACCCTTCGACTCCCGGCGACGCCCCCCGCGACGAGGCCGCCGCGCCCTCCCCCACCCAGAACCCGGGCGCGGTCGACCTGCTGCTCACCCACGCGTCGGGCTTCGTCGAGATCTGGACCGGAGTCGCCGACGGCCCCCGGATCTCCCTGCAGACCGACGTGGTGGCGCGAACGCCCACCGCCAAGGAGTACTCGGCCGGGACCCGCGTCTACGGGCTGGTCGACGGCGACCTCATGTGGGCGTTCGACATGGCGGCCGTGGGCCAGACGCTGCAGCCGCACCTGTCGGCCCGCCTGTCGAGGGTGGTGACGCAGGCGTGACGGCGCAGTCCGAGCCCGGTTTCGAGCCCAGCGGCCTGGCCGCCGACGCCACGAGCGGTGACGACCTGCGCACCAGGCTGCGCGAGGCCGGGTTCCGGCTCACGCCCCAACGACGTCTCGTGCTCCAGGCCGTCGTCGACCTCGGCCACTCCACTCCGGAGGAGATCTGCGCACAGGTGCAGCGAACCGCCGACGGCGTCAACGCCTCCACCGTCTACCGCACCCTCGACGTGCTCGAGCAGATCGGCCTGGTCCGCCACACCCACCTCGGCCACGGTGCGCCCACCTACCACGCAGCCGACGACGCCAACCATGTCCATCTCGTCTGCGAGGGCTGCGGCGTGGTGATCGACGCGCCGGTGGGGGTCGCCGACCCGCTGGTGGGAACGTTGCGGGACGCATATGCGTTCGAGCTCGACGTGCAGCACTTCGCGATCTACGGCACCTGTGCCGAGTGTGCCGGCGGCCGGTGATGCTCGACCTGCCCGGTGCCGTGGCCGTGCCGGACGAGTCCGTCGACGCCGTCGCGGTTCCGACGCAGCGCCGCGTCGCCTGGCACTACGGCGACCCCCTGGGTGAGCAGCGCCGCCTGGAGCGGGGCGAGGGATTCGTCGACCTGTCGCAGCGCGAGGTCGTGCGCGTGGGCGGGCCCGACCGGTCGACCTGGTTGCACACGTTGACCACACAGCATCTGAGCGAACCGGCGCCGAACGTCTGGACCGAGGCGCTCGTGCTGAGCCCGAACGGCCACGTCGAGCACCACCTGCACCTGGTCGACGACGGCACCGCCGCGTGGGCGCACGTCGAGCCGGGCACCGCGGCCGACCTGATCTCCTACCTCGACTCGATGAAGTTCTGGTCCGAGGTGACCGTCGACGACGTCACTGACGAGGTCGCCGTGGTCTGGCAGCCCGGTCCGGGCGGATTCGTCGACGGCGCGTACACGCTCGTCCCCCGCGCCGACCTGCCCGACTGGGCCGCAGCGCACGGTTCGGCCGCGGGGCTGTGGGCGTTCGAGGCCCTGCGGGTCGCTGCCGGCCGCGCCCGTCACCGGCACGAGACCGACCATCGCACGATCCCGCACGAGGTCGGCTGGATCGGCGTCGCGGTCCACCTCGACAAGGGTTGCTACCGGGGGCAGGAGACGGTGGCTCGGGTGCACAACCTCGGTCAACCGCCGCGCCGGCTCGTGCTGCTCCACCTCGACGGGTCGGCGGCGCAGCTGCCCGAGCCCGGCGACCTGGTGATGCTCGACGGCCGTTCGGTCGGGTTCGTGGGCACCGTGGCCCAGCACCACGAGCTCGGCCCGATCGCCTTGGCCCTGGTCAAACGCAAGGTTCCGGCCGACGTCGACCTCCTCGTGCGCACCAGGACCGGCCAGGACGTCGCCGCCGGCCAGGAGCCCGCGGCCGCCGCCACCCGCGTCTGATCCCTGGCCGCTCGCCCAGCGCCCGGAGCGGTTAGGAGCGAGCCCACACCCGCCGATAGACGGACGTGGGGCCGACCGGCGACGACGCCAGGGCCGACGCACGTCCCGATCCCGGTGACGCCGCGTCGGCTCCAGCGGGCATGCGCCGACGCGGCACCGGGCTCATCGCCGCGGGCCTCCTCCTCATCGGATTGGTGGTGGTGGGCGTCGCCGCCGGGGTCTGGACCCTGGTGCGGGCCAAGGAGGCGGCCCATGCGCTCACCCGGGCCCGAGCCGGCGTCACTGAGCTGCGCGACGACCTCAGCCGCGGCGACATCGCCCAGGCGCAGGCCGTGCTGCCCGCCGTCCAGGCCGACACCGCCCGCGCCCGCAGCCGTACCCACGACCCGGTCTTCACCTTGGTCTCCCGGGTCCCGTTCCTCGGGCACACGCCCGCCGCGGTCGCCGGCGTCAGCGCCATCGCGGACGACGTCGCCACCGGGGTGCTGCCGTCCCTGGTGGCAGCCGCCGACCAGCTCGACCCGGCCACGCTGCGCCAGACCCACGACCGGCTCGACCTCGACGCGATCACCGCGGCCCAGGAGCCACTGGCCACGGCCGCCGCAGGTCTCACCACGGCCCTCACCGACCTCGACGCGATCGACCTCTCCGGCACCCCGCAGCAGGTCCGCACGGCGGTCACCGGTGTGCGCGACGACTTCGCCACCGCGCGCGGCCAGGCCCAGCGAGCCAGCGATGCCGCGGCGCTCGCCCCGTCGCTGCTGGGCGCCGACGGGCCGCGCACCTACTTCCTCGCCCTGCAGACGAACGCCGAGGCCCGGGGCACCGGCGGACTGGTCGGTGCCTGGGGGATCGTCCGCGCCGACCACGGCCGCCTCAGCGTCGTGAAGCTCGCCCCGCGCTCGGTCCTGGACGCCCAGCGCTACCCCGGACCGGCCCGCGACCTCGGCGCCGACTACCGCGCGCTCTACGGCGACGACCCGGGTCTGTGGGTCAACACCAACCTCAGCCCGCACTTCCCCTATGCCGCCCGGCTGTGGCTGGCGATGTATGCCGACCGCACGGGCCAGCGCCTCGACGGGGCGATCGCCACCGACCCGGTCGCCCTCTCCTACCTCCTGGCCGCGACCGGCCCGACCACGCTGCCCGACGGCGAGGCGGTCACGGCGGCCAACGTCGTCTCGCTCACCGAGAGCCGGGTGTACGCCCGCTACCCGAACAACGACGCCCGCCGCGACGCGTTCCTCCAGCAGGTCGCCGGGGCGGCCGTCGACGCGGTGTTCTCCGGACGCGGCGACCCGGCAGCCCTCCTGGACGCCCTCGGGCGGGCCGCTGGTGAACGCCGGCTCCTGCTCTACTCCGCGCACCCGGCCGACGAGGCGCGGCTTGCTCCCACGGCGGTCAGCGGCGTGGTCGCCGACGGGCCCGGCCCGTTCGTCGGCCTGGCGCTGAACAACGGCGGTGGCAACAAGCTCGACTACTACCTGCGTCCCACGCTCACCTACACCGGCGGCGGGTGCTCCACCGACGGCACGCGGCGCACGCAGGTCGACGTGACCCTGGCCAACGACGCCCCGCGCCACGGGCTGCCGCTGTACGTGGCCGAGCGCAACGACCTGCCCCACGGTCCTGGGGGCCAACCGGTCAGCCGTTCCGGCGAGAACGTCGTCTACGTGTCCGTCTTCGTCGCCGAGGGGGCGCACCTGGTCGGCGCCACGCTCGACGGCCACCGCGTCGCGGCCTCGACCGGCACCGAGCAAGGGCATCCCGTCTTCGTCTTCGCCGTGACCCTGCCGGCCGGCACGCCCCGGCGCCTGCACCTCGACCTGGTGGAGCCGGCCGAGCCTGGTCCGGTCCGCACCTTCGCCACCCCGCTGGTCAAGCCGACCGTCATCCACGCCGATATCCCCGACTGTGGTGTGTCCACCGGGGGTGGCGCACCCATCGACCCTGCGAGCCCGACCCCGGGCTCACCGACCGGGAACTAGGGGGTGGCGATGCTCCGCCGAGCCGCCGCCGTGCTGGCTGCAGCCGTCGCGCTGACGGCCGTCGCCGCCCTGCCCGCCGTCGCTGAGCCGAACTACCCGCCGTCGTTCACCCGGATCTCGGCCGACCGCACGATCGTCGCCCCCCGGATCGCCGTCGGCTTCGTGGCCCAGACGTTCGCTCCGGGCAGCCGGGTCGACGTGAGCGTCACCGGCACGTCGGCGCAACGGACCACGGCCACGGCCAACGCCGACGGCGTGGCGCGGGCCTCGCTGGCGTTCGCCGCGGTGGGTACCCAGACGGTGTCGTTCGCGGGGGTCGACCCCGCGGGCAGCCCGCTGACCCTCAGCACCAAGATCCAGGTGGTCCCCGCCGGCTCGGACGGTTCGGGTGACAACGGCTCCGGCTCCACCGGTACCGGGGCGTCCGGCCCTGGTGGTCAGGGAGCGGCCGGCCACGGATCGACCTCCGGTCCCTCGACCGGTGGCGCGTCGGTCGGCGGGGGATCGACCGGCGCCCCCGGCTCGTCCGCCGGCACCGGGTCAGCACCGTCGGGGTCCACCTCCGGCGGGAGCGTCACGGGCGGGTCCGGCTCGTCGTCCGGCGGCGACCCGGCCGGCGCAGGCAGCACCGACGCGGGCGGTGCCCCGTCGAACTCGGCCGCGAGCACAGGCAGCCTGACGCCCGTGCTGGGGGTCCTGGGACTCGCCCTGGTCATGCTTGCCGGCGGGGTCCTGCTGGTCGCGGCCGGCGTGCGCCGACGCACCGCCGCCGAACCCCGCTCCTAGCCCACCCGCGGGGGAGATCCCCCGTCCCGCGCCCTCGGGCCCCCCGTGCCGCACGAGCCGCACGAGCCGCACGAGCCCGAATCCTTGACAACCCGACGCTACGGGGTCATTCTTCGTCCGAATCCTAGGATGATATCCAAGAACTCGTCGGCCGGGTGACGGCCCCTCGACCGGAGGAGCGAGCGTGGATCAGCGAGGCCACGGCGGCTGCCGGCCCACGCGGCGGACGTTCCTGTCCGGTGCCGGGCTGGTCGCGCTGGGCCTCGCGGCCGGCGGGGCAACGGCGTGCGCGTCCGGCCCTCCTGCCGCGGCCGCGACGATGCGGGTGCCCGGTGAGGATGTGGCCCTGGAGCGGGTCTGGATGGCCTGGCCCTCCAGCGCCACGATCTGGGGGAGTCTGCTGCCCGCCGTCCAGTCCGACATCGCCACCTTGGCCCGCACGATCGGCCGGTCCGTGCCGGTGGTCATGTGCGCGGACGGGGCCCTGGCCGCCACCCAGGCCCGAGGTCGGTGCGGGTCCCGGGTCACGGTGATCGGTTCGATCCCGGTCGACGACTGCTGGATGCGCGACACCGGGCCGGTCTTCCGCACCGACGGCTCGGGCGGTCGCGACACCGTGGGGTTGAACTTCAACGGGTGGGGTCACCGGCAGATCCACGGCAAGGACCGGCGCGTGGCTGCGGAGGTCGCTTCGGATGCCGCCGTTGCGTTCCACCGGGCCGGCTTCGTCGGCGAGGGCGGGGCGATCGAGTCCGACGGTGACGGCACCGTCATGGCCACGACGAGCAGCCTGGTCAACCCGAACCGGAACCCGGGGCTGACCCAGCGGCAGGTCGAGGCTGCGGTGCTGGCGGCGTACGGCGCCACCAAGATGGTGTGGCTTCCTGGACTGGCCGGGCGCGACATCACCGACGACCACGTGGACGCCACGGCGCGGTTCGTCCGGCCCGGTGTGGTCATGGTGCAGGTCGGCGGAGCCGTGACGACGGGTGCCTGGGCGCAGAACGCCCGCGACATCCGGCGCACGCTCTCGACGGCCACCGATGCGAAGGGACGCCGACTCGAGGTACTGACCGTGCGGGGACCCGACTCGCTCCCGCGCTGGCCCAGAGGTCAGTGGCCCATGTTCCTCGACTCGTACCTGAACTGGGTCGTGACGCCGACGGCGGTGGTCACCGTGCAGTTCGGCGACCGGGCCAGCGATGCGGCGGCGCGGTCGGCCATCGCGCGCGCGTTTCCCGGCAAGTCCGTCGTCCAGCTCGACCTCGACCGCCTGTACGGCCACGGCGGGGGCGGCGCGCACTGCGTCACCCAGCAGGAGCCACAGCCGTAGGACGTCGATCACCTTCTGGGTCAGTCGATCCAACAACGAAAGGAACGTCACCGATGGGCGAGAACGACTCGATTCGGATCTTGGCCTCCCAAGAAGGGGCCGAGCGGATGAGCCGTCGCGCCTTCATGGCCGGCATGAGCGTGGCCGCAGTGGGCGGCAGCGTGCTGTTGTCCGGCTGCGGCAATGGCAGCAGTGGTTCGCCGAGCACATCGTCGTCGGGCCCGGCGAGCGCCGGACCGGTCGAGGACCAGCTGCTGGTCTACAACTGGGCGGCCTACGACGACCCGAAGCTGTGGAAGAAGTTCACCACCGAGCAAGGCCCGAAGATCACGATCGACCTCTACGACTCCGACGAGCAGGCGATCGCCAAGCTCAACGCGGCCGGGGTCGGCCAGAGCGGCTACGACCTGATCTGCCCCACCGGTGACTACATCCCGTTGATGGTGACTCAGGAGCTGCTGCAGAAGATGGACCTGTCGCGGGTGACCAACTTCGAGAACATCGACCCGCAGTACCGGGGTCAGGACTGGGACCCGAACAACGACTACTCGGTCTGCAAGGACTGGGGATCCACCGGGTTCATCTACGACACGACCGTGATCCAGCGTGACCTGAAGACCTGGGCCGACTTCGTCGACGCGATGCAGAACGAGGCCAAGGGGAACACGTCGGTGCTGGCCACGCCCGGCAACCTGGCCAGCCTGTACTTCTGGACCCAGGACCCGCCTGGCGACTGGACGACCACCGACGAGGCGACACTCAACGCCTGCGGCGACTACGTCAACAAGGAGGTCGCGCCGAACGTCAAGGCCTACGACTCCTACCCGGGGATCAACCTGGTGCAGGGCAAGTACGCCATGTCGATGGCCTGGAACGGAGACGCCCGCCAGGGCCTGCTGTCGGTCAAGGACCCCGAGCGCTACAAGTGGGTGCTCGGTTCGCCGGTCACCGAGTTGTGGATGGACAACTGGTGCATCGTCAACGGCGCGAAGAACATCAACGCCGCCTACGCGTGGATCAACTTCATCCTCGACCCGACGAACTCCTACATCGACCTGCAGTACCACGGCTACAACACCGGAATCGGAGCGGTGAAGCAGAAGGCCCAGGACGACAACGTCCCCTTCCTGGACATGATCTTCTTCCCCCCCGAGCAGGTGGCGACGATGCAGGCCGGCAGCATCGACAACATCGACCAGCTGAACTCGATCTACCAGAGTGCCAAGGCCGTCTCGGCCGGCGCCTGATCGACTCGGGAGAACGATCGAATGGCCAGCGAGGCAGCGACGACCAAACGGAGCCGGCTTCGGGCACCGGGCTTCCTGCTGGCCCTTCCCGCCTGGGCGTGGCTGCTGTTCTTCTTCGTCATCCCGGTCGCGTTCATCGTCTACTACAGCTTCGGTTACAAGCCGGGGTTGCTTACCCTGAAGCCCGGTCAGATCAACACCATCGCCACCGACAAGCTGGGCTTCAGCTCCTACCATGAAGCCTGGACCATGGCCGACGGCGCGGTGGTCCGGACGTTCAAGCAGACCCTGGAGATCTCGATCCTCGGGACGCTCCTCTGCCTGATCATCGCCTTCCCGTTCGCCTACTGGCTTGCGGTCAAGGTGCCGGAGAAGTGGCGCGGGGTCCTGCTGGGGCTGATTCTGGTTCCGTTCTGGACCAACTTCCTGGTTCGCACGATCGGGTGGCAGATCCTGCTCACCCCGGACGGGTGGCTGTCGACCGGGCTGCAGTCGATCCACCTGCGCAGTACTCCGCTGTCGATCCTCGACACCCGAGCCGCGGTGCAGCTCGGTGTGGTCTACAACTACCTCGTCCTGATGATCCTGCCCCTGTTCGTGTCGTTGGACCGGCTGGATCCGGCGCTGCGCGAGGCAAGCAAGGACCTCGGCGCCAACCGGGTCAAGACGTTCCTCCAGGTCACCTTGCCGCTGTCGACACCCGGCATCATCTCCGGCATGTTGCTGGTCTTCATTCCGCTCAGCGGCGACTACATCACGGCGTCGGTCCTGGGTGGTGCCAAGGGGACGATGGTCGGCCAGTTCGTCTACGAGGAGTTCTTGACCGCACAGAACTGGGCGGTGGGTTCGGCCATGGCCATGATCCTCATGGGCATGATTCTCGCTGCCGTCCTGATCTTCGGCGCGGTGTTCTTCATCGTCAGCCGGGTTCTGCGACAGCGGCGCAAAGTCGTCCTTGCACCGTTGGGGGCCACCGCATGACCAGCCAAGCCGCGACCGCGCCCATGGCCACGTCCGCCACCCAGGCGAGGACGGTCAAGCAACACCCTCCCAAGCGCGACTGGGTCAACCTCGGGTTCCTCGTGTGGGGGATCGGCGTCTACATCTTCTTGTTCCTGCCGATCCTGATCATCGTCGCCTACTCGTTCAACACCGGCCGAGCCCTCCTGGCCTTCACGTCGTTCGGCTTCACCTCCTTCTCCAACGCGCTGACCCAGACCGAGATCACGGGGCCGGTCAAGGTTTCGCTGATCAGTGCCATTGGGGCGTCGATCCTGGCGACCTTCATCGGCACGCTCGCAGGCATCGCCTTGGCGCGCCGTCCGGGCAAGTGGACCGTGGGCTTCGTCGTCCTGCTCGCTCTGGTGCTGGTGACGCCCGAGATCGTCGACGGCATCTCGTTGCTCCTCTGGTTCACCAAGCTGGGCACCGTCATGGGCAGTGGCTACACCCGGTTGTGGGTCGGAACGTCGCTCTTCGCGATCGCCGTGGTGACGCTCATCGTGCGCGCCCGGATGTCGGGACTCGATGAGTCGTTGGAAGAGGCCGCGTCTGACCTGTACGCCACACCGTGGAACCGGTTCCGCCAGATCACGCTTCCCCTGGTGATGCCAGCGGTCATCTCGGGCTTGTTGCTGTCGTTCAGCCTGAGCCTCGACAACACGATCATCGCCCAGTTCGTGTCGAAGCCCGGCGTTGGCCCCTGGCCGGTCTACGTGTGGGGCAGCCTTCGCCAGGTGTTGCGGCCCGAGATCGCGGCGATGTCCACGATGATGATGCTGTTGACGCTGTTCGCCCTCGTCGTGACTGCACTGGTACTGCGCCGCAGTGGTGAGTCGTCCACGGCCATCGCGACCACCGTCGCGGGTGGCTGACCCCGGCTTCGCTAGAGGAAGTACAGCCGGTTCAAGCTGACCTGCTCCGCCGGTGGGGCGTCCAAGACGTCGCCGTCGAAGGTGACTGTGGCCGTGCGTGGGTCCACCTCGGTGGTGCCGGTCCGGCCGTGCCGCACCATGTCGGCCAGCCCGATCGTCCGGCACCCTGAGACGGCCACCCGTCGACGCCGCCCGGGCAGCCGATCGGACTCGCGCTCGATGCTCGCCTGGCTGACGAACGCCACGGCGAGATCGGCCGGCGCCGCCCCATGGCCACCGAACTGCGGTCCCAACGTCAGCGGTTCGGCGCGGTCGACCGAGGCGTTGGGGTCGCCCACGACGCCCCATGCCGGGAACCCGGCCTTGAGAACCAGGCTCGGTTTGGCCGCGAACCACTGGGGCTCCCACAGGACGAGGTCGGCGAGCTTGCCAACGGTCACCGAGCCGATCTCGTGGGCCAGCCCGTGGGCGATCGCTGGGTTGATCGTGAGCTTCGCGAGATAGCGCAGCACCCGGTCGTTGTCGTGTCCCTCATGGCTTTCGGCGTCGGGGCCACGGTCGGCGCGGTTCTTGGCAGCCATGGCGAAGGTGCGGCGCACGGTCTCACCTGCCCGGCCCATGCCCTGTGCATCCGACGACGTGATCGGGATGACACCGAGATCGTGCAGCACGTCTTCAGCGGCCATGGTCGACGCCCGGATGCGGTCGTGCGCGAGGTGCAGGTCGCCCGGGACGTCGTGGCTGAGGCCGTGACTGGCCACGATCATGTCGAGGTGCTCGGCTACGGCGTCGCGCCCGTAGGGCAGCGTGGGGTTGGTCGACGATCCGATGACGTTCGGCACGCCCGCCAGACGCAGCACGTCGGGAACGTGCCCGCCGCCGCAGCCCTCCACGTGGAACGCGTGGAACGTGCGGCCGGCCGCCACGGCCAAAGTGTCCGTGACCGACAAGCTCTCGTTCAGGCCGTCGGTGTGCAGCGCCACCTGTACGTCGTAGTCGTCAGCCACCCGCAACGCGGTGTCGAGTGCGGTACCCGTGGCGCCGGTGTCCTCGTGCACCTTGAACCCGCAGGCCCCGCCCTCGACGAGCGCCTCGACCAGCGGGTCGGGTCGTGACGACGACCCGCGGGCCAGGAAGCCGATGTTCACCGGCCAGGCGTCGAACGCGTCGAAGGCGGTGTGCAGCGCCCACGGCGAGTTGACCCCCACGCCCCACACCGGCCCGAACTCCTGACCCAGGATGGTGGTGACGCCGGAGGCCAGAGCAGCCTCCATGATCCGCGGTGACATCAGGTGCACGTGGGTGTCGATGGCCCCGGCCGTGGCGATCAGCCCCTCGCCACTGACCACCGCGGTGCCGGTGCCGACCACGATGTCGATGTCGTCCATGGTGTCGGGGTTGCCGGCGCGCCCGATGGCGCAGATTCGGCCGCCGCGGACACCGATCGAGACCTTGGCGACCGGTTGCGTCGCGTCGAGGACCACCACGTTAGTGACGACCAGGTCGCACGACTCGCGCAGGCTCGTGGCCTTCATGCCGACGCCGTCGCGGCCGGTCTTGCCGAAACCGACGAGCAGCTCGTCGCCGCGGCGCTGTGAGTCGCCCTCGACCTCGACGATCAGCCCGGTGTCCCCGAGGTGGATCCGGTCACCCGTGGTGGGACCGTGTACGCCGGCGTACTCCTCGCGGTTCATGACGCACCGCTCCCGGCATCCAGGTAGCCGCGCTCTCGCGCCCTCGCAAGCGCCGATTCGCGCGCGCCCGGGACGTCGAGCGGCCCGTCGACCAGTCCCGCGAAACCGACCACGACGCGTCGGCCCCGGTACGGCGTGAGGCCCACGGTCGTCGTCGTACCTGGGTCGAAGCGCACGTTGTCGCCGGCGGCGATCGACAGATGGCGGCCGAACGAAGCGGCACGGTCGAACCGCAGGCGCGGGTTGGCCTCGAAGAAGTGGTAGTGGCTGGTGACGCTGATCGGGACGTCGGCCGTGTTGGTGACGTCCAGGGTGACGACGTCTTCGCGACGGGCTGGCGACTCGGTGTCGTCACCGGGGAGAACCGCTCCAACGCTCAGGTCATGGCTCTGTGTGGTGCCACCGATCGGGTCACGGACGACGACCAGCCGCGTGCCGTCGTCGAACACCGCTTCGACCCAGACTTCGGTCACGACGTCCGCGACGCCGGGGAGGACGTCGTCGGGAGACAGGACGGCTGCGCCGGCGGCCAGGGCGTCGGCGAGCCGGCCACCGTCGCGGGCGGTCTCGATCACCGCGTCGGCCACGAGCGCCGTCGTCTCGGGGACGTTGAGCCGCAAACCGCGGGCGCGCCGGCGCCGAGCCAGCTCGGCAGCCTGGAAGATGAGCAGTCGATCGCGCTCGGTGGGGGTCAATCGCATGGGCAGATCATGCCGGGACCGTCGGCTCCTATGCTCGACACCCCCGGGGGCGGTAGCTCAGCTGGTCAGAGCAGCGGACTCATAATCCGTCAGGTCGTGGGTTCGAGCCCCACCCGCCCCACTCGCCCCACCCGCCAGCCGGAACCTCCCGCGGCTCCTGCCCTTTCCGAAGCGTCGAAGCGTTGCTTCAGCAAGTACTGAAGCGTCGAGGCGTTGCTTCGGTACTTGCTGATGTTTCGAGGGGTTCATAGCGCTCGGGAGTTCCGTGCGCGGGATGGCGGGCCGCGGTCACTCGCCGGGCTGGCGGGTCAAGTCCGCTGCTGAAGCTCGCCGGTCTGGTGCCGGAGAAGGAGGAGACCCGGCTCTGTCCGGACTGGACAATGAATGAACGATCGTTCATTCTGGCCTTCAGACCCGACGACCCAGGAGATCTCCGTGAGTTGGACGACCGCCGACATCCCCGCCCAGACCGGACGGGTGGCGGTGGTGACCGGCGCCAACGGGGGCCTCGGCCTCGAGGTCACCCGGGCCTTGGCGGCCAAAGGAGCCCATGTCGTGATGGCCGCGCGGAACCCGGACAAGGCGAATCGGGCTCGCGACCAGTTGCTCATCACGCAGCCAGACGCCGCGCTCGAGGTCGTCGAGCTCGACCTGGCCGACTTGGCGTCCGTGCACACAGCGGCCGCTGCGATCGCCGCCGCCCATCCCGTCATCGACCTGCTCGTCAACAATGCCGGGGTCATGGCGATCCCCGAGCGTCAGACGGCCGATGGCTTCGAGATGCAGTTCGGCACCAACCATCTCGGCCACTTCGTCCTGACCGCCAACCTCTGTCTGTCACTGGTGCGGTCCTCGAGCGCCCGCGTCGTCTCGGTCACGAGCACCGGCCGTCACTTCGGTCGGTCGGTCGATCCTTCCAACCCGCAGATGCACGGAAGATACGATCCGTGGCGCGCGTACGGCCAGTCGAAATTGGCCAATCTGCACTTCGCGCTCGAACTCGATCGACGGTTTCGTCGGGCCGGTGCGCGGGCGCGAAGTCTGGTCGCCCACCCGGGATTCGCCAACACCGATCTTCAAGCCAACAGCGCGCGCGAAACGCCAGGTGGTGCGAGCCAACGCTTCTTCGACGTCGCGGTGCGCAAGTTCGGGATGTCTCCGGCCGGTGGTGCGCTTCCTCTGCTGCGCGCGGCGACCGACCCCGGTGCACAGGGTGGCGAGCTCTACACACCGCGTTGGGTGAACAACGGGCCGCCCGTGCGACGGCCGATCACGAGGCGTTCGCGCAACCTCGAGGCGATGCAGACGCTCTGGGATGTCTCGGAGGACGAGACTGGTACGACCTTCGACGTCGCGGCGGTTGTGACTGCCGCGCAGAGCTGATCGTGTCCGTGTCTTCGCCGGGCTCTCTCGCGGACCAGGCTTCGCGCGACCGAGGGGCCGACGTCACGCGAGCCTTCCTCGAGCTGGTCGCGGAACGCGGCTTCCACGGCGCCAGTATGTCGCTGGTTGCCCGGCGGGCCCGTGTCGCCAACGGCACCATCTACGTCCATCATCGGTCCAAGGACGACCTCGTCCTGACCGTGTACCGGCAGATCAAGGACGACCTCGGCCACGCCGCCGTCGCGGGAGTGGATCCGACGAAACCACCCCGTGAACGCTTCCTCGTTCTGTGGAACAACGTTCTTGAGCACCTACAAGCCGACCCGGTACGGGCACAGTTCCTGGTGCAGGTCGACGTGTCTCCCTTCGCCGTGCGGGCGCACGAGTCGGTGACCGCCGAGGAAGATCCGCTCTACGCCGCGGCTGCGGTGCCCGACATGGCAGCCGAACTGGTCGACCTTCCGTCTGTGGTGCTCTACGACCTGGCATTCGGGCCCGCCGTGCGGTTGGCAGCGTCAGGCGAACCAACGACGCAGGAGACTCGCCGGCGACTGGCCAACAGCTGCTGGCGCGCGGTCACCAGCTGAACGGCATTCGACCCCACCGCTGTGGGGACTGCTCGGCCAGGTTCGATCAGTCGATGACGACGCGGTGCTCGCCGCTGTCCAGCCACTCGAGCACCGTGGTGCGGGAGAGCGTGCGGTGGCCGCAGTTGCACCAGGCCGGCAGTGCGTCGTCCACGGTCGGGCCCTCGCCAGCGGCCAGCAGATCGAACCAGCGGTGCGGATCCTGGTTCCCGTGGGGCTCATCGGGCAGGTCGTGAGCACCGTGCGATCGCGCTCGAACCGGCGCCACGTAGACCAAGCCGACGTCCGTGGCGTAGACGGCCGCGACGTGATGGCTGCGAGCGCACTGGATGCGAAGGCGCACCGCGTCATGTCCTCCGTGTGGCAGGGCAGACCACGCAGCCTCGGCGACCCGGCTCCGATCTTGATGAGTCTGTTGCTGACTGCTCATGCACCAATCGTTGCCGCTGACCGGGCAGCGGAGTAGGGCTGCAAGTCCCTGGCCGACGGAGGTTGGCGACAGGAACTGCCGAAGGGGCCTGGCAGGATGCCGACGTGGACGACAGCAACTTCCAGGAGATGGCCCATCCCGAGGGGTTCGACTACGAGTCCGGATCGCCTCATCTGAAGCACACCGCCTTGCGTGACCGCATTGCGGAGAGCCTCAGGTTGTCGATCCGCGACCTCGTCCTGGGACAGGGTTCGTGTCGAGTTCTCGAGGTCGGAGCAGGGCACGGCGATTTCACCGACGTCATGCTCGGGGCCGGGGCGGAGGTCGTGGTGACAGAGATGAGCGGTCCGTCGGCTGGACTCCTGTCCGCTCGCTACGAAGCCAACGACCGCGTGACCGTGGTGCATGATCCGGACGGTCAGTGGCTGGCCGAGTCGGACGAGGAATTCGGCTTGGTCGCCTGCCTGTCCGTGCTCCACCACATTCCTGACTACCTGGGGTTCTTGCGGCAGGCCTTCGAGGCGACCCAGCCAGGTGGTGCATTCATCTCGTGGCAGGACCCCTTGTGGTACCCGCGCAGGACCACTCTGAATCTGACCCTGGACAAGGCGTCGTACTTCGGCTGGCGCGTCACCAAAGGCAGCTATGCCAGGGGAGCGCTCACGCGGGTGCGCAGGCTGCGAGGCGTCTATGACGAGAGCAACCCGGCGGACATGAGCGAGTACCACGTCGTCCGCCAAGGTGTCGACGAGGAGGCGATCGTCGATCTTGCCGCGCGCCATTTCGGGTCCGTGGAACTCATCAAGTACTGGTCCACCCAGTCGCGCCTGCTGCACGACGTGGGGAGCCGGTCGGGTCACGTGACGACGTTCGGGATCCTGGCCAGTGGACGTTCGGGGCCTGACGTCACCGGGTGACCTCGGCCGGTCGAAGCGTCGTCGGAGCCAAGTGACACCTCGAGGTCTACCCTCGTGCCATGCGTCGGGCCGATGGCTCGGCGATGGTGTACGGGCGAAGCGGTCAGGGGTGGTGCACGGTGGACGACTCGACGCATGACGGACCTCAAGACGACCCCCGCAGACCTCCCAGTGTCTGGCGCACCGTGGGGATCGTGCTCGCCGTGACGGCCGGTGTGGCCGGCCTGGCCCTGGTCGCCTTCGCCATCGTCGTGGTGGTCAGCCTCAACAGCTGGGCGAGCAACAAGTGAAGACGTCCGGGCGGCTCCTCGTCCTGCGGGTTCGTCCGGCCGTGCTCTTCCTGCTCGGCCTGTACGCCGCGATCGGCTTCGCCCAGGCGGGGGCAGCCACGAGCGCGTGGTTGCTCGCCCGCGCGTTCCTGGTGGTGGCGGGATTCCTCGTCTTCTCGGTGGCGGCGAACGATCTGGCCGACGAGGCGGTGGACCGGGTCAATCTTCCGGCCGACGAGGGTCGGTCGTTGGTGTCCGGCCGGCAGACCAGGCACCGGCTGCTGGTCACCGCAACGGCGGCGGCAACGCTCACCTTGGTAGCGAGCCTCACGCTGGGCTGGCGCGGGTTCGCGGTCACGGCGATCGGCCTGGCGATCAGCGCCGGGTACTCGTTGCCACCGACGCGCTGGTCGGGTCGCGGTGCCGTCGCAGCGCTCGTCCTGCCGGCGTGCTACGTGGCAGTTCCCTACCTGCTCGGGATCTTCAGCATCCGACCACGCTTGGATTGGCCCGACCTTGCGTTGCTGGCCGGGTTGTACCTGGGGTTCATCGGGCGAATCCTGCTCAAGGACTTCCGTGACGTGCGCGGCGACGCGCTGTTCGGCAAGCGGACATTCCTCGTCCGGCACGGCCGGGCGAGCACCTGTCGGACGAGTGCCGTCTTCTGGACGGTCGGCTCGGTGCTGCTCATGGTGACCGTTCGGCAGCCGAGCCCGACCCTGATTGCGGCGTGGAGCATCTGTCTGGCGGTCAGCATCCACCTGCTGCGCCTGCTGTCGGACGATCGCGGACCACGCCGCGACGAAGCGCTGATCTCGGCCCTGGCGATCGTGGGTCGTGGCGTCATGGTGATGCTGTTCGCGCATCTCAGCATGACCGACGCTCGGTGGTCGACGCTCGCATCCTCGGCTGTGCTGGCGGCGCTCCTGCTCGTCACGCTCGGTCAGGCGCGGGAGATGGTCGTGTTCGGTCCGCGATTCGTCCCCTGGCGATCGGCGAGCGAACACCGACCTGCTCCGGCCGCCGAGCACTAAGCATCTGTGGGGCCAGTTCGGCCACGAGGGACCTTGGGCCCGGCTCCGGACGACTCCACCGCCCTAGGCTGGATCCATGCGGCCGGTCCGCGAGCACTTCGAGAGTGCCTTGTTTGCCGTGGCCTCGACGTTGCTTGCCATCGGCGGGGTTGCGTTCCTTCTCGACGCCGCGAAGTTCGCGGCGCTCGTCTGGTCCGTCGACTCGTGGATCGGGCTGGCCGTCTCAGTCACCTGGACGATCGAAGGCCTGCGACGCCGGCAGTTCGGTGTCGACATCATCGCCGTTCTTGCCCTGGCCGGTGCGCTTGCGGTGGGCGAGCCGTTCGCGGGGGCCGTCCTCACGGTCATGTTGGCCACCGGTCGGCTGCTGGAAGCCCGGGCCGACGCGCGCGCCCGCCGTGAGCTGAGCCTGCTGGTCGAGCGCGCGCCGCGAACTGCGCGGCGCGTGGTCGATGAGGAGATCACGCAGGTTCCGATCGAAGAAGTGGCCCGGGGTGATCGGCTCCTCGTCGGCCCGGGCGAGGTCGTGCCCGTCGACGGTCGGCTGCTGAAACCCGCGGTGCTTGACGAGTCGTCGCTCACGGGTGAACCGCTTCCGGTCGACCGCGCCGCCGGGGAGGAGATCCGCAGCGGCACGGTGAATGCAGGATCCCCCATCGAGCTCCTGGCCACCTGCGTGGCCGTCGAGTCGACCTACGCACGAGTCGTGAAGCTGGTCGAGGAGGCACAAGCCACCTCGGCGCCGTTCGTTCGAACCGCTGACCGGGTGGCCATCGGATTCGTCCCGTTCACCCTCTTGCTGGCCGCCGGCGCTTGGGCCGTCTCGGGTGATGACGTGCGTGCGGTGGCGGTCCTGGTGGTCGCGACACCGTGCCCTCTGCTCCTCGCGGTGCCGATCGCGATCATGTCCGGACTCTCGCGGGCCGCACGCATCGGCGTCATCGTCAAGGGCGGAGCCGCACTCGAGCGACTTGCCGGCGGCCGGGTGCTGCTCTTCGACAAGACCGGAACGTTGACGCGGGGGCAGCCGGTGGTGGTCGATGTGGTGGCGCCCGCTGGCCCGATCGACGAATCCGAGCTGTTGCGACTCGCGGCATCCCTCGACCAGGTCTCCCCCCATGTCCTGGCCGGAGCCATCGTGACGCATGCGCGTCGCCAGGCCGTGGTGCTGGCCCTTCCCAGTGGCGTCCGCGAGATCTCGGGCTACGGAGTCGAGGGCGACGTGGATGGTCGTCAGGTCCGCCTCGGTAAGGCCGGCTGGATCGTCGAGGGCGGATCGCCGAGCTGGGTCCGTCACGTACGTCGCCGGGCATCGTTGGACGGTTCGCAGACCGTGTTCGCCGCCGTCGACGGCGTCCCGGTCGGGGCGTTCCTGCTGGAGGACCCGATCCGTCCCGACGCGCCACGCATGCTGCGCGCCCTGCGTCAGGCGGGCATCACCCGCACCGTGCTGGTTACCGGGGACCGAGCCGACATGGCCGAGTCGGTGGGACGCATCGTCGGGGTGGACGTCGTTCGCGCCGAGCTGGATCCTGCGGACAAGCTGGCCGTGGTGGTGGACGAGCGACGGTACGGCTCCACCATCATGGTCGGCGACGGCGTCAACGACGCACCGGCCCTCGCCGCGGCCGACGTCGGGGTCGCGTTGGCCGCCCACGGCGCGACCGCCTCGTCGGAGGCCGCCGACGTCGTCCTCACGACGGACCGAATCGACGGGTTGACCGAGGCGCTGCTCATCGCGAGACGTTCCAGGAGCATCGCGATGCAGGCTGTGGTCGTCGGGATGGGGCTGTCATTGATCGCCATGGCGGCGGCGGCCCTGGGGTACCTTCCTCCAGCCCTCGGCGCCGTCCTGCAGGAGGTCATCGACGTCCTGGCCATCGCGGTCGCGCTGCGGGCCGTGCTGCCCGGGACGGCTCGGGTCGTCCGGATCGCCGGCGGCGACGCCGAGCTCGCCACCAGACTTCGGACCGAGCACCAGGCCGTCACGCCCATCGTCGAACGGGTTCGGGTGGTGGCGGACGGACTCGAGGACGACACGACGTCGATCGCGGGCGTGACCGCACTGCTCCGGTTGCTGGACTCAGAGCTGCTTCCCCATGAGCACGCCGAAGAACGCGACCTCTTCCCGGTGATGGCTCGGATCCTGGGCGAGCCGGAGTCGACGGCCGGGCTGAGCCGCACTCACGCCGAAATCGACCACCAGGTGTCGAGACTGCGCCGACTGGTCGAGGAGCTCGGTTCCGCGACCCCCGACGTCGAGGACATCCTCGAGCTCCGCAGGCTCCTGTACGGTCTGTACGGCGTGCTGCGTCTGCACAACGCGCAGGAGGAGGAGAGCCTCTACAGCCTGCTTCGGGAGCCGACGCACGGTTCCGCGGCTCACCCGACCGTCGGGTCCGGACTGCTCTGAGCGAGCCGTCCGACGCATTGGTGTGCGGCGTGGTGGCTAAGCGGTGTGGAAGATCTCGATCGAGGCCCGCAGGTCCTCAGCCATGCCGTCGATCGCCTCGACCTCACGCGCCCGGTCCCGTTGACCCGCAGCCTGCGCCTCCGCGACCTGAGCGACCTCGGTCATGGCGGCCACCACCTGCTGGGAGGCCGACGTCTGCTGCCGTGTGGCCATCCCGATCTGGGCTGCTGAACTCACCGCGCGACCGGCCACGTCGACGATCTGCTCGAGGGTCTCGCGCACCGCCTCGGCCATCTGCGACCCCTGCCGGGCTGCTTTGGCGCCCTCTTCGGTGGCCATGACCGTGGCCCGGGTTCCGGTGCGGATCCTTGTGACGATGCCTTGGATCTGGCCGGTGCTCTCCTGGGCCCGCTCGGCGAGTTTGCGCACCTCGGCGGCTACCACGGCGAACCCCTTGCCGTGCTCGCCGGCACGGGCGGCCTCGATGGCCGCGTTGAGCGCCAGCAGGTTGGTCTGGTCGGCCAGCTCGTCGATGACCTTCAGGATCCGGTCGATCTCAGCACCGGAGACGTCGAGCTCGGTGGCCTCGCTGGCGATCGTCTCCACCCGTTCGACGATCACGCTCATCTGCCCGGTCGCCCCGGTGACGATGTCGCGCGCCTCGCCAGCCGCCGCCGTCACGTCGTTCGCCGCCTCGGTAACAGCTTCGGCGATCTCGGCGATCTGCGAGGCCGTGGCGGCGAGCTCCTCCATGCTCGACGTCGTCTGTGCGATCGCCGCCGACTGCTGGGCGTGGCTCGACGCCGACTGCGTGGCCGCTGCGTTCAGCGCCGAAGTGCTGCCGTTGAGACTCTGCCCGGCCGTGCGAACCCGGTCGACGACGCGACGCAATGAGGCGAGCGTGTCGTCGAGTGACTCCCAGACCTGGCCGACGGCGTCGTCCTGGGTCTGGCGCTGCTCGACGAGCTGCTGCGGCTGCAGGTCGCCGCGAGCCACGGAGCTCAACACCGTGGACAGCTCGGTCACCTCACCCTGCAACGCCAGCCGGCGCTCCTCGGCGTCGTCGTGCAGGCGCCACAGCACCTTGGTCAGCGCGATCGAGAACCCGGTCACGATGAGGAGGGCCGCTGCGCCGTTGAGCACAGTGCCGATGTCGGTGTGCTTCATGTTCCCGGCGCCGACGGTCGTCACCAGGTACGACGTCGTGCACGCCAGCCCGTAGAGACCGGCCAGGACGGCCGGCAGCTGGACGGCCGCGAGGAGGATCAGGGGGAAGTAGTACGCCCAGACCCCGCTCATGAAGCCGTCGAACATCTGGGAGTCGTAGGTGGCGACGGCGAAGAACACGAGGAGCTGGGCGAGGTTCAGCCCGAGGCGGTGGCGGCTGACCCAGCCGTTCTTTGGGTCGAGGTGCAAACGCAGCGCCAGCCAGGCGGGCATGAGCAGCACGCCACCCAGAGTGGCCGCGACCGTGCCCGCGTCGGCGGTGGTCCCTCCGGTGGCCACGGCGATCCACAGCACAACGGGGCCGGCGACGGCCAATGCCGTCGCCAGCCACGTGGACATCCGCATGATGCGGTACTCGAACGTCATCGGTCCCTGCCCCATGGTCGACTCCCCGGCAGGCATCGGCCGAATCGTTCTGCAACTTCAGCCGAGGGCCAGGAATGGCTGGGGCTGACGCCCGAGCTCCCTGGCGTCCGAGCCACCTCCGGTGGGTAGGCTGCCCTCGTCTGGTCGACGTTGGAGGAGCCCGGTGACCGCAACGATCGGAACGGCACATGCTCCCGACTCGGCCGGGCATCCGCCTGGTGCCGACGAGTGGCAGCTGCGCTGTGAGCTGGCGGCCACCTATCGGCTCGTCGCGCATTTCCGGATGACCGACCTCATCTTCACCCACATCTCACTGCGCCTGCCCGGCCCCGAGCACCACTTCCTGATCAACCCCTACGGACTCCTCTTCGAGGAGATCACTGCCTCGAGCCTGGTGAAGATCGATCTCGACGGAAGCCCGGTCGAACCGACGCCCCACTCGGTCAACCCGGCCGGTTTCGTCATCCACTCGGCGATCCATCGATCGCGCGGCGACGCGCACTGCGTGCTGCACACGCACTCGCGTTCCGGCTGCGCCGTGGCCGCCCTGGAGTCAGGGTTGTTGCCCGTCAACCAGATGTCGATGGAGTTCTACGACCAGGTGGCCTACCACGACTACGAGGGCATCGCGCTCGACCTGGACGAACAGGCTCGGCTGGTCGCCGACCTGGGTGCTCGCCCCGCGATGATCCTGCGCAACCACGGGCTGTTGACGGTGGGCGAGTCGGCCGGTCAGGCCTTCCTGCGCATGTACTACCTCGACAAGGCCTGCGAGATCCAGATCGCCGCTGCAGCGGCCGGAGCGCTGCACCTGCCCCCGGTCGAGGTCTGCGAACGAACGGCCGGACAGTTCGCGGGGACTGTGAGCGGCGACTACACCGACCCAGAGGCCAACGACCTCGCCTGGACCGCGCTCCTTCGTCTGCTCGACCGGATCGCCCCCGACTACGCCACCTGACGTCCGCGTCCGAGCACCCGCTCACGAACGTCATCACCAGAGAGGCAGCCCACGCATGCCCATCACGATGTACGGCACCGGCTGGTGCTCGGACTGCAAGCGAGCCAAGCAGTTCTTCGGTGAACAGCGCGTGCACTACGCGTTCGTCGACGTCGACGCGGACCCTGCGGGCCGGGCCGTCGTGCAGGCTCACAACAACGGCAAGGACACGATCCCGACGATCCTCTTCGAGGACGGCAGCGTGCTCGTGGAGCCGAGCAACGCCGAGCTGGCCGCGAAGCTCGGCCTGGAGACGATGGCCAAGTCGCAGTTCTACGACCTGATCGTCATCGGTTCCGGTCCGGCCGGGCTCACTGCCGCTCTGTACGCGGCCCGGGAGGGCTTGTCGGTTCTCGTCGTCGAGCGAGCCGGGATCGGCGGGCAGGCCGGCGTCACCGAGCGGCTCGACAACTTCCCCGGATTCCCCGAGGGCGTCACGGGCGACGAGTTCGCCGGTCGACTCCGTGCGCAGGCCGAACGGTTCGGCGTGGAGATCCTGGCCGCACAAGAAGTGTCCGAGCTGTCCGAGGACGGTGCCTATCGCAGCATCGCCACGGTGGACGGCTCGACCTACTCGGCCTTCGCGATCCTGTTGGCGACCGGGTCGACGTACCGACGCCTCGAGATCGACGGCGAGGCCGACCTGATCGGCGCCGGCGTGCACTTCTGCGCCACCTGTGACGGGCCGTTCTACCGGGGGCAGCGAGTCGTGGTGATCGGTGGCGGCAACAGCGCGGGGGAGGAGAGCATCTTCTTGGCGCGGTTCGCCGACCACGTCACTGTCGTGACGCGTGACGATCGGTTGAGCGCCAGCTCGGTCGTCGTCGGCAAGCTCGAGGAGCACGACCGGATCAGCGTCGTGGTCGGTGCCACTCCGATCGCCTTCGCCGAGGACAACGGCCGGTTGCGGGCGCTGGTGGTCGAGCGCGATGGGCACCGCGAGGAGATCGAAGCCGGAGGTGCCTTCGTCTTCATCGGGCTGACGCCGAACAGCGCACTCGTGGCCGGCCACGTCGAGCTCGACGAGGCTGGGTTCATCGTGGCCGACATGGGAATGTCCACCACGATGCCCGGGGTCTTCGTCGCCGGCGACGTGCGCAGCGGCTCGACCAAGCAGGCGGCGAGCGCCGCTGGTGAGGGGGCCGCGGCTGCGCTGGCGATCCGTCGGTACGTGGAACCGCTGGCGGCCGGCCTTCGTCCCGGCCCCAAACCCATGGCCGGTGCGAGCGTCTGAGGCTGGGATCCGACAGGATGCGCGGGTGACTGCTGACGTTCGCGTGATGATCACCGGTGGAGCTGCGGGAATCGGCGCCACCATCGCCCGAGCTTTCGCCGACGACGGGGCGCGGGTCAGTGTCGCGGACGTGAACCCAGACGTGCTCGCCCGAGCCGTGGCCGACGATCCCCGGTTGCATGCGCGCGCCATGGACGTCTCGGACCCCGACGCAGTCGACGCCTGGTTCGACGACGTGCTCCGGATGTGGGGCGGACTCGACGTGCTGGTGAACAACGCCGGGATTGCAGGCCCCACGTCGTACGTCGAGGACATCGAGGTCGACGCGTGGCGCCGATGCCTGGCCGTGGGGATCGACAGCCATTTCCTGACCTGTCGTCGAGCCGCGGCAGTGATGAAGCAGCAGCAGTCGGGGTCGATCATCAACATCTCGTCCACTGCCGGGCAGTTCGGCTACGGCCTGCGTACGCCCTACGCCGCCGCGAAGTGGGCGGTGATCGGTCTGACCAAGTCGCTGGCCGTCGAGCTTGGCCCGCACGGCGTCCGGGTCAATGCGGTCTGCCCCGGCTCGGTCGACGGGCCGCGCATGCAGGGCGTCATCGCGGCCGAGGCCGCGGCACGGGGCATGACCCCGGCCGACGTCGAGCGTCAGTACACCGACGGACAATCCATCCATCGGCTCGTGCAGCCGGGCGAGATCGCCGACCTCTGTCGGTTCCTAGCGTCACCGGGGGCCGCGATGATCTCGGGTCAGGCCATCGCCGTGGACGGCCACACCGAGACCTTTCACTTGAGCGGAGGCTGAGTCGACCCGGTGCGAGGGGCGCACCGGGTCGACTGGGACCGAATCTCAGCGAACGGCGTACGCGTCGACGATCGTCTGGCGGACGCGGTGGCCGGCCGCGTCGACTCCTGTGGTGCGTAGTGACAGCGAACCGTGCGCCCGGTTGCGGACCTGCACCGTGCAGCCGCCGAGGTCGTCGGCCGGGTTGCCCGGGGCGTTGCTCCAGCAGCGCGTCACCTTGGCCGGCGCCCAGACCGCGCCACCGTCCCACGAGATCTGTACCCGCTCGTGGGTCATTCGGGACTGTGGTGCCCCGGTCGGCATTCCGAACAGCACCGAGAACCGGAACGGCTGGCTGGCCGGCGCGGTGTTCGTCGGGGTCAGGTGCATGCGGTAGGTGACGTTGAGCAGGGGCAGGATCACGTGGTCGTGCGTCGGCGTCCCCGACCGGAAGTTCCAGGCGGTGCTCACCGAGGTGGAACGCTGCCAGAACGGGTTCGTCCGATGGGTGGTCATGACGAAGCGGTAAGCGTGCTCCTTCTTGGGCACCGGCGCCTCGGCGAAGTGCAGCTGGTCGGTCTCGTTCACGATGAGCTTGCCGTCCATGTACAGCTTGCCGCGGAAGTCCCCGTAGTACGGCAACCCCCACCCTTCGTGGCCCGACGAGTCGCTGAACACCGGCATGACCAGGTTGAGGACCTGGCCGGTGGGCGACCACGGTGAGGCGTGCCGGTTCGGCACCATCTGCCAGGTCTGCGACTCGAGGTCCTTCGACACCCAAGCCGACATGGGTCCGCCGTACCAGGTGTCCTTGGTCGTCGTGCCGCTGGCCAACATCTCCGGCGGCGCCACCAT
>Ga0302323_100000545_pt1 | contig 29957 bp, 26 predicted proteins | sample Fen_T0_3_FD_201950 | JGI IMG/M metagenome (GOLD analysis project Ga0302323, IMG submission 201950) | Peat permafrost microbial communities from Stordalen Mire near Abisko, Sweden - Fen_T0_3 | ecosystem: Environmental > Terrestrial > Soil > Wetlands > Permafrost | place: Sweden: Abisko...
CGGCCAACCTCAAGGGTATAAACATGAGTCGGATCATGCGTTCTTTTTACACGCACCGGCGCGAGGTCTTCACTCCGTCGACGTTGGAAAAAATCCTCGCAGAGCACCGGCGCTCGGTGGGCTCGCTCGACGCTCGATTGAAACTCTCGTTCTCGTATCCGCTCGTGCAGCACAGCCTTCGTAGCGGGCTGTGGGGTTACCGATATTATCTGGTTTCGTATATTGGATCACTTGATCGCGACGGTGCTTTTCGCCGTTTCATCGAATTTGATTTTGTTTATTCGTCCGCTTGTCCTTGTTCAGCCGAACTTGCCGAGCATGCGCGCGAAGAGCGTGGCACTTATGCGATCGCGCACAGCCAGCGTTCAAGGGCGCATCTACGAATCGAAATCGCCGATGGCTGTGAACTCGCGGTTGAGGACCTGCACGCGCACTGCATCACGGCGCTTCGCACTGAAACGCAGGTGATGGTCAAGCGGGAGGACGAGCAGGCTTTCGCTGAGCTCAACGGTGCGCACATTAAATTTGTTGAAGATGCTGCGCGGCTGCTTTTCGAACAGCTTGATTCCGACAAACGGATCAAAGACTTCCAGATTGCCTGTGCACATCTAGAATCACTGCATTCGCACGACGCTGTCTCGGCCATCTGTAAAGGCCTGCGCGATGGCTTCACCACAGACTTCATCGACTATCGAGCGTTAGTGTGCTGAAAGCTGCCGTAACTGTGGAGAGAATGAACGAAATGGGACGAATGGCTGGCAGAAGAATTCTGTCCATTTCGTAAGTTTTGTCTGCTAGGTTCTCGGCTATGAAAAAGTCTCCGATCATTCTTATTACGGGTGCGTCGCAGGGAATCGGTGAGGCGATCGCAAAGGCATTTGCCGCTGAGGAGCCGGGTTGCCGGTTGGCATTGGTTGCATGTTCGAAGAAGAATTTGGAGGCGGTCGCGAAGCGGTGCCTTAAGCTTGGTGCGGCGGTGGCGGAGATTTTTCCCTGCGACGTAAGCGACGCTGACGCGGTTGAAGTGATGGCCGAAACGGTCACAAGATGGCTCGGCGTGCCAGATGTATTGATCAACAATGCAGGTGTATTCAGCGGTGCGCCGTTGACCGAAATGAAAGTTGCCGATTTCGACCGGATCTTGGCGACGAATCTGCGGAGTGTGTTTCTGGTTTCGCGAGCGTTTGTGCCGGCAATGGTGAAGCGCAAACGGGGCGATATTTTTAATATGAGCTCGGTCGCAGGTCTTGATGCGTATCCGAATGGGGCGGCTTATTGCGCAGCGAAGTTTGGCGTCACGGGTTTGACGAAAGTGATGCGCATGGAGCTGCGCGAGAAGGGTGTTCGTGTGACCGCGGTCTATCCTGGCGCAACAGTTTCGCCGTCGTGGAAAGATAGTGGCATCGCGCAAGAACGCATGATGCCGCCGGAGGATGTGGCTCGCGCGTTTGTCGCTGTTTACCGGATGAGCCTTCGCACCGTGGTTGAGGAAATCGTACTTCGACCACAACGTGGCGACGTGTGAATGGGTTAGAGTCGTCTTGCAACCTGCAAGAACGCTGGTTTGTGGAGCCTTGCTGAATGCATGAAGTTATTCGGCATGCAATTGGTAAAAATTACGTAAGTAATAGACAGCTAACTGATAAACGGATGACCCGGCGGCTTGGCACGGGCGCGGCTTATAGAAGAGCAACCGCTCCTGATTCACCCTTCATGAATATCAATAACGCTCTTGGATTTCTTGTTTTGGGGCTCCTGATGTACACGACCCCAGTGCTTGCCGAATCGTTTTCCGGTCATCCTGCGGTTGTAGAATCGTCAGTGCGTACGCTTTGGCTAGAGTTCATGGGTTGGGTCATTTCTAGTATCGGGTCAGGTTATGTTTTGCGTGAAGGAATGTCACGCGCGCCTGCGCTGCTGACCTATTTGGTGCCGGCGCGGTTTTTGCGGCCGATCATGGCCCGTGGCGAGGCTCGGATTCCGGCTGGTGCACGTGTAAGCGTATCCAGCTAGTTGTTACGACCGTCCCAGGCCAGACTGGCAATTTCTCCGGTCCGCTGCCTTAACCCGTTTTAGTCGCGTCCCAGGTGTGCTGGGTCGGCTTGGACTTCATGACAGGCTTTGAGGAACGACGCAGCGGACCAGGCTTGGAACGCTTTGCCCATCGGACGGCCGGTGACACCGTGGGCCCATTCGTTAAATTCCCATTCATGCTCGCGCCCGGCGTGGTTGAGATGAGCGAGTTGGACGAGTTCACGAAGTGCCACTCCGTGAAAACCGAGGCGATGAATGAAGCGCACCCACATGCCACCGATGAAGGGCCAGATTCCGCCATTGTGATAATGGTGGGGAAGATTGAGGAGATTAATGGTGTAGTAAGAACGCCAATCGGGATCTCCGGCTTGTACGACGGGGTAGAGGTTTGCGACAGGCCAGGGTGTATTCGCACCCACGCCCCACATGAAACGGAAGGCGGTTCGCGCACGCTCGATATCGAGCAAGTTCATTAGATAGGCGAGGACGTTCGCGTACACGTCGCAGCGCCAGTTGAAGGAAAAAGGAGTGATCTCGGCCAACATGTACTGGGCGTCACCCACGCCGAACTGTCGGTCTGCGAAACGATTCGTGGGCGTTTTTACTGGTTCGGCAGAAAGAGTTGTTGGCCAAAACGTATCCAATACACGGCTACGGATCTTTTGTGACCAGCGGAGGTAATGGGTGGCGCGATCGAAATCGCCTTGGAGTTCGAGCAGTCGGCCGAAGCAGACGTTGGTACGAAACCAGAGCACCTCGTCATAAAGAACATTATAGCTACGACCGAAAAGGTCGGTCCAGTCGCCAGCCTCTGGAATTTCGAGGAGGCCGTCATTGTTGCTGTCGTGGGCGCTGAGCCAGTTCATCGCGACTTGCAGGCGCTCACCATTGGCGCGGAGAAAGTCGAGGTCTCCGGTCCTAACAATGAAATTGTAGAACGCGATGATGACCCAAAGACCGCTGTCGATGGAGGAAATGTTGCCCACGCCGCCATAATCGGGCTCACCAGATTCTATGCGGACGTTAGCAGGGATTTGGCCGGTAGGAGACGCAGCATTGAGCAATACCTCTAGCGTACGGCGCTGCGCCGTGCGTATGTCTTCGTCGTCGAGATCGAGTGTGTTGATGAGCGTGATCGAGCCGTCGCGTGCCCAGACGCTGCGGTAGTTGGCGTCGGTGCCGGTGACGACATTGTCATCGAGAGAACAGGCGGAGAAGCCGAGCGGTGTGATATTCTTGCGAAGAGCCTTTAGCGCGTTCTCGTATCCTGCGCGTATTAATTGGCGCTCGTCTTGATTGAGTGTGCCGAGCTTGGTGTCGGCAAAAAGCAGACGGAAGCCGGTCTCCATTTTGTGCGCGGGGATGCCGGTTTGCTTAGCCGAGGGCAGCGCATCGACTACGCCGAAGTGTTGGAGCCCGTCGAGGACTCCGTCGGCGAGAATTTGGCGCGCCGTATAAATGGGAATGTCTACCGTAGATTCGAAGAGCTCTGGTTGGGCGTTATCGACGATAATGCCGCGAACGCCGGGCAACCGGAACATGCTGCTGTCGTTGCCCGTATCTCCTGCCACGAGTACTGCTTGGAGTGGGAAGCCAAGTCGACTGCACAGCCATTTTAGGGCAGAGCCTTTGGTTCCGTGACGGGGCACGATATCGAGGTCTCGCTGGCTTGAGTAAACGATGTTCACGCTCACACCAGCGGCTATGAGGAGTTGCTCGAGCTCCTTAAGCTGGGAGGGCTTTGCGTTTTCCAGAAACCAGCTCGATTTGTAACGGTATTGGAACTCATCTGGCTGGCGACGTAGGGCGGGGAACTTGGCTGCCACCTCGTCGACCTGCACTGGATCCCAATCTTCTTCGAGGAGATGATTAAATTCGTCGAGAATCTTTCCAGTTTTTTCCTCGAAGATCTGCGTACCAACGCCCGCAATGTAATAATCAGGCGGGGGTAGTGAACCGCTGGATACAAAGCGCCGCATATCGTCGATCAATCGACCGCTGTTGTAGACAAGTACGGGTCGCTTGTCGGTTGAGAGGTTTAGCCACACCGCCTTGAAACGTTGTGTCGCCTCGGGATTGCCAAGCAGGGTCCCATCGAGATCGGAGCTAAAGAGGCGAATGGGCAGCAAGTTATTCACGCAACGGACGGACCTGGTTCAATCACCGTCGTTCCACGGTTCATCCCATTCGTTGTCAGTAAAGGCGAGCGCGGTCGCGCGTTCTTCAATGAGACTGACGAGTTGTTGAGCGATACCTGTCCAGGTAAAAAGGCTTCGGGCCTTGTGTGCACCCATGCGGCCGAGCCGATTCGCGAGGCGGGGATGGCGCAGGACTTTTACTATGGTGATACCGAGATCCTCCTTATCAAAAGAATCGGCATACAAGGCATGTCGTCCGAAAGTGACTGCGCGATAGAGGCCGCCGTGAGTGGTGATGACGGTAGGCGTGCCACAGGCCATCGCCTCGATCGCGGTCATGCCAAAAGGCTCATAGCGGCTGCTCAGCACAAAGACATCGGCCGCGCGGTAGCAGTCGGCGAGGTCGGCATCGCTCACGAAGCCGCTGAACTTCACGCGCTCGACTAAGCCGAGGGCACTGACTTGGCTCTTGAGCTCGTTTAGGATTCTTTGCTCTGAGTCATTGAGCTGGGTGCCACCGACGGCAAGGTGCAGGACCGCGTCGGGGATGCGGCTGGCCACGACAGAAAAAGCGTCGATAAGCAGATCGTAACCTTTGTTTCGAGCGAGGCGACCGATCGCGAGGATGACGTTACCTTCGTAGTTGAGGCGTTGGCGGATACTGTTTCTTGTGGCGGCGCTGATTGGGAAGAAACGGTTATCGTCGTAGCCAGGCGGGATCATTTGCACCTGTTCAGGTGGTGCGCCGTAATCCTTTGTGAGCATGTCAACTTGTGGAGGAGTCGTTGCGATCACTTCGTCACAGCTGCGGTACAGGAGCGTCTCTTCGTTAATACGCTGTGTGAAGTTGTACTTCTTGTCAAAATTAGCGGCGTCATTTGGGTAGTCTCTTTCCATGAGCTGCTTTTTCCAGAGCCCGAGCGAATGCGGTGTGTGCACGTGCGGCACGTCGAGTGCTTCGCTCAGACGTTGAGTAGCGTGACCTGCGTCCCAATAGTGGCTGTTGAAAAACTGGTACTTTAAATCGTGGTTCTTAATAAAACGCAGAGCGTTTTCTGCCCATTCGCCGAGGTGGCGAAAGAGGTATTCCTTGTCGATGAATTCACGGCCTCCGCAAGGCATACGGATGACCCGCACACGCTCGTTGACGATTTCAATCTGCGGTTGGTCTTCAAACTGACGGGTCCAGATGTCGACTTCGAACCCGAGCTGCGCGAGTTTTTTTGAGAGCTCGAGGACGTAGACAACTTGCCCGCCGGTATCGGCCGCGCCCAACGGGGGCTCAGCGGCGACATAGCCGTGAGTAGAGACCATGCCGATGCGCGGCAGGTGAGACTCAGTGGAGAGAACTGACATAATTAATTTGGGTTTGTGCTTAAACGCTGAGTCGTGGTTGAGCACAGTGAGCGTTGAACGCGGTGAACCGCGGTGCGTCGGAGAGTCCGGCGCGATGACGCCGCTTACGTATCCCGAACGGGTGCAGCTAGGAAAAACACGAAGCTGCGAAACGTGAGCGACCCCGCGGCTCGAGACACGCCACTCGGGAGTCGGTGCCAAAGATTTTGCGTTGGCCCGAAAAAGTCGTGCTCGTTGCAGCTCGCTTACAAGAGCGTATCTTGAGCTCCACTCGCGGCTTTGAGGCCCACGGCGTGGTAACCTTTTGGCGTGAGCACGCGCCCCTGAGGAGTGCGTTGAAGGTAACCTTCTTGAATCAAAAACGGCTCATGCACTTCCTCGAGGGTTTCGGATTCTTCGCCCACGGCGACCGCAATGGTGCTCATGCCGACGGGACCGCCGCGATAATTTTCCGCCATGATGCGGAGCATACGCTTATCCATTTCATCGAGACCGGCTGCGTCGATTTCAAGCAGCTCAAGCGCTGCGGCGGCTACGGGCTTGGTGATCACGCCGTTGGCGCGCTCCTGAGCAAAATCACGCACGAAGTGTATCAGGTTATTGGCGACACGCGGAGTGCCGCGCGAGCGCGTGGCGATCTCGCGAGCGCCGCCTTCGTCAATCGTGACCTTGAGCAGGCCGCAGCTGCGTTTGACGATTCCCTCGAGTGTCGGCGTATCGTAATAATCGAGCCGCGTTTGAAGCGTGAAGCGCGAGCGTAGTGGCGCGGTGAGCAGACCGGCTCGGGTCGTTGCGCCGACGAGTGTGAAACGTGGAATTGAAAGGCGGACGCTGCGGGCGTTGGGCCCCTGGTCGATCATGATATCGAGGCGAAAATCCTCCATCGCCGAATAGAGATACTCTTCGACGGTTTTCGGAATACGGTGGATTTCGTCGATGAAGAGAATGTCGCCTTCTTCAAGATTGGTGAGCAAGCCAGCGAGATCGCCGGCTTTCTCGACGACAGGCCCGGAGGTTACGCGAACGTTTTTGCCGAGTTCTTGTCCGAGGATAAACGCGAGCGTGGTTTTGCCGAGTCCGGGCGGGCCACTGAGGAGAACGTGATTAAGCGGATCGCCACGCCGTTTTGCCGCACCAACCATTACCTGTAAACGTTCGACGGTTTTTGGTTGGCCGGTAAAATCGGCAAATGACAAAGGACGCAACGCTGCTTCAGCTGGCGAGATCGGCGAAGCGAGGGCGTTAGTCAGGAAATTGACTCCTTTGGAGGATGAAGAATCAGGCGCAGGCATGAGAAATTTTTAATCTGGAACTCTGGAAAGCTGGAAGACGGCAAAGGAGAGTAGAATCGAGAAATCTGTAGCGGATCGACTCCGGTGTTCCTGAGTTCCAGATTAACAACTCCTTATTTCCATTCCACTTCGGCGCCGAGCGCGCGGAGGTTTTCGACGAAGCGCGGGTGGGCGCGTTTAATGGTGTCAGCGTTTTTCACGACGCTGCGTCCGGGGATGCTGGCAGCGACCATGTAGAGGGCGATCGTGGCGCGGATCACGTAAGGCGCGTCAACAATAGCGGGGCGAAGAGGACGATTACCGAAAATAACGATACGATGTGGATCGTTAACGAGCACATGAGCGCCGAATTTCGCGAGCTCGGGCATCCAGGAGAATCCGTTTTCGTAAACCTTGTTCCAAAAATGGATGGTGCCAGTGGAGCGCGTGCTGAGCGCGATCATGAGCGGGAGCAGATCAACTGAAAAATAGGGCCACGGAGCAGCTTCGATTTTGGGGAGTAAATTGGTGGTATAAGGCTGTTCGATGACCAGTGATTGATTGCGACGTACGATGGCCGTATCACCGTCGTGTTCGATGACGACGCCGAGTTTCTTAAAGGCGCGTGTGATCAGATCGAAGTGGTGCGGCAGTGAATTTTTAACGTGAACTTCGCCGCCGGTGATCGCGCCGAGTGCGAGAAAGGTGACGACCTCGTGGTAGTCGGTGTTGATCGCAGCAGTCGTGCCTCGGAGGTGATCCACGCCTTCGACCTTCAGCATGCTGGTGCCGATGCCTTCGATCTTCGCGCCCATCGAAACGAGCACAGCGCAGAGATCCTGCACGTGAGGTTCGCTTGCCGCGTTGATGAGAGTCGACGTACCGCGCGCGAGGGCGGCGCACATGAGGAAGTTTTCAGTGACAGTAACCGACATGTAATCGCACCAGTGGCGGTTACCTTGGAACCGTTCGGGGAGCTCGATGACGAGCGGTTCGCCGGGCTGAACGGTGGCGCCGAGCTTGGCGAAAATTTCCAAATGCGGATCGATTTCGCGCACGCCGAGGGAGCAGCCTGTAGCGTTGGCACTGATGGAAAGTTTTTTAACGCGGCGGAGCAGGGCAGGATAGAGCAGCACGGTCGAGCGCATGTCCTGCGGGAGCTCGTGATTGACCAGCGTGTTTTTGAAACCCGAATGATCGAGACGCATCTCACCCGTGGTTTTGTTCCACTCGATGCGTGACCCTTGCAAGGTCATGAACGCGACGATTTTGCCGATATCGGTTATCTCGGGAACGTTCTGGAGCGAGACCGGCTCATCAGTGAGCAGCGAGGCGCAGACGATCGGGAGCGCGGAGTTTTTGTTGCCGGACGGGGTGATCGTGCCGGAGAGGGGCTTGCCGCCGTTGACAATGAGGTCAGCCATGTGGGGCGTAGTGCGGGTGAATGTGCAACTGTTCTTAAAACCGTAGTTGAACTACGAGGAAACAAGGAACCATAAGTAAGACTTAACTTTCGAGCTTTGAATGCTTCCTTTTACGATCATTTCCTCGAACCGCATATAAATCACGGCTTTTGTTTTTTGCTTTTTGTAGTTCGAAGCGGTGCTTGTGCAGAGCGTATCGGCGGAGGAAATAAAAAAGGCGCCCGTAGAAACGGACGCCTTGAAATGCGCTCAGCCTTGTAGGCTTTAGCAAGGTTTAACTCGTTGGGCCGCTGGATGGACCGCCGTCGGAGCGATGATCGCCACCGCGATTATCACCACGGAAACGGCCACGTCCGCCACGATGGTGACGGCGGCCGCCGCCACGGTTATTGTCGTCGAAATGACGTTGTTCGCCACCTTGGCCACGGGAGTCGGGGTTAGGGCCACCTTGGTTCTGACCTTGAGCATCTGGACCTGAACCGAACTGGGGGCCGCGATTTCCACCGCGGTTGTCACCGCGATAGCCGCCACGACCTTGTCCACCGCGATATTGTTGGCCACCACGGTTTCCACCACGATTGCCACCTTCGTAACGACGGCCTTCGCCGCTGGTACGCTCGTCATGGCGCTGAGCTGGAGTAGCTGGGGTTGGCTGAGCAGTGTCTCCGCTAAAGAGACCTTTCAACCAACCGAGAAAGCCGGATTTTTTGGCTTCGGCGACGGCGGGAGTGGGCTTCGGCTCGAACGTGCGCTGCTCACGGCGTTGTTCGCCGAATTGCTCACGACGTTCACTCGATTGCTCGCGACGAGGTTCGCGGGGACGAAACTCGTTGCGTGGTTCCTGCGGCTGTTCGCTGCGGGCGGGGCGATCATCGTTGCGCGCCGAACGGTCGGCATTGCGAGCCTGACGATCTTCATGACGCTGCGGACGGAAATCCGGGCGGCCTTCGCGGCGCGAATTAGTGTTGGCGGCTGGTTGTTCAGATTGGCCGCCGATCTCCCAGCTCTGGGCTGGGCGAGCTTTTCCTTCTGGAGGAAGGATTTTGAGCTCGGCTTTGGGTTCGACGATAGCTTCGGAGGCGATCGTTTTGATTTCGACCGGAGCCGGCGTAGCCACGGGAGTGACGACGGCGACTGGGGTGGCGGGAGCGGGTTGCTCTGCGGGGACGGATGCGGCGGGCTGCTCGACGTTGGCTGGCGTTTCGATGACAGGTGTCGGAGCGGGCTCGGGCGCGAACGGATTTTTGTACTCGCGTTGGTGGTTAACGACCTGAATGGCGGTCGGTTGATAGCTGCTGGAGGCGGCTTCTTTGCTGGTGGCTGGGGCGGACGCGCTGGGGCGTTTGCCGCGCGCCAAGCCTGAGCCTCGACTGTTCCCGAAAGCGGGAGCAGCGGCGGGCGGCGCGCTGACGGTCTCGGCGGGGGCCACTTGGGTCTCGCCGGACATAGTTACTTCTGACATGTTATTTATTTGTTGTTTAAAGCGCTCGCCCGGAAAGGGCGGAAGCGCGGGTTTATGAAAAGCACGCGGAGCGCGAAGGGTGCGCGCTCGACACATGCATCGTGCAACATCGATGCCGTTGGCTCGTTCGGCAACCTTAATCTCCACCTTTAGGCAAGTGGTTTTTGAATCTATGGAGCTGCGTTTTTTGAGGCTCAGTTCGTTATCCAGGCGTAAGGTAAAACGCGCTTTTAAAAAGCACTTTGCCAGTTTTTCTTGGGACGTGACTACGAGGTTCGAAGAAGGGAAAAGCGCTGGCGCAGCGGTTGTTTAGGGAAAGTAAATCAAAGCACCTCGATGCCGTATTTGCTTTGGGGATACGGCGGCCTGTAAGTCATATGATAATTCGCTGAAATTAAATGACGGTATCGCCATATTAATAATATATAATACATTGTAGTGTAAATAATTACATTCTAATGCAAATTTGATGCAAATAAGCTTGTGAGGGAGACTGCTTATCTCCACTATTAGCGCCGCTAAGAAACTAGGAAAACACCGGTCCGTTCACCCCGAGCCAAAAAAACTATGAAGACGAATCTTTGCCTGTCCCTCGTTTTGATCAGTTTAATAGCCAGCGCAGTCACAGCTGGCGCTGTTGGCGATAATGCTGCCCGGGTTACTGCCAGTCGCTCTCTCTGTCTGGCTTCCGTGAATACGCTGGATGACTCTGCTCCCTGGTATGTCCTACAAGAGGCATTTATTTCGAGCCTCGCTACCAGCTTATCGGACAAGAAATGCAATGGTATGCAGGTAAACGTCGTGAATTGTGATGGGAGCGCGGCTGCAGCGCGTTTGCTTCGCGGCGAATGCGACGCGGTCTTGGTGATCGGCGAGGAACTGCCCTATGCATTGAAGAGCGGCAAATTCACCACGCTGCGTGCTGTTTCGCAAATTGGTGCGCCCGTGCGAGTGTTTTATTTCGTCTTGCTCAACGAAAATCCATCGTCGCGGGCTTCACTGGCTGATGCATTCGAGCATGCGACGTCTTCTCCGGCTTTTCAGCGCAGCGTAGGTCGCGCCTCGGCCATGCACGTGGTGGCGAGTAATCTAGATCGCTAAGAATTTCGCGGCCCTTGTCCGAACCGGGCACCTCGTGGTGTCCGGTTTTCTATTTTAAAACCACGGCGTTTTCAAATCAGCCCAAGCTGCATCTTCCCTTCTTCGGAGATCATCTGTTGGTTCCAGGTCGGTTCCCAAGTGATGCGTACTTCCGCGGCGGATACACCGGGGACGAGAAGAATTTTGTTCTTGGCGTCTTCGGCGATAGCAGGGCCCATACCGCAACCGGGCGCTGTCAACGTCATCGCAACTTCGACGCGATGTCCCTGACCGTCGTCGGTTTTAGAAACATCCATCGAATAAACTAGGCCGAGATCAACGATGTTGACCGGAATTTCGGGATCGAAAACTTTCTTGAGCTGATCCCAGACCGCGGCGGGGTCGGGCGCGCCATCGGTGAGCGTTGAGGTCGCGACTGCAGTATCAGCGATTTTTTCACCGAGAGCGTCGGCGTCTTTTCCGTCAATGCGTACGAGACCCGTGTCGGTCATGACCGTGTAGCTGCCGCCAAGCGTTTGCGTGATAAATACGCGGGCGCCTGTAGGAAGAATCGTCGTGTTGCCGGCGGGAATTTGCACAGCGGCAACTTCACGGGAAAGAATGCGTTCCTTATTATTACTCATGTAAGACGAAGGCAGAAAAATGAACTATTTGAACAGGGGCAATCGAGTTCAATTCCGGTCGAATTAGGTTTTAAGTTTGGTTTCGATTAGCTCACGTAGCGCGGCGTGGAGAGGCTCACTTTCGAGGCGGTTGAGCACTTCTTCGAAGAAACCGAAGACGAGCAACTGATGCGCGGCCTTCGGGTGAATGCCACGCGATTGTAAATAATAGAGCTGCTCTGGATCGACGCGTGACGTAGTGGATCCGTGGGTACAACGGACGTCGTTAGCTTGGATCTCAAGCCCTGGGAGTGAATTCACTTCGGCCTCTTCGCTGAGCATAAGGTTGCGGTTGCTCTGGTAGGCATCGGTTTTTTGCGCGTCTTGATCGACGATGATCAGTCCGGAAAAAATCGTCTTCGCGCTGTCGTTGAGCGCGTTTTTGTAAAGCAGGTCTGACTTCGTGTTGGGCGCCTGATGGATCTGTAGCGTGCGCTGGTCGAACTCCTGCGAGCCGGTTGCGACGGTGAGCGCAAGCATCTCAGAAAACGCACCGGGGGCTTGGAGTTGCGAAAGCGATTCGTGGCGGGCTTGGCGGGCACCGAGATGGAGATTGAGCGATTGTACGCGGGCGTCGCGGCGAACAACGGTGGAGTTTAGTTGGAACGAGAGCGTGGTTGGGCTCCAGGATTGAGCGGCGACATAGGTGATCTGTGCGCCATGAGAAGCGTAAAGGTCATTGGCGCCGCAGGCGAAATGCGTACCAGAATCGGCGGAAACGAAATAATCGAGAACCGTAACTTTAGCGTTTTCTTCAGCAACAACGAGCGTGTGCGGAAAAACAGCCTTGTTTGCTCCGGTAGCGTAATGGCTAATCACGATTGGTTCGGTAATCTCAACTCCTTGCGGCACGTAAATGAACGCGCCATCGCTTACGAACGCGGTGTGGAGCGCGGCGAATTTTTCCGAGCCCAGCTTCTGCGGTTGAGCCATGAAGTGGTTTCGAAGTAAGTCGGCGTGTGCCACTAAAGCATCGGAGATTGTAGTGACGATGACGCCTCGTGCCTTGAGCGTATCGGAAACGGGCTGCCGTTTCTCAATTGCATTGTTGGCGAATGCGAGAGCTGCGGCGGTGGGGCCGACATTGGGTGGAGCAGGATAGTCGGCAATCAACGCGGTACGCGTGAGTTCGAAGCCATCGAGTGCAAGCGTACCGATGTTGCTGAAACGCCAGGTTTCGTTGGTACGGGCAGGCATCGGCAATGATGCGAATTTTTCGTAAGCAGCGCGCTTGCGTTCAAGCCACCAGGTTGGATTCCCATTCTGGGTGGCAAGGTGTTCGGCAAAAGCCTCGGCGGTGAAAGAGCCGATTGTTGATTTGGCGGGAAGAGTGGATGCGGGCATTGGAACAGAATTAAGAATTTAGAGTGATGAATGCAGAAAGGGTGTAGCGGTCAGATGCTCTACATTCTGCATTCTTACTTCTACATTTGGGCGTTAGCCCACGGAGCCTTCCATTTCGAGGTCGATGAGGCGCTTGAGTTCGACCGAATATTCCATCGGGAACTGGCGCGCGAGGTCGTTGATGAAGCCGTTCACGGAGAGGCTCATGGCCTGGCCTTCGGTGAGGCCGCGCTGCTGCATGTAGAAGATCTGCTCTTCGCTGACCTTCGAAACGCTGGCTTCGTGTTGCACGGCGTGCTGGTCGCCGCGGACCGTTATGGCCGGATAGGTGTCGGTTCGGCTGTTGGTGTTGATCAGCAGCGCGTCGCACTCGGTGTTGTTTTTGCAACCTTTCAAGTGTTTCGGGATGTGAACAACACCGCGATAGGTCGCGCGGCCCTGGCCGACGGAGATAGATTTCGAGACGATAGTCGAAGTGGTTTCGTCGGCGGCGTGGACCATCTTTGCGCCGGTGTCCTGGTGTTGGCCGTCGTTAGCGAGCGCGATGGAGATGACTTCACCGCGGGCTTTGCGACCCTTGAGAATGACGCCGGGATATTTCATCGTGAGGCGCGAACCGAGGTTGCAATCGATCCACTTGATCTCGGCTTCTTCATGGGCGAGCCCGCGCTTCGTGACGAGATTGTAGACGTTGGAGGCCCAATTCTGGACAGTGATGTATTGGATCTTGGCGCCTTTCATGGCGACGAGTTCTACCACGGCGCTGTGGAGCGTAGAGGTAGAGAATTTCGGAGCGGTACAGCCTTCCATGTAGGTGACCTCGGCGCCTTCGTCGACGATGATGAGCGTGCGTTCGAACTGGCCGAAGTTTTCCGCGTTGATGCGGAAATAGGCTTGGAGGGGCTGAGCAACTTTTACACCTGGCGGAACGTAGATGAAGGAACCTCCGGAGAACACGGCGCTGTTGAGCGCAGAGAACTTGTTGTCGGAGGTTGGAATGACTTTGCCGAACCATTTGCGGAACAGTTCAGGATGTTCGCGGAGGGCTTCGGTTGAATTACAAAAAATGACACCCTGCTTGGCGACGATGTCCTTGATGTTTGAATACGCGGCTTCGGAGTCGAACTGAGCTTCGACGCCGGCGAGGAACTTGCGCTCCTGTTCCGGAATACCGAGGCGTTCAAAGGTGTTCTTGATGTCGTCGGGCACCTCGTCCCACGTGCGCTTGGGCTTTTGTCCCTGCGAGAGGTAGTAACGGATTTTATTGAAGTCGATATTTTCGAGGTCCTTGGTCGCCCAGTGCGTGGGCAGCGGCATGGATTCGAATGTTTTTAGCGCCTTAAGACGAAAATCGAGAATCCACTGCGCCTCTTTTTTTACCGAGCTGATATAGCGAACGGTCTTTTCGTTGAGGCCGGTACCGGCGTCGAATTCGTAGGTTACATCGTAGGAGAAGTTTCCTGCGGACTGGTCGATGCCGACGGAGGGATTCTCAACAGCGGCCTCTTCGGCGGGTGCGAGTGTTTCGGGATCGGAGAGTGGTTTCATCGGAATTTGAAATTTGTGATTTGAGACTACGCGGCGCAAGCCGCATTAGCGGTGGTTGCCGGTTATGTGTGGATCAATTCTTTTTTGACCCAATCGTAGCCCTTGGCCTCGAGTTCGAGGGCGAGGGATTTGTCGCCGCTCTTCACGATGCGGCCGTCCCACATGACGTGGACGAAGTCGGGCACGATATAGTCGAGAAGGCGTTGATAATGGGTGATGAGGAGAACGCCGAGTTTTTCACCGCGCTGGGCGTTGACACCGTCGGCGACGATACGGAGGGCGTCGATGTCGAGACCGGAGTCGGTTTCGTCCATCAGCGAGAAGATGGGCTCAAGCATCGCCATCTGGAGGATTTCGCAGCGCTTCTTTTCGCCGCCGGAAAAACCTTCATTGACCGCGCGGGAAGTGAATTTCCGGTCGATCTTCAATAGATCCATCTTACTGTAGAGCTTCTTATAATAGGCGGTGGCGTCTAGTTCCTCGCCTTCAGCGAGACGGGCTTGCTGGGCGGCGCGGAGGAAGTTCGCGATGGTCACGCCGGGGATTTCGCTCGGATATTGGAAGGCGAGAAAGACACCAGCGCGGGCACGTTCGTCGGGTTCCATTTCCAGGATGGATTTGCCGTCGATCAGCACGTCGCCACTCGTGATCGTGTAGTCAGGATGGCCGGCGATGGCTTTGGAGAGGGTAGATTTGCCGGTGCCGTTGGGCCCCATGATGGCATGGACCTCGCCGGTTTTGATCGTGAGCGAGAGGCCCTTGACGATTTCTTTGTCACCGATGGAGACGTGGAGGTCTTTGATTTCGAGCGAGTGCATGGTGTGAGTGATAAGTGGTAAGCTTAGGTGTTAAGATGTGAGCGATAGGAAGTGTTTGCAGAAAACGGCGTGGGATTTTTCTCAAGAATTCTTTTTGGTGGTGCCTAGGAAAGTGATCTCGACTGCTGAAGCGTGGAAATTTTCTGGAAGAAGGGCTTTGAGCTGGTCGACAAAAGGTGCAGGCAAATCGACGTCGCGTATTTCGCCCGTAAGCTCGTCATAAAAATGGGCGTGTGGACGCAGGTTAGGGCAATAGCGCGTGGAGCTGCGCTCGTGGTTGACCTGACGGATGAGTCGGCATTGCACGAGGGTTTCGAGACAGTTGTACACCGTCGCGAGCGAGATCGTGGGCATCTCAGCTTTAACGCGCGCGAAAACTTCCTCGGCAGTTGGGTGGTCACGCTGCTGCAGAAGCGTGCGGTATACCAACTCGCGCTGCGGCGTGGCGCGCAGCCCACTATCGGAGAGCTTTTGCGCGAGGCCGTCAGAGGCGATATTGGTTTGGTCGATCATGAAAACAGTGAATGCGAATTGGAATTGTTCTAAACTGTAGCTGAGAATTAGAATAATTCTAATCAATATTGGGACTAAGTCTCAGCTATTAGCTAAGCTGAAGGTGACGGCAATCTAGTATTCTTACGGCTTTGCGGGCGGAATCTATTGATTCCGTAATGCAGTGCATGCCAAGCGAATCCTGTTATTTTACCTGGATTATCGGTGTCACGGACGAAGATATCAGCGCCCAATTTTTGTCCAATTTTTTCCAAACATCCATGAATCGGGCTGTGCCATGGACAACCGTTTCGCCGTGGACGGCTTTGAAAGTGGATTTCCCGACCGCAATGGCAGTCTCTCCATCAAACCTGACATCGAGATCCTCGATTTGCAGTGAATTTAGCCTCACGCCGGGAGCGCACAGACCGGCGATAAATGCCGCCTTGTCGATCCGCTGACCACGTAGATTAACGCCCAGAAATTTGTCTGCGAGCAGCTCGTGCAGCGTTTTTTCGTCAGAATGCAGTTCTGCTGATGTCAACCGCGCTTCAACGTCGTGGATTGCGCTCAGCTGATCTTTTTCAGTCACGTTTAATGGATCGTGCGCTCAGGGCAGAACGCTTTATCGTCGCCTTGAGCGTTTATCACTCGTGCCAGCACCAGTGCCAAGGTTCGTAGATGAAGCCGTTCGGATTGAGTTTTGGGAAAGACATTTTGAAGCCGAACTCCTCGCCATGCATAACCAGCCAAGCAAAAGCGCGGGTGTCGGCGAATGCTTCCTCAAGGGGGGGCACTTCGTCGGAGCCAATGTCGACGGCGCAGCCAGTGTGATGTTCGCTATAGCCGGGCGCGGCGATGGAGTGGAGAATGTCGGAAATTTTTTCTCCGACGGCGAGTTTGCCGCGAATGATCTCGGCTTGGCGTTCGACGCTGCGAAATCCGGATAATGGCTGCAGCTCGATGTCGAGACCGCGTGCCGCAGCGTACATCCGGTGCCAAGCGCGTGCCGCAGGACGAATTAGGCGACAAGGTTTTCCCTCTGGGCTGTTACCAACCGAGACGAGATCGGTCGCCTCGGGTTGAAGCGACAGATGACGCAATTGCCCGTAATTGTGAGGAATACCGAGCTCGCGCGCTAGCTCGTCGATACGGGAAATATATTCAGATTTCAGAGGGGACATTCCGCTTGGAGAGCGTGACGGCTCGCTGCGAGATCGTCAGCTTAATTCTGAATTCGTTCAGTGGATACTGCCTGAAAGGCGATTTTCGAACCCAGACTGAGCTAAAGGCAGTCAGCTAGACTGATAGCAAATCGCGTTTTACCCGCCGTGTTCGGCGAGCCAGCGTTCGACTTCGATCGCGGCCTGGCAACCCATTCCTGCCGCCGTGATGGCTTGGCGGTAAACATGGTCTGCGCAATCGCCCGCAACGTAAACACCGGGGGTTTTGGTGCGGACTTGTGAACCGGTGACGGGCTTGAAATAGCCAGCGTCGTCAACTTCCACTGCGCCTGCAAACGCGCTGCTGTTGGGTTGGTGGCCGATGGCGACGAAGACGCCTTTGACGGGGAGGACCGACTCGGCATTGGTTTTGACGTTCTTAATCTTGATGCCGGTGACACCGCCTTCTTTGACTCCGAGAATCTCGACTGGCGCACTGTCCCAAACCATTTGGATCTTAGGATGGGTTGTGGCGCGATCAGCCATGATCTTTGAAGCGCGCAGTGTATCACGGCGATGAACGAAATAAACTTTGCTCGCGAAACGCGTGAGGAAGAGCGCTTCCTCGGCAGCACTGTCGCCCCCGCCGATGACGGCGACATCCATTTTGCGGTAGAAAGCGCCATCGCAGGTCGCGCAGGTGGTCACGCCTTTGCCGCCGTAGAGTTCTTTTTCGCCAGGCACGCCGGTCATGCGTGGCGAGGCGCCGGTGGCGATGATGACGGACTTTGTGAGGATTTCACCTTCGCTCGTGACAATCTTGAGAGGCTGTTTCGAAAAATCGACCGACTTGACCATCGCCTGTTGGAAACGCGTCCCGAACTTCGTTGCCTGTTTACGCAGGTTGTCCATCAGTTGAAATCCGTCGACGCCTTCAGGGAAACCTGGAAAATTCTCCACCTCCGAGGTGGTGGTGAGCTGGCCGCCCGGAAGGTTGCCTTCGACGACGAGCGGTGAGAGGTTCGCGCGACCCGTATAAACGGCGGCGGTGAGGCCTGCGCAGCCTGTGCCGACGATGACGACGTTTTCAACTTGGGATGACATAGGGGAAGATCAGCAGTAACTTACCACACATGGAAAGGGGAAAGTGTGCGACGTGCAGCACCTGAGCTTGTAAGCGACTCAATCTCGCTCGCATCGAAGATCATCACCGCACCGCGAACTTGCGCAGAGGGCGACGTTGGGCGAGGGTGCGCGGTCTGATAACACATCCCACCCACTCCGCTCCTGACGTTAAGCCAGCTCGTGATCCGATCTGGGATGTTTCTCGTTGGTTGCCGATCTCGCGCGACGAACTCGACGCCCGCGGTTGGAGCCAAGTCGATGTCATCATCGTATCGGGTGATGCCTACGTGGATCATCCGTCGTTTGGCACCGCAGTGATTGGCCGTATCATTGAACGCGAGGGCTACCGCGTGGCGATCTTGCCTCAACCGAACTGGCGCGACGATCTTCGCGATTTCAAAAAACTCGGCGCGCCTCGGCTCTTTTTTGGCGTCACCGCGGGTTGCATGGACTCGATGATCAACCGCTACACCGCTGCGCGGAAACCCCGTTCGGAGGACGCCTACACGCCCGACGGCGCGCCTGGTTTCCGGCCCGACTATGCGGTCACGACCTACACGAAGATCCTCAAACAGCTTTATCCCGAAGTGCCCGTGATGATCGGTGGCATCGAGGCGAGCCTGCGGCGTGTGACCCACTACGATTATTGGTCCGACACGCTGAAGCCTTCTATTCTTGCCGAGAGCGGCGCTGACTTGCTCGTTTATGGCATGGGCGAACTTCCCCTCGTGGAACTGCTCCGCTTGCTTAAGCGCGGTGTGCCGTTTTCCTCGCTTAAAACGATTCCGCAGACAGCTGTGCTCCTCCCCAACGGAGCAACCGTACCTAAAAACGCCAATTGGGAAGACTTCACGCTCCACTCGCATGATGAGTGCGAAAGCGACCGCACGCTTTACGCGACAAATTTCAAAAACATCGAGACTGAGTCGAACCGCGTGAAAGCGCGGCGCTTACTCCAGTCAACCGATGACCGCATACTCGTGGTGAATCCGCCGTTCCCAACCATGAGTGAGGAACAAATCGATCGCAGCTTCGATCTTCCTTTCACGCGCCTGCCTCATCCACGCTACCGCAAGCGCGGACCAATTCCGGCCTATGAGATGATCAAGCATTCGATCAACATGCATCGCGGTTGTTTCGGCGGTTGCAGCTTCTGCACGATCTCCGCTCATCAAGGAAAATTCGTCGCGAGTCGCAGCAAAGAAAGCATCTTGCGCGAAGTCGAGTCGGTGAAATCTATGCCGGATTTCCATGGCACGATCACCGACCTCGGCGGCCCTTCGGCCAACATGTACAAGATGAAGGGCAAACAACAATGGATCTGCGACGAATGCGTTCGCCCCAGTTGCATGTGGCCCAACATGTGCCCGAACCTCGATACTGATCACAACGCACTGCTCGATATCTACAAATCGGTGCGAGAGACTCCTGGCGTTAAGCACGCGTTCGTGACCAGCGGACTGCGTTACGATCTTTTCCTGCACGAGAAGAAGTCTCCTGCCGTTGCCGAAAGTCACGAGCGTTTCGTCGAGGAACTCGTGCAGCACCATGTTTCTGGCCGGCTCAAGGTCGCACCCGAGCATACCTCCGACGATGTGCTGCGTGTTATGCGCAAGCCATCGTTCAAGCTCTTCCGAAAGTTCAAAGAGAAGTTTGATGCCGCTAAGAAGAAGTTCGGCAAGGAGCAGCTGCAGATGATCCCGTATTTCATTAGCTCACATCCCGGCTCTGCGCCGAAGGACATGGCTGATCTTGCCGTACAGACCAAGGACCTCGGTTTCAAACTGGAGCAAGTGCAGGACTTCACGCCAACACCGATGACCGTCGCGACCGAGATCTACGCTACTGGCGTGCATCCGTATGACGGCAAACACGTGCCTTGTGCGCACACGCCCGAGGAGAAGCAGGAGCAGCGTAGCTTCTTCTTCTGGTATAAGCCCGAGATGAAAGCCGCCCTGCGCGCCTCGCTCCACAAACTCGGTTTGCAGGAGTTCGCAACCAAACTACTCGGCGGAGGCAAAGACAAAACCGTGCTCACTCCTGGCGTCACCTACAACGACCAGACCAAGCCCGTGCCCTGTTCTTCGAAACACTCGCACGGAAAAACAAAACAGAAGCCGTTCAAAAATATCACTCGCGGACGCGGATAATAGAGAGTACGAGACTTGACTGTTTCCTACCCGTTTCGTGGTTCAGAATGCGCGGTGTCAGCGCCCTCGGCTGCAACCTGATTTAAACTGCTATAGATCGCTCAGCCCATCGAAGCTTTGCGGAAGAACTGCGTGGATTGGCTCGTCTTTCTTCTGGGCCGGCGCGGATAATTTCTTCGTTGGTTGCGGAATATAATCCTGTGCGCACACCGTCTCGGAACGCGTGTTTTACGCGGCGATCTTCGCCGGAGTGAAAGGTGAGGATCGCCGCGCGTCCGCCAGGTTTTAGGCAGAAAGGCAGTTGGCGAAGAAACTGGTCGAGTGCTCCAAATTCGTCATTCACCGCAATGCGGAGGGCCTGAAAAACACGGCGAATGCAGTCGTCATCACTCTCCGGATTGCTGTGAGATTTTCGCTTCTGGAGAATAGCTCGGATCGTCTCGGCAAGTTGAAGTGTCCGCGTGATTGGCGTTTCGTTTCGACGGTCGACGAGTTCGTGGGCGAGCAGCTCTGCGTGAGGCTCATCGGAGTTTTCGGTGAGCACGGCTGCCAGTTTCTCGGTCGAGACTTTGGCGAGCCATTCGGCGGCAGATGGCGGTCGGTTTGGGTTGAGCCGCAAGTCGAGCGGGCTATCGGTTTTAAACGAGAAGCCGCGCGCAGGATCGTCGATCTGCATCGAGGACACGCCAAGATCAGCGAGAATAGCGTCGGCACCGTCGAGGCCGAGCTCTGCAAGCACCTTGGGCAGACCAGCGAAGTTGGAGCGGACTGGGGTGAAGACTTCTTCACCCCAACCGGCGGAGCGCAAGCGGGCAATGGTTTTGGGTTGTTCGATTGGATCGATATCCAGTCCGATAAGCCGGCCGCCCGGAGCGACGCGTGCTAATAATTCTCTCGCATGACCGCCGAAGCCGAGGGTGCAATCTACCGCGACTCCGCCGGGTTGAAGCGCGAGCACTTCAATAATCTCAGGCACCATGATGGGCCGGTGGGTGCCAGCGGGTGTTTTACCCGAGGCAAGCACCTTAGCGACGTCGGCGGCGTAACGGTCTGGGTTGAGTTCCTTGTATTTCTCCTCGAAGCGACGTGGATTTTTACCCGCGTAGCGCGGTCGCCGTTTGTGCGGTGCGGGTGACTCGGGCTTGGGCAGTAAGTGGTCAGAATCAGACATGAAGGACGATAAAGCGTTAACTTATGCTAAAGGTAATCGTCGCGGACGAGACCGAAAGCTTCGATTACATGCTGCTGAAACGCGTTGCCTTGCGCTTGAGGCGCTTTGGTGCCACGCAGCACGTACGCATGAAAATTAAATCCGCTGAGTTCGATCGCAGCGTTCCTGATCTGAAGTCCTGTCCTGAATGGAATCGACCGGAGTTTGCATTTATCGGGCGTTCCAACGTCGGCAAGTCGTCGCTTATTAATATGCTGGTGGAGCGGAGGAATCTGGCGCTGATTTCGGGTACGCCCGGCAAGACAAAGCTGATTAACTTTTTTATCGTCAATGGCAGCTGGTGCTTGGTTGATCTTCCCGGCTACGGTTACGCCAAGACCCTGCAAGTGAAACGTGCAGATTTCAACGAAGCGGTCGCCGGCTATCTTGAGAAACGGGAAAACCTGCGCTGCACGTTTGTTTTGATCGATTCCAATGTACCGCCGCAGCCCATCGACATTGAATTTGTACGTTGGTTAGGCCAGGCTGGTGCGCCGTTTGTTTTGGTTTTCACGAAAGCGGACAAGCAATCGGCCAACGCGGCGAAGAACAATATCGCAGCGTTCCTGAAAACTCTTGCCACCTGGTGGCCCGAACTGCCCGGCACGATCACTTGTTCGGCCAAAACTGGCGCCGGACGCTCCGAGATACTCGCAGTGATCGAAGAGAGTTTGGCGGGTGGTTAGGCAGAGGAGCGCTAAACCCAAATATTGGGGTTTGATTCTTTCCGGTCCATCTGCCTGGCTGTTGGTTCACCTGAATTGTTAAACAAGAGGGGATCGATATTATGAAACTTATCTGCGGGGCACTATTAGCCCTAAGTCTTGGAATGTTCGGCAATACAGCCGTCTTGGCGCAAGTCACCGGTTCTGGCGCGACCAATAGTGTGCCGGTCTGGACGGGTACATCGACATTGGGGAAGTCGTCTATTTTCCAGAATGGCTTGTTGAACGGATACGCTAAGGTGGGGATTGCTACGCAAGCGGCGCAGTTTCCGCTCGATGTAAATGGCGAGATCAACTCGAGCTCAGGCTACTCTATCGGTGGGAACAGAATTCTGTCTAGTCCCGGCGGGTACGGCAATGTGGCTTTGGGGCAATTTGCGCTTGGCGTGGGTTCCTCTGCCGGAGCGTTTAACTCTGCTACGGGTTACGGCGCATTATATAATAATACCTCGGGGACGTTTAACACAGCCTACGGTCCTTGGGCATTATATTATAATACGACCGGAGGCAGCAACACTGCCTACGGTCCGGGGGTGCTTCAGAGTATAACAAACGGGAGCAGCAACACTGCCGTGGGACCTTGGTCTCTTGTCAATATAACAACCGGCAGTAGTAACATCGCAATCGGATACGCCGCCGGTGCGGTAAACATGGGCGATTCAAGCAATAATATTGAGATCGGTAATGCCGGTACAGAGACTGATAACGGTGTGGTCCGCATTGGAACGGTGAACGCCCAGAAATCTTTTTATGTAGCGGGGGTGACCGGTGTTGCCATCAGTGGACCCGTGCCGGTGTATATCAACGCCGACGGTCAGTTGGGTACGGTCAATTCGTCGATTCGTTTCAAAGAAGATGTGAAAGATATGGCTGATGCTAGTGACGCGCTCTTCCAATTACGTCCCGTCACCTATCGCTACAAAAAGGCGGTAAAGGATGGTTCTAAGCCCATCGACTACGGTCTGATCGCCGAGGAAGTCGCCGCGGTTTATCCGGACATGGTGGTTCGCGATGCGAGCGGCCAAATTCAAACCGTCCAGTATCAAAAGCTAACCCCAATGCTTTTGAACGAAGTACAAAAGCAGCATCGGCAAATGGTGCAGCAGAACGAAGTTCTGGCGCAACAGGAGACGATGATTCGTCTGCTCGAGAAACGGTTATTGGCATTGGAAGCGGCTAAAACCGATGACAAGGGCCAAGCTGGAGACTGAATAGAACGTAGGTATTTGGAGGAAAGGGCGGCGCACGGCTATGATATTTGCCTGCGTCGCCTTTGAGATGGGTCCTGAAGAGCTCGGGCTGGTGAGTTTTTTGAACGGGTGCGCTCGCTTGTCGGCCTGACTGACGCCAGCCTCGCCAGTTTCCATTTGCCCCCGAGGCGTGGGATCTTCACCGTTGCCGGTTCCATGAGCGACACTCCGACCGATATTTCCCACGACCAATACGCTGTACGGCTAAAGAAGCTGCAGGATTTGCGCGCGGCAGGCCAAGATCCATTCCGGGCCAACGTGGTCACGACGCATTTTTCGCTGCAGGCCAAGGCCTTGTATCAGGACGGTCAGGACTACACCGTGCCGGTTTCGGTGGCGGGACGGTTGGTGACGTTTCGTGTTCAGGGCGGCAGCTCGTTTGTCAAAATTCAGGATCAGCAGGGGCAAATTCAGCTCTATTTCCGCAAGGACGTCTTGGGCGAAGAACGCTACGGAGTATTCAAGAAATCGCTCGATTTGGGCGATATCATTGGGGTTACAGGTTCGCTTTTCAAAACTAAGACCGGCGAAATCACTGTGCGCGTCGAGAGTTTCACCCTCGTGTCGAAAGCGCTTTATCCACTGCCAGAAAAGTGGCACGGCCTGACCGATCCCGAACAAGTTTACCGCCAGCGTTACCTCGATTTGATTGTTAACGAGGAGTCCCGTAAGCGCCTCCAGCTCCGCTCGCGGATTATTTCGCACATCCGCAGCTTTCTTGAGAAGCGCAGCTTTATCGAGGTTGAGACGCCCGTATTGCAGAACATCGCTGGCGGTGCCGCAGCCAAACCATTTAACACCCACCACAACGCACTTGGCGTGGACTTTTTCCTACGCATCTCGCTTGAACTTTATCTGAAGCGCATGCTCGTCGGCGGTTTTGACCGCGTTTTCGAAATCGGTCGCAACTTCCGCAACGAAGGCATTTCGCGCCGTCACAATCCTGAGTTTACCATGATGGAAGTCTATCAAGCCTACAGCGATTTCCGTGGCATGATGACGCTTATCAAGGACCTGCTCACCTCGATCTGTACGGAAGTGCTAGGCACGAATCAAATCGTGCATCCGGCCAGCGGCCAGATGATCAATTTTACCGGCGAATGGCGTGAAGTGAAGTACAAGGACCTTATCCGTGAAGTGACTGGCGATGCGGGTTGGTTCGAACGGAACAAGGCGGAGAAAATTGCCGGCGCTGAAAAGCTTGGTCTCAGTATTAATCCTGCCTGGGAAGAATTCGAGATCACCAACGAAATTTTCTCAAAAAAGATTGAGCCGACGCTGATCCAGCCGACGTTCGTCACACACCTGCCGAAAGAGCTTTGCCCGCTGGCCAAAATCACCGTCGACGACCCGACCACGATCGATGTTTTCGAACTGACCATCGGCGGTATGGAAGTTGCCCCGGCCTATTCGGAGCAAAACGATCCCTTTGTGCAGCGCCAGATGTTCGAAGCGCAGGCTGGCGAGGAAAAGCAGAACATCGACGAGGATTTCCTCAAGGCGCTCGAGCACGGTATGCCGCCCGCTGGTGGCATGGGCGTAGGCATTGACCGCCTCTGCATTCTATTGACGGGTGCTGAAAGTATTCGCGACGTGATCCTCTTCCCGCAACTGCGGCCCGGAGCCTGAGCTGCTAATGGAGAATTGAGAATGAAGAATGTCGAATGGGCTGAGACAGGCTTGGATATTCTACATTCTTAATTCTACATTCGTCTCCCATGCCCTGGTATCTCTACCTCGCCCTTAAGCAGCTTTTCCCGACTGGGCGCCGGTTTCCGTTTTTCACGTTTATCTCGATTGTCGGTGTCTCGTTGGGTGTGGCATTGCTTGTTGTCGTGACGAGCGTCATGGGTGGCTTCGGTTACGAGATCCGCCGCATGATTGTGGATACGGAAGGCGAAATTCAGATCAAATCCAGCGGCATCATTTCCGACTATGCAGACATTTTGAAGAAAGCGCAGGCGGTGCCGGGTGTTGTAGCCGCAACACCGACGGCTATGGGCGCAGTGATGATCGAGTATCACAATAAACCGTCGTTCCCCAGCATGCGCGGGCTGGATCTGATGAACGTCGAAAAGGTTGTAGACCTCAGCAAATATGTGCGAGACGGCTCGCTCGACGACCTCGACGATGACTCGGTAATCCTTAGTTCGCAGCTCGCGCGTTCAGTGGGTGCGAGCGTTGGGAGCAAGATCGAGGTCTCTTCACCGCTAATTATCGAACGGATAAAAAACGACGAAGCTTTTCTGCCCCGCGAAGTGCGCGTTGTCGGTATCATTGAGATCGGACACCAGCAACTCGACAGCAATACGTTGTATTGCACGCTGCGGCTCGCCCAAGATCTTTATGGACTCGGCGCTGGCGTTCACGGAATCAACGTTCGCATTAAGCCCGGCCTCAACGAGGACGAGGTTGCTGCCCGGCTTAACGCGGCGCTGCCTTACGGGATTCGTGCGTATTCCTGGATGGATAGCTTTAGCGATTTTCTTTGGGTGCTCCAGTTGGAGAAAAACATGATTTTCTTTCTTCTGCTTTTCATCGTGATTGTAGCAGGTTTTTCAGTGGCGAGTTCCCTGCTCATTTCGGTCGTGCGCAAGACGCGTGAGATTGGGTTATTGGCTGCGCTCGGCGCCAATTCGAAACAGGTTGCAGCGTGCTTTTGTTTTCAAGGCCTAATCATTGGCATACTCGGCACGGCGCTGGGCCTGGGAATTGGTTTTATAGCGCTGTCTTTTCGCAATGATTTTGTCGCGATTGTTACGAAAATTACCCAGCGCGAAGAAGTTTTGCAGCGGTTTTATCAATTCAGCCAGTTGCCTTCGCACACTCTTTTGTCGGACATCGGGCTGATCGTGGTGAGCTCTATTATCATTTCGATGATTGCAGGCCTGTTGCCTGCTTGGCGTGCAGCAAAACTCAAACCCGTGGAGGCGCTTCGCAGTGAGTGATCCTGTTCTAAAGGCGAGTACGTTGCGCAAAACTTACCTCAGCGGCGATCGTCGAATCGAGGTGCTGAGCGATGTTGGCTTGGATGTCGAGGCGGGTGAGAGCGTGAGTATCCGCGGCGAATCGGGCTCAGGTAAATCAACTTTGCTGAATCTACTCGCGGCACTCGATACACCGGATAGCGGCGAGATCTTGTGGGCGGGAAAGCCGAGCGTCGGCACGAAAGTGCGGGCGACATTTCTCGGCATGGTTTTCCAATCATTCTACCTTATTCCTGAGCTCGATGCGTTGCAGAATGTACTTATGGCGCGGCGTATGGTGGGGCGGACTGGTTCGTCTGATAAAATGCGGGCGAAGGAGTTGCTCGCCAAAGTCGGTTTAGCTGAGCGGGCGCATCACCTGCCGTCGCAGCTTTCCGGCGGTGAACGCCAGCGAGTCGCTGTTGCGCGGGCATTGATGAATTCTCCCCAGCTCATTCTTGCCGACGAGCCAACAGGTAACCTCGACGAAAAAACCGGCGATGCGGTGATCGAGCTCTTGCTCAGCCTCTGCGCCGAAACGAAGACTGCACTCGTGCTCGTCACGCACAACGCCGTGCACGCTGCAAAAACCAGTCGCCAACTCTTCCTGCATGAGGGACAGTTGAAGTGAGACAGAATGAACAGAATACACGTCATGTTCCAAACATCGCCGCATTTCTGAATTCTAATAATTCTATCCATTCTGTCTAAACTGCCTCATGTTTAAGTTCAAAAAAGAGAAAATCGTCTGTGGCGTAGTCGGTGTCGGCTCGCTTGGGCAACACCACGCGCGCATTTACGCTTCGATGAAAAACGTCGAGTTTGCAGGCATCTTTGAAACGAGTGATGCGCGTGCGAAAGAGATCTGCGAAAAACATAACTGTCGCCGTTTCTCCTCGATCGAAGAGTTGGGCGAAATCTGCGACGCTGTTTCCGTCGTTGTCCCGACTGACAAACATGCCGAGGTAGCGCTTCCGCTGCTCGCGAAAGGCTGTCATTTGCTGATCGAAAAACCGCTTTGCGCTTCGCTCGACGAAGCAGAAAAAGTATTAGCGGCTGCGCAAGCCGCTCAACGCTTGGTTCAGGTCGGTCATATTGAGCATTTTAATCCAGTGATGAGTTTCCTTGAGAAGGAGATCAACCGTCCCGGTTATATCACGACCGAGCGGCTTGCTCCTTATCAAATGCGTGGCACTGAAGTGGGTGTAGTGCTCGACTTGATGATTCACGATATCGGCATTGTGTTAGCGCTCGTGAAGTCGCCGATCGAAAAGATCGACAGCGTGGGCATGAACGTACTTTCCAAAACCGAAGACATCGCCAATGCCCGCATTCAATTTCAAAATGGCTGCGTCGCCAATCTCAGCGCGAGCCGCATGAGTTTGAAGAAGAATCGCGAGATCCGGATTTTTCAGGACAACGCTTATCTCTCGCTCGATTTTATGAACCAGAAAGGTCATCTGGTGAAGAAGAGCGACCTTATCGCCTACGGATTGAAGCTTAAAGTCGGTCTCGCGAAGCCAGGGGACGTGAGCTCGATCCCGGTTGAGGAAATCCCAATTGAAAAAGGCGAACCACTAGCTATCGAGCTGGCGAGTTTTGTTGAAAGCGTGACCAAAGCCCAGAAACCCAAGGTTGGCGCTGAGCTTGGCAAGAGTGCGCTTGAGGTGGCGATTACGATCACCGAGCAAATCCGCGCCATTAAGAAACAATGACCCAGCATGCTGAGGGTAGGGCGCGACCGCTGGGCGCGCCGGATTCAAAGGAGATCCCAGCCGTAGCTAGTGGGATGGACGATCATGCTCTGACTGATAGCAAACCCGGCGCGCCCAGCGGTCGCGCCCTACCTCGGAGAAAAGCACCGCCACACGGCGTGCCTTCGTGGGTGAAAGAAGGCTCAGTATTTTTTGTGACGATTTGCTGTGCTGTACGTGATGAAAACCAGCTTTGTAAGCAGGAAGTCGCATCGTCGGTGTTCGAGGCGGTTGATTTTCGCCAAAGCAGAGGCGACTGGTATGTGCATTTGCTGGTGTTGATGCCTGATCACCTGCATTTGTTGGTATCGTTTCCAGGAAACGATACCATGAAAAGCGTCATAAGTAATTTTAAGCAGATGACTGCGAAGAAAGCGGGTATCTGTTGGCAGCAGAATTTCTTCGATCATCGACTTCGGTCAGGCGAATCGTTTGACGACAAGTTGCACTATTTGCGCATGAATCCGGTACGCAATGGCCTCGTAAATTCCCCTGAAGATTGGCCGTATATTTGGCCCGTGATCAGCCCGGCGCGCCCAGCGGTCGCGCCCTACCTTCCATGAGCACCTCCAAAAAAATTCGTCTGCCTGCGCCGATCGGAGGTCGTGTCGAATTGCTGATCATCGCGGGTGAGCACTCGGGGGACCAACATGCGGCCCGGATGTTGAGTGGAGTCTTGGCGAAGCGGCCAGAGTTGAACGTGGCAGCTTTAGGTGGTCCGAGGCTCGCCGCGGCGGGTGCTCAGCTTCTGCGCGACATGACGGCGACCTCGGTCATCGGGTATGTCGATGCACTGAAGAACTTTTTTTATTTCAAGGCGCTGTTTCGGGAAATCCTACGCTGGATCGCCGAGTACCAGCCAAAGGCTGTATGTTTTGTTGATTCGTCCGGATTGAACCTGCGCATCGCGAAGAGGATGTTTGACCGAGGGCTGTCGGTGAAAGCCGGAGGTAAAATCAAAACGCTTTATTACATCAGTCCGCAGATTTGGGCATCGCGTGCCGCGCGCCGTTTCAAAATGGCACTATATCTCGACGGACTGGCGGTGATCTTTCCGTTCGAGTCCGAGGTTTATGCCGATACAAAGTTACCGGTGGATTTTGTGGGCCATCCGTTCATGGCAGCGCACGTGGTGTTGCCGGTGCGCTATGATCCGGATGGGCCTGTGTTGCTTTTACCGGGAAGCCGAGGTTCGGCCGTTCGACGGATGTTCCCGGTCATGCTCAAGGCGCACGCTTCATTGGGCGAACGCGACGCGGTGGCGCTGTATCCCAGCTCTGAGATTCTAGCGATTTTGCATGCTTCGAATCCACCAACGAACGTGGAATTGCGCCCCGCTGGCGAGCCAGTTGCTGCCGCAGCGGTTCTGACGAGTTCGGGCACGATGTCGATGCGTTGTGCTTTGGCGGGAATCCCTGGTGTGGTAATGTACCGTGCGCATCCCGTGGAGTATGTTCTTGGCCGAATGATCGTGAAGGTGCCGTACCTCGGTATTGCGAATCTCCTCATCAAGGAGCCGATGTATCCCGAGTATATTCAAGGTGCGGCTACACCCGATGTACTCGCGAAAGAATTACGCGCTTGTTTGCATGATCCAGTTCGTCGTGAGGAAACGGCAATACGTGCAGAGAAACTGCGCGCGGTTTTGCATCAGCCAGCGAAAGGCAATGCTTCCGATTGGCTGCTGCGCGAGCTCGTTTAAACGCGATAACCAGGTTGGCTGAATAATAGTGCGGCTGCTTGAAAATTTGGATGGTTTGCGAGTAGTTGTCACATGCCGCGGGTCGCTGCTGATCTTCATCTGCATTCTCATTATGCCGGAGGTGTTTAGAAGGAAATGACGGTGGAAAACGTCGCGACCTGGGCGCAGCGCAAAGGCATCGACCTGTTGGCGACCGGCGATTGTTTACAGGCTGAATGGCTTGGCGAGTTGGAGCGAAGTCTGTGCGTGGCAGAACAGGGAT
>Ga0302323_100000546_pt1 | contig 29920 bp, 22 predicted proteins | sample Fen_T0_3_FD_201950 | JGI IMG/M metagenome (GOLD analysis project Ga0302323, IMG submission 201950) | Peat permafrost microbial communities from Stordalen Mire near Abisko, Sweden - Fen_T0_3 | ecosystem: Environmental > Terrestrial > Soil > Wetlands > Permafrost | place: Sweden: Abisko...
TCGGCATAAAGCTGCCCGACCATGGTCGAGATGTTCGACTTGAAGAAGCCGGTCCCAAGAACGATGAGGCCGAGCCCCACGAAGAAGGTACCCTTGGCCGGTACCGCCAGGCAGAAGTGGCCCGATGCGATGAGGATACCCCCGATGATGATGGCGCGATGGGTGCCGAGAACCCGATCAGCCAGCCACCCCCCGAGCAGCGGCGTCAGGTAGACCAACCCCGTGTACCAGGCGTAGAGGTAGCTTGCCTGTTCCTTGGTCCAGCCGAAGCCCCCGGCCGTGCTGATGAGAAACAGCGCCAGGAAAGCGCGCATGCCGTAGAACGAAAACCGTTCCCACATCTCCACGTTGAAGAGCAGATACAGACCGGGCGGTTGGCGGGCGGGATTTGCGCGCGCGGAGATGTCCATCGCTTCAAACATCAAACGCGGCGAATGGATTTGCAACAGCTACCTGGCCTAGCCGCCAACAAGAAGTGGCGTCGGACGAGCACGGGTGAGACGCTTCCACCAACCATGAAAGCTTGGGTGCGAACCGCACTTGATCGCAACCAGTGCGATGAGCCTCGCGTGGCCGGCCCTTGCCGGTCGAGGAAACTGACGATGCTGCGCGCATGATTTCCACCACGCTGATCGCCGCAACTCTGCTGGCAACGCTGCCCGTGCGGGTGGCGGCCCAGGCGTGTCCGTCGGGGGCGGAGATCGAGCGGCTCTTGGAATCGATGTTGCCCGGTTCGGCCACGTCCCCGGACCTGGCGCGGGTTTCCCGGCAAGGCGATGCCTTGCACGTCGAGCTGGTCGGCGCGGATGCGGCGGTCATCGGTGAACGTTCGTTGGCGGCGGTCGGCTCATGCGCCGAGCTTGCGCAGGTGGTTGCGGTGGTGCTGGCCACCTGGGAAAGCGACGTGCATCCCGAATTCACGCCGTCGATGGATTTGGTTCCGGCTCGTACAGCCGAGGCCAAGAAAGAGCCCGACGTCGGCCTGGCGCGGACCGGTTCCCTCGACGTCGCGGCGAGCGGCGGGGCATCGGTAGCGGACTCAGCCACGTTCGCGGTTACGCTCGGCGCATCTTGGTTTCCCGTGGGGACCGGGCTTGGTCTGCGCGCCATCGCGGCGGGCGAAACCCGCCATGCCGTGACGATCGCGGCACACCAGGCGCAGTGGCGACGCTGGGTGGGCGCGACCCTGCTGGACTTCCGGCTGGCGCGAGGCATCGCGACCTTCGACGTTCACGGCGGAATCGCACTGGCGAGCCTGCAGGCCACCGGCGAGGACTATTCGCCGAATCAATCGGCGTCGTCGTTGGCCGTAGCGCCGGTTCTGGGCGGTCGTGTGTCTATCTGGCCGAGCCGCCATTTCGGTCTTTCCCTGGAGGTCGCGGGGTTTTATTGGCAACGCAGCCAGCTACTCGAAAGCTCGGCCGGAAGCTCGCGAGAAGTCCCCCATTTTCAGGGACTGCTGACCTTGGGTCTGGCAGCGAGAGATTCGCCGATGCCGCGGTAAGGTTGTCTTGCACTGGGCACACAGAGAGACGAGCCATGTCAGATTCTGGACTTGCTGTCCCCGACCCGGCCCCCGAGCCCGAGGGTTCGGCTGTGCGTGGCGCGACACGGACGCTCGAAGTGATCTATCGCATGCACAGCCGGCAGGTCGCACGTTGGGCGATGCGACTGCTGGGGCCGGCGAGTGATTTTGACGATGTTGTGCACGAGGTGTTCCTGGTGGTGCGCCGCCGACTTCACGAGTTTCGCGGCGATGCCGAGATCACGACCTGGCTTTACGAGATCACGGTGCGGGTGGCGCAAAGCTTCCGTCGAAGGGCGCGCTGGTGGTCGTGGGTGACCGGACGAGGCCGCAGCCCTAGCCGCGCCCCTGAACACCAGGAATTTGCCCAGTGGAACGAGCCCACGGCCAATCCGCACGAATTGATGGAGGCGCGCGAACGCACAGGCGTCGTCTACCGTGTGCTCGACCAGCTTGGCGAAGAGCAGCGCACAGCGTTCATTCTGTTCGAGCTGGAGGGTCTGTCGGGAAACGAAATCGCAAAGCTCACGGGGGCCAACCTGACCACGGTTTGGGTGCGGCTGAGCCGCGCACGCCGCAAGTTTCTCGCGGGCATGAAGAGATGGGAAGAGGAGAACCCATGAAGGACCAGGTCGGGGAAGAAGTCAGACGATGGAAAGATCGACCGCTCGGTGGCGCGACCGCCGAAGATCGCGCCGCTGATCTCCTTCGAGGATGCCTAAGCCCGCGCGAGCCGGAGAGTGCCCGGCTTGCCCAGATCGCGCACGCGCTGCAAGGACACCGACGCCGAAAGGTTGGCTCGCTGACCATGCTTCGCCTGGTCTTGGCCGCCGTCGCCCTGATGGTTGGCGCAGCGACGGTGAAGGCGTACCAACTCGCCCGGCGATCGGGGTGGTTTGCGCCCAGTCATCCGGTGGCACGCGTGGAGCGGGAGCAGAAGGATCGGGCGCGAAGGACACGACACTCCGGACGCGGCGAGACCTGGCGTGAAGGACAGCGCGAGGGAGCAAAGGGTGAGCTCCCCGCAGTATCGATACCAACGGACGAGGCCTCGGTACCGCCGCCTGTGAAATCGACAACCAGTGCAGCATCGGAGCACACGGCCGGGGCGGCGGCAGTCCCGAGCCGAACCCAGGGGACGCTAACCTCGTCGTCGGGGAGGCTGACGCCCGGGGCGCCGAGGACCAGAGAAGTCGCGTGGGTCGACAGGACACTGGCGCGGGATGCGGCTTTCTCCAAAGCCAGCGGGTCGATCGAACCTCGGCCCGTCCCTGCGCCGGGGCTCGCCAATCCGCCCTCGGCCCAGCCAGCGGCGCCGCAGGAACCCTCGGCGTCGTCAGCGTCCGAGGAAGCCCGTATTCTCGACGGTGCCATCGCACTTCTCCGTCGAGAGCACAACGGCGGGGCAGCCTTGGCCGCGCTCGATGCCTACTTGCAACGCTATCCCCAAGGGTTGCTCAATCGCGAGGCGCGCTTCGTACGGGTCGATGCCTTGCTGCTGCTCGGCCGGCCGGCCGAAGCCCTGGCTGCGCTCGAAACCTTGCCGCTCGACCGCGGCCGTCGCGCGACCGAGTTGCGGGTGATCCGCGGCGAGCTGCGCACACCCGCGAATTGCGCTGAGGCCGAGGGCGATTTCAGCACGGCGATGGCCCAGAGCCCGAATGCCGAATTGCTTGAACGCATTCTCTACGGTCGTGGCGTGTGCCGGAGCCGGCTCGGCAACCTCGATGGGGCGTCTGCGGATCTCCAGCGTTACCTCGACCGGTTCCCCAACGCACCTCGCGCAAGCACGGCCAGGCAGTGGCTGCAGTCGACCGACAGCCGAGCACGGTCGGCAAGACACCCATGATTGGCACCTTGCCAACAACGACGGTTAGGTTCGCCCTTGGCCGGGCCACCAACAGTCGGACCTAGGAGGCGACCATGAGCAAGAATCGGTTCTGGCTGATCAGCATTCTCTTTTCCACGCTGGCCTGCGGGCAGGATCATCTCCAAGTTGGCGACGACCCATTCGATTCGCGCGACAGCGGGGGCACTGGCGGCGCGAGCGGCGGCACGGCTACCGGCGGCACGGCCACCGGCGGGAACACCCTCGGTGCAGGCGACAGCGCCGTCCCCGGCGCGGGCGGCACGGGAGAGGGCGGCGGCGTGATGGCTGGCGGCGCCATGGCTGCCGGCGGCGCCCCGGGCGGCGGCGGAGCGATGCCGGTTGGCGACGCAACGGCTGCCGGTGGGGCCATCGGGGCTGGCGGCAGCAGCATGACTGTCCTCCTCTCGGTCTGTGGGAATGGCGCGATCGAGCAGGGCGAACAGTGCGACGACGCCAACTTGCAGTCGTTCGATGGTTGCAACGGCATTTGCCAGATCGAAGCCGACCATGTTTGTCCGATGCCCGGCGTCCCGTGCATATCACTCGGCCAGTGTGGCGACGGTTTGGTCAGCGCCGCCGAACGCTGCGACGACGGGAACACGGTCTCAGGTGACGGGTGCTCGAGCGATTGCCAAGTGGTCGAGCGTGGCTGGATTTGTACCGTTCCCGGCAAGCTGTGCAGGCCCGTGTGTGGTGATGGCGTGGTCACCGGCTACGAGACCTGCGATGACGGCAACGCCGTCGGCGGCGACGGTTGTTCGAGTACATGCCGAATCGAAGCGGGGGCAAGCTGCCTGGCTGCAGGCAGACCTTGCGCATTTTCGGTCTGTGGTAACGGCGTTGTCGAGGCAGGCGAGCGCTGCGACTGCGGCGCCGACTCGACCAAGCTGCCGGCCGCCTGCAAGGGTATCAACGGGGCTCTACTCGGCGACGGCAGCGGGTGCACCAGCACCTGCACAAAGGAGCCCGTCTGTATCGACGCGGGCGGAGGAGCCCAGACCTGTACCGCCCTATGCGGCGACGGCGTCATCGACGCCAGCGAACAATGCGACGATGGCAACTTGCAAGGTGGGGACGGCTGCTCGGTCACCTGCAAGCTGGAAATGGGCTTCACGTGCAGTGCCGTCGCGAGACGCACGACATGCCCGACTGGAAGCGGTCAGTGTACAGTTCAATACTCGGTCTGCACGTCGATGTGTGGCGACGGAATCGTGGTGGCCGGTGAAGAATGCGACGACGGCCAAGCCAACGACGATTCGGCCTACGGCGGTTGCACCAGCCGATGCACCCTCGGCCCATCCTGTGGTGACGGCAAGATCGAGGGCCCCGAGCAATGTGATCTTGGCAATGCCAACGGCCGAGCGCTCGGGACCGGCGGCTGTACGCTGGCGTGCACGGTGGTTCACTATTGCGGCGACGGCATTTCCGACGGACAGCTCGGCGAGGAATGCGACCTGGGTGTCGCCAACGGCAGGTCAGGCTCGCGGTGCACGGCAGAGTGCACGATCGTCCGACACTGAGCTGCTCTCGAACCTACTGCGACGCCGCAAACGGCCGGGCCTGCTTGAAGACGATCTTGTGGTCGGGGGTCAGCTTGAATTCCATGTCGAGGACAAGCTGCCCCACTTCTGGGCCGTAGAGCTCGGCGAAGTGGGCGCGGGCCCGGTCGGCGGCCTGGTACAGGGTGATGATTTCGCCGTCCGAGAGCAGGGGTGTGTCGGGCGACAGGCTGGAGAAGCGCTGGCGCGCGACCTGACCTCCGGTGCGGTCGATGATGGAAAAGATCTCGGGCAAGGCGCCTTTGGTTGGATTGGTCACCGACTCTTCGCCCTTCTGGACGTTGACATACATACCCTCGACGGCGGGGTCGGCGATGTTCGCGGTGATGAGCACGCCGTTGGCTGCCTCGTTCACGAAGGCTTCGTTGATCACACAGCCCATGCGCACGGTCTTGTGATCGATGTTCCAGAACGAACGCTCTTCGAAGCCCCGGAAGCTCCATACCGAGGCGAAGACCTTGACCACCACCTTGGAAGCGGCGTCTGCGCCGGTGGCGTGCGCACCATAGGAGTTGTACAGCCCTGCCCCGCTGAAATTGGGCAGGTCCTCGCAATTGGTGCTGGAGCGAATCTTGACCTTGGCGCTGTGAAAAACCTCGGCGACGCGACCATCCAGCAACGCCGCGAACTCGGCATCCACAGGGGTGCGCTCGATGAAGGTGCGCAGGTTGCCGAGGACCGCATCGCGCAGGGCCGTGTCTTGCTTGAACAAAGCATCGTCGAGCATCCGGGTGACAAATGCAGTGAAGGTTTCGGGCACGTCCAGCCAGCACCGGTCGCGCGCGCCCTGGCAAGCGATGGGATCGCGGCCAGCAGCCATGCACTCGGTCTTGCCGTCGTCGCACAGCTGGACTGACGTGAGCCGGGAATCCATGAACGCTTCGTAGTAGTGGAAGGGTATGGCAAGCCCGTCGCTGGGAGCGTTCTCGCCTAGGACATGCGCCAGCTCGGCCAGGTTGGCGGCCTTCACACCCACGCGAACGGAATCGGCAAATCCGATCTCATCGAACGATGGAATTCCGGTCAGCGCCGAATCAAAGACGGGAACGTACGGATCGCGGCTTCGGCTCTGCCAGAACGCCTCTGCTTCGGCGAGCGTGGCCTCGCGCAAGGTGAAAGTGCCGTCTGCGACTTCGAAGCGCACCAGCTTGCCGATCAGCGACGAGACACCTGGGTCTTCAAAGGCCTTGGGATAGGCCACGTTGGGCGTACCGCGGGTCCGCGCCGCCACGTTGACGTGGGCCAGCGGGGTTTGGAATTCCTCGGTGATGGTTCCGCCCAAGATGGGTAGCTCGTTGGGAATACGGGTCAGCAGCAGGACATCGCGGAAGGACACCACCCTAGCCGCGAGCTGCTCGGGGGTCATGCGCTTGAAAGTGCCAAATGCAACACCAGGGTTGAGCGCCTGCTGGGTGATTGCGCCGAATAGATCCTGCTGGTTCATCCAGCCAATGCCCTTGCGCTCGAAGGCGCTGGCATCGACGCTGGCTTGTTGCTCCTGCAGGGTACCGGCGGGCAAGTACACCAGACGCTGCCCGGGCCCCGTCCAACGCAAACAGGTCAGCCTTTCCTCGACCAGACGATGTGCCAGGCGGACCTGCTCGGGCGTGATGGCATCGTTTGCGAAGAAGCCCAGCGTCCAGGGCGCTTGCACCGTGGGGGTTGCACCTTGGCCCGGGCCCCTGACCGCTGGATAAAACACCAAGGTTCCCGCCATGGCTGGCCGGTTGGTTCCCATGTACGTATTGGCGGCAAATTCTTCTTCGGTTTCCGGGATTCCGAGCGTGAAGCGGACAAAGCCGTAGTGCAGGGGATGCAGCTTGGTATTGATGAAATAGAGCTTGGGCTGGGTCTGGAGGTCGCGGATGTAGATCTTCACCGAGTAGCTGTTGCCCACGTCGGTGGGGACAGGCACGGAGAACTGCAGAAGCAAATCCAGGCAAGCATCGCCGTCGAGGCGAGTGGCGTAGTCGCCCGTGCCCTCCGCCGGGGCTAGGGACTGCAGCGTGATAATCCTCGTGGAGCCCGCCTGTGCGCTGATGGCCGTGGTGGTGAAGGCATTGCCCGTCGAGCGCAAAGTCACGTCGAAGGCACCTGCCGAGGCCGGGACGTCGAGGCCACCCTCGACGCACTTTGGGCCCCCCGCCGCTGGAGCCTCGGCAAACGGGCATGCCAAGGTCTGTACCGATCCGTGGGTCCACGCGACCGTGGCCTGAAAAGACGATGGCGCCATCGCCCCTGGAACCTGGAGCTGCAGGTGAATCCAAGTATCGCCGGGGGATGGGTTGGAAGAGCCGCCGCACGCGCCGGCGAGAAGCAGGGTGCCAGCCCAAGCCCCCACCCAATGGGCGCCGACCATTCTTGCCATCCCTTGCCGCCGCTTCAGCATGACTGCCGCTTGAAAAGCGCCTACGGCTGCTGCGTGTGCCCGACCGCCAGGTACAGGATGCGCTTCTGTTCGAGACGGCCGCGCGCGACGCTGTCGAGGATCAAACCGCAGCCCAAAGACAGTCCGGCGAGCATCATGAGGCCGGTGGCCAAAATTGCGGTGGGGAAGCGCGGGACGAGGCCGGTTTCGAGGTAGGTCGACAGAAGCGGGAAGCCGAGGACCAGCGCCGTCGCGCCGAGTCCGCCGGCGAAAGCCCCGAAGAACGGCAGCGGCCGGATTTCTTTGAACAGGCGAATCAGCGTGGAGAGGATGCGCAGCGCGTCGCGAAAAGTGCGCAGCTTGCTAACCGAGCCTTGGGCGCGCTCGCGGTAGTCGGTCTCGACCTCGACGATGGGCATACGCAGTTGGCTTGCGTGCACGGACATCTCGGCTTCGATCTCGAAGCCGCTGGAGATGGCGGGAAAGCTCTTCACGAAGCGGCGGGAAAACACTCGGTAGCCGGAGAAGATGTCGGTGAAGTCCGGGCCGATGAGCCGACGATAAATCATATTGAAAATCCGGTTGCCAACGCCGTGGCCCCGTCGGTGGGCATCGCTTCGTACCCCCTTGCGCGTGCCGATCACCATGTCGGCCTGGTCGTCGACCAGCCGTCCGATCATCGCGGGCGCCGCCAATGCGTCATAGGTTCCGTCCCCGTCGGCCATCAGATAGACGTCGGCGTCCACGTCCGCGAACATGCGCCGGACCACGTTGCCCTTACCGGGCCACAGCTCGTGACGGACCTCGGCCCCGGCCTCGCGGGCGGCGGCGGCGGTGCCGTCGGTCGAACGATTGTCGTACACGTAGATGGTGGCGTGGGGCAGGGCCTGGCGGAAGTCGGCGACGACCTGGCGGATACTAGGGGCCTCGTTGCGACACGGTATCAGCACAGCGATGCGCCGATCGCGAGGTGCCCAGGCCTGGGTCGCGACGATCTGTGCGGGAAGAGTGCGGGGATCGGTCATGGGCGAGGCTGCGACTACTAGGAAAACCCGGGTCAGCTGGCCAGTAAAGCAAAATCGTGGGTGCATGCGGAGCCGCATGCCGCTGTCCGTGCGCCCCAGCGATGGCGACAGGAGAATTTGAGTCAGTAGTGTTAACGTCCGCCAACCGAACATGGGACCGCGTTCGATAGCCTTGCTCCTGGTGGTGCTTGCCCTGCTTGGTTTTGGCGGCGACGTGATGAAACGATCAGCGACGCAGCTCGCCCCCCGCTACGACGAGGTTGCGTACCTAGCCCTGGCGCGCGACTACGCCCACGAAGGCGGCATCGCGGCCACCATCCGGTGCCACCTGGAGGCACGCTGCCGGGAGGACAACCGGCCGCCGCTGTTCGAGCTGATGCTGGAGGCGGTGGCGGACGACTCGCCGGCCATGTTCGGCCGGGCGAAGCTGGTCACCTTCGCCACTTCACTGTTGCTCTTGGCGCTGGTGTTCTTCTTGGTCCGAGGCATCTTCTCGCCGAGAATCGCCATCGGCAGCGTGGTGGCGGTGTGCCTCATGCCTGCACTGTCGGACTACGCCTCCCACGTGCAGCACGATTTGCTGTACGCCGCGCTGACCTTCACCGCGGTGTTTGCGATCGGGGCGTGGCAGGAACGAGGAGCCATCTGGTGGATCCTGGCCGGCGCCACCGTCGGGTTGGCGTTCCTCACCAAGGGCAGCGGCCACATCCTGCTCGTGCCGCTGGTGGCGATTTCCTTCTATCGACATCGACTCGCTCTTCTGCGCAAGCCGATCCTCTATGCTGCGGCGCTAGGATTCGTGGCGGTCTCTTTCTTCCTGCTCTTGCGCAACATCAAGCTGGCAGGCAGTCCGTTCTACAACGTCAATGGTCGCGGCATCTGGCTCGATCGCTGGCAAGACGTGTGGGCGTTGCAGCTCGATCCAGGGTGGGGAAAGGTGGGTTTGGGTTGGTACCTGCAGCGCCATTCGTTCGTCGACCTCGCGCTGAAGATTCTTCGCGGCCTGGGCCTGACCGTCGGCATCTTCATCTACGCGGCGGGCGTGGGCTTCACCAATCCCGTCGTACGGGCCGTAAGCGGCGGCGTCGTCTGCCTGCTTGCAGGATTGGGCATGCGCCGTCGCTGGCGGGCCGGGCAGAAGCTGGAGATCCTCACCGTGTCTTTGACCCTGGTGATCTTCGGCGCCGCCCTGACCCTGGCTACCTCGGGCGGTCCGGGCCCCAATGCGCGCTACGCCCTTCCCTATGTGCTCGTGCTGGTGCCGTACTTCATCGTCGAGCTTCTGGAACGCGTCTGGTTTCCCCTGGGATCTGCAATCCACCGTCGGGTTTCCATCGTGCGGCCCGAGGCCGTGGGGCTGGCGCTCCTCGCCGTCCTGCTGGCCGCTCGGCTCGCTTTCACCGCCCCTGCCCTCCTCGCCAATCCGCTGTCGTTCTACCGGGTCGAGCCTCGCTGGCACGAGACCTCGCTGTGGCTCGCGACGAATCTAGCGACCGACGAGAAGTTCGCCATGCCCTACCAAAGCCTCTATTCCCTCTGGGACGTGCCGGCGGCGCAGACCGATCCACGCTGGAACTTCTGGTACGGAATGCCGTCGAGCGATCTGCGCCGCTATCTCGCCGGGGCCCGCGTCCGGCGTCTGTTGGTCGACACCGCCGCCCCGGGATTCGCGGAATACGCCGACAAGTTGTCGTCGGTCAAGGACGCGCACGGCCCCGCGGCGTTCCTCGACTGGCCCCGCTGTTTCGCCGACGCGGACGAACCAAGTCGGTTCTTGGTCTTCTGTCGACCGTGAACCTTTCATCAACGGCGGCGAATCGAGTGCAGCTTTTGCTTGCCGCCCACGACTGTCGCAGACAGATCGTAGGGCATGGCGCCTGTGATGCTGACGTCGACCATCTGCCCGACGGGAAGCTTGCCATCGACGACCACCAGGCCGTCGACCTCGGGAGCGTCACGGTAGGAACGACCCACGCTGACGCCGTCGCCTTCGCCCTCGACCAGTATCTTCAGGGTCTTGCCCACGCACGCCTGGTTCTTGCGCAACGAGATCCCTTGCTGCAGGGCCATCACGCGATCGCGCCGCTCTTCCTTCACCTTCTGCGGGACCGAGTCGTTGAGGTCGGCGCTCTTGGTGCCGGGCTCGTATGAGTAGGTGAAGACGCCGACCCGATCGAATTCCATTTCCTCGATGAACTTCATCAGGGCCTTGAACTCGGCCGCGGTTTCCCCCGGGTAGCCCACGATGAAGGTGGAGCGAATCGCCAGATCCGGCATCCGGTCCCGCATCTTTCCGATGGTGCGGCGAACCCAGTCGATGTCGGCGGGGCGGCGCATGCGCTTGAGCGTATCGGGGTGACCGTGCTGCAGCGGAATGTCCAGGTAGTGCAGGACCTGCGGCAGGCTGGCCATCGTGTCGATGAGGCGGGTGCTCACGCAGCCCGGGAACGCATACATCACGCGCAGCCAGTCGATGCCCGGCGCGCCCTTGGCGATGGCTTCCAGAAGTAGCGCCAGTCCGTCGCGCTCGCCCACGTCGTGGCCGTAGTCGGTGGTGTCCTGGGCGATGAGGATGATCTCGTGCACGCCCTGCTTTTCCAGCGTGCGCGCCTCGGCCACGATGGATTCCACCGGGCGCGAGACCGCCTTGCCCTTGATGAGTGGAATGGCGCAGAAAGCACAAGGCCGCCGGCACCCGTCGGCCACCTTCAGGTAGGCGCTGCCCCCTTGCCGTGAAACACGCGGCACGCCGTGCTCATCGGTGCCGACGGTGCGCGCGTCTTCGGGCAGATGGTAAAGAGGTTCGCGATCGTCGCGTTCTCGCAGGCGCGCGATCAATTCCACGATGTCCATCCAGCGGCGCGTACCGATGACACCGTCGAGCGCCGGCACCCATGTGCGCATCTCTTCGCCATAGCGCTGCGACATGCAACCGGCCGCGATGAGAAGTTGCTTGTCCGACTTGTCCTTGGCCAGGTCGCGCAGGACGCTGATGGATTCTTCCTTGGCCGGGCCGATGAACCCGCAGGTGTTCACGATAAGGACGTCGGCTCCGGCCGCCTCTTCCGACGCGCGATAGCCCGCGACCGCAAGGACCTGCGCCATGCTGTCCGAGTCGACGGTGTTCTTGGCACAGCCGAGCGACACCAAGTGAAATTTCGGCGCACGGGGGCGGGAGCGTGCTGCGGCCTGGGTCGTCACCTTGCTGGTCATGGGGGGTCTCGTTACTTAGCAACAGAACCATGCAGCGGCAAAGGCGATCCCTTGCCATGGTCCGCCATGGGCTACCCTTGCTGTCAGCTTCACTGAACGAAATGGCCAGTGTTCGATCTCAGAAGTCGTCGACGGTCAGCCGCTTTGGACGCCAACCATCGGCCGATGACCGGCTCCGCTTGCCAGCCCCACCAGCCTTGGCAAATGACTTGGTCTTTCGGTGCGCATGATCGCCCGTCGACGATGATTTCATGCGAGGCAGCTTGGCTTTGGTCAGATGGACCGTGGACGGCCGCTCGGCCATATTTGTCGTCACGGTCGCGGCATCGTCGGGCAGCGCCACAGCCGACGTCGAATGAAACGCCGGCCGCGCAGAGGATGGTTGCGCGGCCGGCTTTGCGGCCATGGCGCCATGCCGCCAGCCCGCGAGAAGCAGAGCTGTTGCGACGACGCCGACCATAACCGCCAGGGCCGCGAGGGCAACGTTTCTCCTCAGCCCAAGCCGCCGGGGCCCAAAGCCGATAGCCGCGAATACTCGGTCGAGCCCGAGCGCCCTGCGCACTCGGCCAGCTAGACGGCGCACATGGACAAGGTCGGTCAGCGCTGCGATTTTGGTGATGTCGGATGCCATGGGGGTGATCTCGTTCCAGGTACCCACCGCGGCTGTCTCCAGGGCGCGCGCGAACGCCCGAATCGAGGGATAACGATCGGTTGGACTCTTCGACAGCGCACGCAGAAGGACGGGCTCGAGCCCAGAGGGCAGATTGGGGACCATTGGGGCCAGCGGCGGCGGTGGCAAATTCGTCAGCTGGAAGAAGACCGCGTTCGCATCGTCGGCAGAAAATGGCGCCTGGCCCGACAGCATCTCCCACACAATGCAGGCCATGGCCCATTGATCGGTCCGATAATCAATCTCGTCCCGAGCCCCAGCGGCCTGCTCGGGCGACATGTACTCGGGCGTGCCGAGCGCCCTCGACGCATCGGTGAGCTTGGTGTGGACCGCCTTGATCTTGGACACGCCGAAGTCGAGGACCTTGACGAAGTCTGGCTCGCCCGGCACCTGCACGAGGAAGATATTGGCCGGCTTGAGATCGCGGTGGACCACGCCCTTGGCGTGAACCGCGGCTATCGCCGAGGCCGCTTGTCGCGCGATCTGGAGCGCGGTCTGCAGCGACATACGACCCGTGCGTCGAAGACGCCGTTCTAGATCCTCGCCTTCCAGGAACTCCATGACCAAGTACGGCTCGCCGTCTGGTGACGTACCGAAATCGACCACGTTGACCAGGTGGGGATGACCAAGGCGCGAAGCGATCATCGCCTCGAGGTGAAAGCGCTCGAGCGCATCCGGGTGGCGCGTGTTCGACCTGTGCAGCAGCTTGACCGCGACACGCTTCTGCATGCGCAAGTGGTGCGCCTCATAGACCGCGCCCATACCGCCTTCGCCGATACAACCGACCAACTGGTATGCGCCGCCGAGCACGAGGCCGACCAGGCGATCGGATTCGGGGACAGCCTTCATGCAGACATCCCCGCACTCCACACACGTCCCATTCTGTTAGCCCGCATTCGAGAATAGGAAAGCATAGTGTCTCTCAGCTGGAGAATAGCGGCCCAGTAACTAGACTATGATAAGCCGCCCATTGCCGAACCGCGAACGCAGGAACAGAGAGAAGGACGGTTTCCTTCTGAGTCAGAAGTCTGTCGCGACATGAATATGTCGATCCCCTCCCAGGTTGTCGATCCCCTCCCAGGTTCCGTCGATCCCCTCCCAGGTCGTCGATCCCCTCCCAGGTTGATTTTCGAGCAACTTTTCCGTCGATCCCCTCCCAGGTTGATTTTCGAGCAACTTTTTCGATCCCTTCCCAGGTTGATTTTCGCGCAACTTTTCCGGCGCCGATCCGACAAGTCCAACATGCCTTTGCCTCGAGAAGTACTTCCTGGCCGGACCTATTTGATCACCCGACGCTGCACCCAGCGGCAGTTCCTGCTCAGACCTGGTCAGGCCACCAACAACGCCTTCCTTTACTGCCTCATCGTCGCCGCTCAGCGCGCCGGTGTTCAAGTCCTGTGCACCGCCGCCCAGTCCAACCATCACCATACCGGCATCTTCGATCCCATCGGCACGTACCCCGACTTCATCGAACACTTCCACAAGCTCCTCGCCAAGTGCATGAACGCACTTCTCGGTCGCTGGGAAAACTTCTGGTCGTCCGAGCAAACCAGCGTCGTTCGCCTCGTCGACGCTGGCGACGTGCTCGACAAGATGGTCTACGCGCTCACCAACCCCGTGAAGGACAATCTCGTCGCCAAGGTCGCCGACTGGCCGGGCATCAACGCCTTCGAGTCCATCGTCAGGGGTGGCAGCATCTCCGCCGTGCGGCCCGACTTCTTCTTTCGCGAGGACGGCCCAATGCCTGCTTCGGTCACGTTGACCTTTGCTCGCCCTCCCCAGTTCTCGGCCATGACTGACCAGGACTTCGCGGGCCTGCTTCAAGCTCGCGTCGAGGCCGTCGAGACCGACGCCGCCGCCACAAGACGCACAACCGGCCGGCCCGTTCTCGGCAGGCATGGCGTTCTCGACCAAGACTGGCGCGATAGCCCAAGCAGTCCCACACCTCACCGCCAGCTTTCCCCACGAGTCGCGGCCAAGAACAAATGGAGTCGCATCGAGGCCCTGCGGCGAAACAAAGACTTCGCCAACTTCTACCGGACCGCCTTCAAGGCATTCCGCGAAGGCGTGAAGGATGTACTCTTCCCGGCAGGGACGTTCTGGTTGCATCGCTTCGCTGCTGCCGTCTGCGAAACCGGGCCGCTCTACGCTACTGCCGCGCCGGCCTGAGCACCGAGCCTGGGCCTCGCAAGCAATTCATCACATTCGTGCCAAGCCGAGTGGCGACGTCTGCCCGCCTGCCGTAGGACTGCCGGTTGGTGCGGGCAAGACGCCCTATAATCTCAGGCCCCCATGGCCGCACACGATCCCTTCCCCGCCCCTAAGTTCCAAGTCGGGGTGGCAATCCCGCAGTCACAGGGCCCACAGGGTCCATCCGGTCATCCCATCTTCTCACCAACCTGGGACGGGGAAAACGCCACCATTTGCGAGATCTGTTCAGCCATGGGACCATTTACGCCCATGCAAAGACTTCTTCTCGCGTGTCTGGTCGTCGTGGCTTCAGCCTGTGGCAAGAGCGACGAAGGCGGCAAGTTTGCGAGCGCCTATTGCGCCGAGGCGGCCAAGTGCTGCTCGCAGCTCGGCATCTCGGGCGAAGGCCAATTGTGCCGTTTCATGTTCTCGGCCGTGCCGTCGAACCCATCCACCGAAGCCTGTTTGGCCGAGATGCGATCTCAGGTGGCGGCCGGCACGTTCTGTTCGCACGACGGACCGTCCGACGCGTGCAATGCCGCCTTCGCCAGCAGCGCCACCGGCAACAAGAAGCCGGGAGAAACCTGCGACGGGGACAGCGACTGCGCCCCATCGAGCGACGGAACGGTGGTGTGCGAGAGCCTCTACGTCGGCTCGGACTGGATTCACAAATGCCAGGTCCGAATGCCCGGCAAACTGGGCGACGGGCCTTGCCTCGGCACGCAAGACGGCACCATGTTCTCGTCCAACAGCAACACCACTCCCACCGACGTGACCGCGCGGGGCTACGTGTGCGACACCGCAGACGGGCTCGAATGCTCGTCAGACAAATGCGTGGCCCTCGCCAGCGCGGGCCAGGCGTGCAGCTACGCCAGCGACTGCATTCGAACCGCCTACTGCGACAGCAAGGATCGCTGTGTGGGCCGCATCACCGCGGGCGGCGCCTGCACTGGCGTCGATTCCGACGAATGTGCCCTCGGCTATTACTGTCCCGACGCGAGCCCCCGGCAGTGCGCGGCCCAGGTGGGCACCGGCGCCAGTTGCTCGTCGGACGCTATGTGCAAGTCAGGCATGTGCACCAGCGCGACGTGCAAGCCGAACATGCTCGAAACGTTCGGTTGGGCGTTGATTTGCGGTTAGCGAACCGCGAACAAAGCAGCGACCTCGTCGGCAGATAGCGCGCGGTCGTAGACGCGGAATTCGTCAATCATGCCGTCGAAGTAGGGATCGGAAGAAAATTCCGAACGGCCGATCCACTCGTTGGGCATGGCGCCCAAATCGAGGGTGGTCAGCTTCACGCTCGTGGTGCTCGCGGCCTCGATCCCGTCGAAATATAGGCGCATTGCGCTCGCATCGAGGACCGCCACGACGTGGTGCCAGACATTGGTCGTTACGGCGGGGCCGAGCAAGGTCTGTTTGATATCGGAGCCGCCGTCGTTGGTCTGGCGAATGGTGAACTGCGCCACGCCGCTGCCGTTCGACGGCGTGAAGTACATGGACGAGACCGCACTGCTGGTACCGAAGTCGAACACGCGCTGGAACTCGGCCGTGCTGGTCGCGTTGAACCATGTTGCGATGGTCATGGCGCGGGCGCCGGCCAGAGTCCCGGCGGGCAACTCGACGTACGAGCCAGAATGTCCAGCATCACTATCTTTCTTCGCAGTCAGGACCAGGGCTTTGCCCACTTGGCCTGGCACAAACTGCGTATCGCCGACCAGCGTGGCGTCGCGTCCTGCACCGGATTCGTCCACCAGTACGCCCGCACTGGCGTTCTCGCACGGGTAGTAGGCGAGCAGCCCCTGCGTCGGAATGGGCGCCTGCAGATCAAGGGTGACCTCGGGGCCGAGATCGGACGCCCCGTCAACGCCCGAAGGTGCCTCGTCGGCTGCGTCCTTCAATGTTTCGGGGGATGGGGCATCCCCTTTTCCATCGCGTACATCGCTGGCGGCGTCGCTTCGAGAGCCGGCCGCACCCCCCGAGCCACCAGCGTCGGTATCGATGGAGAAGCCGCCGAGTCCGGAGGGACCCGACCGACCGACCTCGCCGCCACCCGTCGCGGAGGCTGCATCGGCTAGCGCGTCGCCAGAGCCCAAAACAACCGAGGCGTCCTGCCCGCCCGACCCCGGGGGCGGCGCCACCATGCCGTCGAAGCCTCCGCGGTTTCCCGCCGTACCTCCCCCATCCACGCTGGGCCAGACAAAATCGATCATCCCACCGGTGCCGCCCGTCGACGGCCCGTCGTCTGCCTTAGCTCCCTCGCCCGTCGAGCCTCCGACTCCGGACAGAACTGGCGTGGCATCGCTGGCGGGCCCGTCGATCGCGCTCGCCCAGGGCGGCGTGAGATTCACGCAACCGCCCACCAGCAGCAACGTCGAAAGCAAGCCACAGCTCACCCCCCAAAACGCTCCCCGGGCTCGGCCTCGCAAAGGCGCTTCGCTCGGGTCTCTCAGGATTCGAGAGAGGTAGACCATGTGTGGAATGCTGGCGTGTAACGCGGTCATTGTCCAGATCGGCGTGACCCTCGAAGCACGCACACGACGCCCACGAGCAGCCAACACCAGGGCATGGTGTTCGCGCGGTGCCTCCCAGCCATCGAGCATCCCCCGGACTTGGAAGGGGTCAGTCCCTTGGAGCCGCTGCCACCACTACCGGTGGCCCTATCGACCGCTGCGTCCATCGTACGTCCCTCGCTACCGCCCGCCCCGGTCTGCCCAGCCGATCCCGAGGTCCCGCCAGTGTTCTCGCCACCACCGCCGCTGCCGCCGTTGCCGCCACTGCCCACGGAACCTGCGTCCCGATTCCCGCTGGCACCGCCAGAGCCGCCCGAACCGATCATCCCCCCGGCACCACCTGAGGCACCGCCAGCGGCCTGCCCACCCACGCCAGTGCCGCCCGCACCTCCGGTTCCGAGGCGCCCGTCAGCTGCCCCGTCTTTCACACCACCGTCGGAACCAGGCGCCGTCCCATCCAGACCGAAGAAGTGAATCGCCGCCTCGGCATCGACGACCAGATTGTGGGGCTGCCCGGTCTCTTCAATGGCCTCGAGCTGCACCGTCCCCGAGCTATCGGCGTAGCGGGTGCGAATCCAGGTCGATTGCAGCGCGTTGTTCTCGGTGGTGGTCGGTGTCTCGCTGACTGCGAGGACGTTGGTCCACTGTTTGATCTCTTCCTTGAAGTTCTGGAAGAAGATCGTGTCGTCCTTGGTGCCGTGCCAAAGCTGGATACGCGGGCGGCTTCCGTTGAAAGTCGCGAAAGCGGCGCGCACCAGATCGCCCCACTCCTTTCCGGTCATGGTGACCTTGCCCTGTGCACAGTTGCTGTTCCACCCGAGGTCATCGACCGGCCCCTGCGCGTAGCAGGCGAAAGGCACCCCGGCGTACGCGGCACCGGCTTTGAAGACTTCAGGGTACGAGCCCAGCATGACGTTGGTCATCATCCCGCCCGACGAGTGACCGGCGACGAATACTCGCTCTTGGTCGCCATTCTTGTTTTCAATGACCCATTTGACCATCGAGATGATGCCAGTCGCGTCGCCGCCGCCGTCATGGGTGAGGACACTGGTGGAGTGGACGTCCCAGCACCCGTCGCTGCTGACCGCGGATGGACAGACGACCAAGAAGCCATGCTGGTCCGCCTGCTGGGCAAAGGCTCCGCTGGAGCCACACACGTCCGTGCCCTTGCCGTGGCACGCGTGCACGTTCACCACGATGGCGGGTCTCGCCGCAACGTTACTTGGCGTGTACAGGTACATGCCGATGCCGCTGGGGTTCGCGCCGAAGCTGGCAATTTGCTGCACGGTGCCCGCGTGTGCCGGGCCGGCCCGCAAGACGAGCGAAGCCACGGCCGCGATCACGGCGGCGACGATGGAAGCGGTGAACTTGGCGCGGCTGTTCATTATGAGACTTCCCACGAGTTCTAGCGCAGTGGCGGCCAAATTGGATCCGGCCCGCGCCTTCTAGCGACGAACCGAGCAGCTACGGCGCGACCACCGACTGGAACTGCGGATCGGAAGCGATGTTGGTGAACAGCGCCGACATCATGGCGTAGGCGCGACTTTCCAATCCGGCTACGTCCTTCGGGTCAGCAACGGGCGGGCCGACGATGGCGTAGTCCTTCTGCAAGGGCGGCTGGCCGCTTGCGCCCGAGGCGATGACTGACACGGTGAAGCCATTTTCGTTGATGTGCGTGAGCTTCATCGCCATGGCTGGTACGCCAAGAGCCGGCTGGCCGTCTTCGAGGACGGTCACGCCCAGCTTGGCGAAGGAATTCTTGAAGCAGTACCAGAAGTACGACGTCAGCACCGGCCCGCCGTAGCGGCGACCCGTGCCCTGGTACAGGAAGAAGCTGGTGTTGTTGTCCACGTTCTCGAACGTTCGCAGAACAATGGCCTTGCCATTGTACTTGGCCAGCGGAGCCGCATCGAACAGCGGCGTGTAGCGATCCGAGCTGAGACCGACGGTGGCCCCGCAGCCCGACGTCGCCGACATCACCGCCAGCGCCGACAGCAGACCGAACCCGGTGCCGATTTTCCACGAAGAAGCTCGCGTGTTGTTCATGGGCGGAATCCTAGCTGAACGCCGTAACGCTTCAACCCGTCCCCGTCGTCCCCGCAGTGCCTTTCAGAAACGCCCCCGCTGTTGTGTCCATTGTCGTGAAATGGTCTCTTCAAGGTCTTCGATGCCCAGGCTATTCGGTTCCGCTGAGGCCGCCCAGCTCGCAGTGCTGGTGCATGTCGTGGTGGCCAGCACTCCGGCGCGTGCCGAGGTGGCCAGTGCCCGTCGGCCGGTCAGCTTCATCACGCCTGGGCCCAGCCTGGAGATAGGCCTCGACGGATCGCTGCGCTTCGGCGGCGAAGTGGCGCTGTCGCAGTATGCGGGCAGTTGGGCGTTCGGCGCTGCTTTCGGCTTCGTTTCAGGTCGCCTTTACGCTGAGGCCCAGCCCGCAATGGTGCTCGGTGAACGCAACCACCTGGTGCTGGGCCTCGACCCCGGCGTGGTCATCGACGTCACGTCGTCTTCCCCACGCTATGGCGGACAAGCCACCCTTTGGGCCAACTACGTTCGCAGCGGGGCTCGTCTGTGGGCCTTGCCACTGTTTCCTTTCGTGCGCGTCCAAGCAGTGATCGGGATAGGAGTGGTCTTCACCGGCGGCATCATGCTGAAGCTGCCAGTACCTGTTTCGTGATGGCAGCCAGCGTCGACGGACCCCGTGAGACGGTAGCGCAGATTTTGCATCTGAAAGTCACGGGGTGTGGATATGCTAGTGACGCATTCGTTTCAACTCGGCGCCTTGATGGCTTGCGCGCTGGTCGCAGCGTGCGGCGATTCCACGACGGCGGCTTCCGATGCTGCGCGCAGCGACGGGGCGCGTGGCGACGTGGTTGGTTCCGGTGGTCTCACGGGTTCGGGCGGCGTTACGATGTCGGGCGGTGCGACCGGGTCAGGTGGCACGGCTGGCTCTGGCGGCGTGGCAAGCTCCGGTGGCTCGGCCGGGACGGGCGGCATGCTTGGCTCCGGTGGCTCGGCCGGGGCGGGTGGCATGGCAGGCTCGGGCGTGGGGGGCAAGCTGGACGCTGGTTTGCCTCTGGATTCCAGCGCGATCCCAGACGGTAGCGCGGACGGCGGCGTGTCTATTGACGGAGCCGGAGTCGGCGGTGCGCAGACCGGGGGCGCTCGTGGCAGTGGCGGCGCGTCCGGCGCTGGAGGCGGCGCGCTCGATGGAAGCTCGGCCCCCGACGCTCGAGCGGCCGTCGACTTTGCAGCGCTCGACTCCCGCGTCGACGAATCGCAGCTCGATGCTGGCTCGCCGCAATACGATGTGCCCATCACCTCCGGCACCTGCGTTGGGCCCAGCTCTGCCGCCCTGGCAAATGCAGGGCTACCCCCTGGCTTTTGCGCGTGGACGTGGGCCAGCACCCTCGGCTCGCCCCGAGGCATTACCCGCAATACACGGGGTGACATCCTGGTGGTCGAGCAGGGCCAGGGCCGAATCACTTTGCTGTTTGACGACGACGGTGACGGCGTATCAGGTACCACCGAGCGCGCCACCCTCGCAACGCTGAGCGGCCTGAACCACGGCATTGCCATCAACGGCGGCTACCTTTACGCATCGACCAGCACCACCGTCTATCGCTGGGCCTACACAGGCGGTCGCGAGGCCCTCGGCGCCTCCCAGACCGTAGTCACGGGACTGCCTTCCGGCGGGCACAGCACGCGAACCTTACTCTTCGACGGCGCAGGAAATCTCTACGTCTCGGTCGGGTCGGGCAGCAACGTGGATTCGAATTCGAGCCGCGCGCGCATCGTCCGCTACGCGGCATCCGCGCTCGGTAGTCCGTCGACCTTTGCCGAGGGCGAAGTCTTCGCCGACGGTCTACGCAACGAGGTGGGGCTTGCGCTCGACGGCCAAGGGCGCGTCTGGGGCGTGGAGAACGGCCGCGACGATCTGCAACGTACCGATTTGGGCGGCGACATTCACAACGACAATCCCGCCGAAGAGCTGAACCTCTTCGCACAGTCGGGCCGCTTTTATGGCTATCCCTATTGTTGGTCCGAGGGCACGCTCGCGTCCGGTGGCGGGACCGGCACGCAGTGGGCCGATCCCCAATTCATGAACGACGGCACGCATACGGACAGTTGGTGCCGGAACGCCACCAACGTGGTGCCGCCGGTTCTGTCGATGCAGGCCCACTCGGCGCCGCTCGATCTCAAGTTCTACAGTGGGACCGCCTTCCCCGGCGACATGCAGGGCAGCGCGATCATCACCTTCCACGGTTCGTGGAATCGCAGCCCCGCCACCGGTTACAAGGTGGTCCGCGTGCCGTTCACCAACGGCACGGCCAGCGGTGCGCTCACGCCGTTGCTCGAATACTCCGGCGCTGGCGACAATGGCTCGGGCTGGCCGCACCGTCCAGTGGGCGTCGAGGTTGGAATCGACGGCCGACTGTTCGTGACCAGCGATGCCTCGGGCATCGTGATCGCCATCGGACATCAGTAGACGACCGCACCCCTTGACCCCCGACTATGGTGAACGTCTTTCCCACGTGTTAGCTTTGGTGACGATGGAACGCAAACGCAGCACGGAAATTTTCGTTGCATCGGGGCGCAGCCTCGAAGACTCGTTCTTCATGGAGCAGGACCGCGAGCTTCTGGCCAGCAGGGCCCAGCTGGCCAAGATGGCCGAGACCAAGGAGGCGCTGTCCTCGGTGTCGGGCATCAAGGACCAGGCCGTCCTTCAGAAGCTGGTCGAGATCAACGTGCGCCCCGAGACCCTCGCGGCCCTGTCTGCGATTCCGCTGGTCGAGGTAGTATGGGCTGACGGCGAGGTGGACGCCGACGAGCGCCGCTTCGTGCTCGACTTCGCCGGCAAGCAGGGCATCGACCCCGGCAGCGTCGCCCACAGCCTTCTCGAACGGTGGCTCACCCATCGCCCCACGGATGACCTCTTGGCGGCCTGGCAGGCCTACGTCGAGGGTTTGTGCGAGCGGCTGACTGCCACCGATCGCGACGCCCTGAAACTCGAGCTGCTCCGCAACGCCCGTGCGGCAGCCTCCGCGTCCGGCGGGTTCTTTGGCATCGGCAAGGTTTCGGGCACGGAAAAAGCAGTCCTCGAAAAGCTCGAACAGAGCTTCTGCTCCTAGCGGCGCCATTCGAACGGCGGCTTCCGCATCACAGCCCTCCTCCAATCCCCGCAACCACGAGGCCTGGTCCGCCACCCAGCATGAGCCGCGTGGGAATGCGTGCTTCCTGCTGACGCCCATCCCGATAAGAGCTCCCATCTGAGCTCGATCGATGTGCGAGGTACAAGAGTGTCGCGCCCGCTCCGACCAGAACAGCCCCGCTGACTCCGAAGAGAGTCGCCATGTTCCCATGCGAGACCGCATCGTGGCGTCGCTCGAGGCCGGCCGCTGTGCAGCCGTCTACAAAGCACTCCGAGCTCGCGTCGTCCTTCGCGCTCAGGGCCGACGCCAACGCAAATCCTGCCGCAGCGAGCATGGCCACACCGACTCCAGTCGTGCCGATTCCCGCCCATCGAAGACGCACCGGCGTGAGCACGGACGACGTCCGTGTCGGGCCGACGGGCGAAGATGTTTCGAAGACCCGGGGCGATGACACCACCACGACCGGCGTCGCCAGCACGGGAATTTCGACGGTTTGGTGGTCGGATTCCTTTTCGATCACGATCGTTGCGGTGAACGGCTCTCGGCCGGGAGCGGTTGCCCGCACAACGTGCGCGCCGCCATCGACCGGAATCGCCATCGACCAAGCCCCTGGGCCGACCTTCTGACCATCGCGTTCAATCGTGAGGCCCCCGATCCGGGTGCCCACCGGCACCGCGATGGTCAGCCGAGAAAGCCGCGGTTCGAGAGTACTGGTGTGACTTTCGGCCTCGAGCTCACGGTCCCGTCGGCCATCCCGACGCGCCACGGTTGCTGCCTCTTTGAATTCGCTCCACGCGCGCATCAATCGGCCTTCCTGCTCGTGGCACAGCGCCAGGTTTAGCAAGGTCCCGCCACCCGGGTCGAGACGTTGGCTCTCTTCCAACTTTGGGCAGGCCTCGGCCACCCGACCAGCGGCCATCAGCGTTCGTCCTTCTTGGAAGAGCATGGTCGCCAGGGCCTTGTCGTCCGCACTGGGCTCGGCGCGGGCGTGGTTGGTGCCGCCAAAGAAGATCGCCCCGGCCGTCACCAGCAAGCAAGCTATCACTTTGTTCATGAGTTGATTCGATTCCACCGAGCAAGAAAGGGGCCAGCGCTTCTTTGTCCACACCCAGGTGGTTCATCCCGGGCTTTCTATTTCTGATCGGCGTAGGGATCCGGTTCCTTCGCCCTCTCGATCGTGGGGACCGTGCCGGCCACCGGCCGCGGGGCACCAGGGTTGCGACGCGAAGCACGCGGTCGATCGGAGTCTCGAACCGACCTCATGGTTGGAGATCCGGTCTCCGTCAGGGGCGCCTCGGGCGTGGGCGGGCCCGAGGCCACCCGAGGCTGGGATGCCGTGGCCAGCGATGTCGGAAGTGCCGGAAGCGCCGACGAGGGTGGCGCAACCCATTGCGTCCCCGGCGGGGAACCGCTGTTTGCTGTCCTCCAGTGAAGAAGCACGCCAGCGAGCGACGCGAACGCAATGAATCCCGCTGCGATCCAAAGCACCGGTCTGCGCGGCGGAGCGTATGCGAATTCGGAGACGGCTCCGTGTGCCGCCTCAATCACGATCGGGGGAAGCTCGCCTTCGATCCTGGGCAGGCCGAGGGTCTCGGCCAAAGCCTCGATCTGTTCGGACGACGAAGTGAAACGCCGTTCGGGATCGCGATGGCACGCTTTCATAAACCAGGCATCGAAGGCGTGGCCCAAGCGGGGAACACGCTGCGATGGCGGCTCGAGGTCGTCATGCAGGATCTGACCCAGAATGACCATGACGCCGCCGTGGTAGTAGCTTTCGCCCGCCAGCAGCCGATAGGCGATGAGCCCCAGCGCGCAACGGTCCGTGGCAGGCGTGACCGTCGCGCTCGAGGAGGCCTGCTCGGGCGCCATGTACCGGGGCGTGCCCAGCAATTGTCCGCTGCTGGTCACACCCGTCCCCTCTTCGATCATCTTGGCGATCCCGAAATCGAGCACCTTGACGAGCGAGCGTCCTCCCTCGACGGTGGCAAGAAACAGGTTCTCGGGCTTGAGATCCCGGTGGACGATGCCCAGGCAATGCGCCTTGTCGATGACCTCCGCCGCCTGTCTCAACCAGGCGATCACCGTCTCCGGCGTAGGCTGGGCCGCTGTCGCCACACGCTCGAGGTCCTTCCCTTCGAGGAGCTCCATCACCAAGAAAGGAGCTCCATCAAGCTCGGGAGCCACATCCGCGTCGGTCACGCGGACCACGTGCTCGCTCTTGATGCGAGCCGATGCGCGCGCCTCGCGCTTGAAACGCTCAATGGCCCCGGTCGACGTACCGACGCTAGAGAGCAATACTTTGAGCGCAAGGTGCTGGCCCGTCCGGGTATGTTCGACCTCGTACACGGCGCCCATCCCACCAGTGGCGATCAGCCGAATCGGGCGATAGCGGGAGGCGATGATCTCGGGGAGCTTTGTCGCTGCGATCATTTACGCCTTGCCCGTGGGGGTCTGTCGCCGGGACAGACCAAGCTCTGCCAGGCGAGAGACCAACGTCCGACGTGGCATACCCAGTCGTCGGGCCGCCTCACTCTGATTTCCATCACACTGCTCGATTGCGTCGAGGATTCTGCTTTTCTCGATAGCTTTCATCTCGGCGTGCAGGGTGAGAGGTTGATTCGTTTGCTCGTGCGGCGAGGATTCAGGGTGAGCTTGCCCGGCTCGAATCGCCGCGAGCAGCGACGGTGGAAGATGTTCGGGCAGGATCGTGCTGTCGGTACACATGACGGCCGCACGCTCGATGGCATTGCGAAGCTCGCGCACATTTCCGGGCCAGGCATACCGACGAAGCAGGTCGAGCGTGACGGGCGAAATCACCGGGGCACAGTCGCGCTCCATATCTCGGCAAACCGCCGACAAGAACGCGATGGCAAGACCTTCAATCTCGCTCGGTCGTTCTCGCAGTGGCGGAATGATGAGTGAGACACCGTTCAGCCTGAAGTACAAATCAAGGCGCAGACGGCCTTGCCGGCTATCCGTTTCCACGTCGCGATGGGTGGCCGATACGAAGCGAACATCGATGGCTCGCGCTCGCGTGGAGCCCAGCCGGGTGACCGCCTTTTCTTCCAGAACGCGAAGAAGCTTCGCCTGCGTCGCCAGCGGAAGCTCGCCGATCTCGTCGAGAAACAAGGTTCCGCCCTGGGCGGCTTCGAACACCCCGACCCGGGCCAGCGCCCCCGTGTAGGCCCCCTTCTCGCTGCCGAAAAGTTCGCCCTCGAGCAAGGACTCGGCGAACGCCGCGCAATTGACACCCAGAAATGGCCCGTTCTTGCGCGGTGAGTGCGCGTGAATCGCCCGCGCCATGACTTCTTTTCCAACCCCGGTCTCTCCTAGCAACAGGACATTGATGTTCGCCCGGGCCACACGGGCGGCCTCCGAATAGAGCGTCTGCATGGCGGGATCGCAAAGCACGCGGCCTGCTGGACCGCCCGGCACGCCCGCCGATGCGAGCTCCGGAAGCTCGATCCGGGGCGTGCGGCGCACGACGACACAGACGGTCCCGAACAACATACAGTCCCCAACCGCCACAGCGGCCCTGCGAAGAGTGAGCTGCTGCACGCTCACATTCAACGTCTCCGTGCCTGGGATGGAGCGCGCCGCCTGACGCAGGAACGTGCCGTTGATTCCACCCAGGTCTTCAATCTCGAGCTTATCCCCCACGCGCAAGACCGCGTGGCGACGCGAGACCGAAGGATCCTCGATGCGCACCGTGCTTGCTTCGTCACGACCGATAGTCACCTCGCCGGCGGAAGGAAGCTCCAACGCACGCACTTCCTCGCGCGAGATAACGACCAGCTGATAGCCCTGCCCTGACGACGCCACGCTCGAAGTATAGCTACGCAGCCGCGTTAGGCACGTGCGCAATTCTCGCTCAACTGAGCACAGTTGGCTCAGCGCCTTCCGAAGTATGACGTCGTGGGCGCGCGCGGGCGTCGGGAACGGGCGCGAAGTCCCAGGAATTTCCTCCACACCTTGGGTCGCGCCGCTTTGGCTCGCGCCTTGCTGACTGGCCCTGGAATGACGAATAGCACGCTTACAATTATTTCGGTATTCGCGGCGCTTGGTGCGCAAGCATCGTGCGTCCTCGATAGCGGCGACATTTCTGACACCGGGGCCCCAGTCGGCCTCGACGAAGCCGACGGCTCCGGCGAGATGTTGGCCCGCGCGACCGACTCTTGCCCGGCTGCCGTACAGTGCGGATCGTCGACTTGCACGAGCAACACACAGGCCTGTTGTTTGGACGCCCACGCCGGGACCACGACCTGCATTGACAGCAACGCCTTCTGCGGAACCCCTACCTCCACCGGAGCGTCTGCCCGCTGCGACCAGCAATCCGATTGTCCGAAAGGCAAATCCTGCTGTTTGCATGCGGCGGCGGGATATTTGTCAATCCTGTGCATGCCCGACGCGGAATGTCCCGGTGACTTTCCCTTCGTGTCGAATAGGGTGCTGTGCGCGTCGCCTGCCGAACTGCGCGCCTGCCCTCCCAAAGAAAATTGCATACCCTTAGGCGGCGCCATCCCCCCGGGATGGTCTGTTTGCAGTCGATGACTCCGATCGGGGACAACGCGTTTGAAAGGCGAATTTCTCGGGGGCTGATCTTAGGGCCTGGGGATTCACAGTCGATGCAAACACCAGCAGCACGCCGAGTTCCTGTATTGCCGACCTATTATCGACGATGTCAGGTTTTGCTATTAGGGTACTGCCGCCGGTTACCCCCAAACGGTGGCGCTCGCCTGACCGCACGCAAGCATGTGTGCGGCACCAAGAAGCAGGACGCCCGGCAAGCCTCTTCGGTTCTTCATCGTGCAGTAGTTGCCTGAGGATGGGCCTGTGGCTCGAACGAAACTTGGGATTTACAAGGAAGACCAACGAGAAGTCGAAGAAATTCAGGGACTTCCCATCTCCGAGGCGGCCGTGTTTGGCCGGAACGGCGTAGCGGCTTGCACCATCAACATCTTAGTTGCCGTGTGCCCGGGAAGGGTGTAACAGGCGTGCCGAACCTAGGACCCAAGTCCAACATTCAAGGAGAATTGAAATGACGAAATACGTCTATTCCTTCGGCGGAGGTAAAGCCGACGGAAATGAGTCCATGAAGAACCTGCTCGGCGGCAAGGGCGCCAACCTGGCCGAGATGGCCGGTCACGCTGCCCTGCAGCTCCCGGTTCCTCCCGGCTTCACCATCACCACCGACGTCTGCACCTACTACTACGCCAACGGCAAGTCCTACCCGGCCGAGCTGAAGGACCAGGTATCGAAGGCCATGGCCACCATCGAAGGCCTGATGGAGAAGAAGTTCGGCGACGCCAAGAACCCACTGCTCATGTCGGTTCGCTCGGGCGCGCGCCGCTCGATGCCGGGCATGATGGACACGGTCCTCAACGTTGGCCTCAACGATGTCACCATCCAGGGCCTCATCGAAAAGACGGGCAACGCCCGCTTCGCGTACGACGCCTACCGCCGCCTGGTCATGATGTACTCGGACGTCGTCATGGAGAAGGCCGCCGGCATCGAGCCCAAGGACGGCAAGGGCATCCGCAAGGTGCTCGACGAGCGCCTGGACGCCGTCAAGAAGGCCAAGGGCTACAAGACGGACACCGACCTCACCGTCGATGACCTCAAGGGCCTCGTGGTCGAGTTCAAGAAGATCGTCAAGGACGTCCTTGGCCAGCCCTTCCCCGAGGATCCGCAGGATCAGCTTTGGGGCGGCATCGGCGCCGTGTTCGGTAGCTGGAACGGCAAGCGCGCGGTCGACTACCGCCGCATCGAGAAGATTCCGCACGAGTGGGGCACCGCCGTCAACGTGCAGTCCATGGTGTTCGGCAACATGGGCTCGGACTCTGCCACTGGCGTGGCCTTCACGCGCAACCCGGGCAACGGCGACCCTCACTTCTACGGTGAGTACCTGGTCGACGCCCAGGGCGAAGACGTGGTGGCCGGCATCCGCACCCCCGCCCCCATCAACGAGAACTCGAAGAACGCCCAGAGCGAAAACCTGGCGACCCTCGAGGCCACCATGCCTGGTTGCTACAAGCAGCTCTTCGAGATCCAGGCTCGGCTCGAGAAGCACTACAAGGACATGCAGGACATCGAGTTCACCATCGAGAAGGGCCGCCTGTTCATGCTCCAGTGTCGCGTGGGTAAGCGCAACGGCACCGCGGCCGTGAAGATGGCCGTGGACATGCACAAAGAAGGCGCGATCGACGCCAAGACCGCCATCGGTCGCGTGGCCCCAAACCAGCTGGTCGAGCTTCTGCTCCCGATGCTGGATCCCAAGGCCGAGGGCGCGACCAAGTCCATCGCCAAGGGTCTGCCTGCGGGTCCCGGCGGCGCCAAGGGCCAGGTCGTCTTCACCAGCGAGACCGCGGTGAAGCTCGGCGAGCAGGGCAAGAAGGTGATTCTCGTGCGCGAGGAGACCTCGCCCGAGGACGTGGACGGCATGCACAAGGCACAAGCCATCCTCACCAGCAAGGGCGGCATGACCTCGCACGCGGCGCTCGTGGCCCGCGGCTGGGGCAAGTGCTGCATCGTCGGCTGCAGCGAGATCGACATTGCCCGCGACGGGAAGTCCTTCACCACCAAGAAGGGCGACGTCGTCAAAGAGGGCGACTGGATCACGCTGAACGGTACCAAGGGCCTCGTCTACCTGGGCGACATGGCCCTGGTGGACGCCGAGCCGTCCAAGAACGAATCCTTCAAGGAGTTCATGAAGCTGGTCGACGCCGAGCGTGCCCTCAAGGTGCGCACCAACGCCGACAGCCCCAAGGACACCAAGAAGGCCATCGAGTTCGGCGCCGAGGGCATTGGCCTGTTCCGGACCGAGCACATGTTCTACGGCGAGGGCTCGGACAAGCCGCTGTTCCTCTTGCGCAAGATGATCATGAGCAAGACGGTTGCCGAGCGTAAGGCCGCGCTGTCTGAGCTGGCCCCGTTCGTGAAGAGCGACGTCAAGGCGACCATGGAAGCCCTCGACGGTCTGCCCATCACCATCCGCTTGCTCGATCCGCCGCTGCACGAGTTCGTTCCGCACTCGCAGGACAAGCTGGAAGCACTGGCCAAGGAGCTGAAGGTCGACATGGGCGAGCTGAACAAGCGCGCCGAGGGCCTGCGCGAGAACAACCCCATGCTGGGTCACCGCGGCGTGCGCCTTGGCGTCACCTACCCGGAGATCACCGAGATGCAGGTGCGCGCAGTGCTCGAGGCCGCTGGCGAGCTGATCAAGGCCGGCAAGAAAGCCCACCCCGAGATCATGATCCCGGTCACCTGCAACGTGACCGAGATTCAGGATCAGAAGGTGATCGTGGATCGCGTGTACGCGGAAGTTCTCGCGTCGCTCGGCTTGAAGGAGATCCCCTTCCAGTACGGCACGATGATCGAGATCCCGCGCGCCGCTCTGCAAGCCGCCAAGATGGCCGAGGTCGCCGAGTTCTTCTCGTTCGGCACCAACGACCTGACCCAGATGACGTTCGGCTTTTCCCGCGACGACATCGGTGGCTTCCTCCCCGACTACCTCGAGCGGAAGCTGCTGACCGACGATCCGTTCCAGACCATCGACGTGGACGGCGTGGGCGAGCTGATCAAGTTCGGCGTAGAGCGCGGTCGTAGCACGCGCGCCAACCTGAAGGTCGGCATCTGCGGCGAGCACGGCGGCGACGCCGACAGCGTGAAGTTCTGCCACAAGGTGGGCATGAACTACGTCTCCTGCTCCCCCTTCCGGGTGCCAATCGCGCGCCTGGCCGCAGCCCAGGCCCAGATCGAGAATCCCCGCGCGAAGTAGTCCCCCTCCGATCCCCCCCCGGTCCCCCCTCCGGTCCCCTCGCCCCGGCGCAGCCGGGGAGAG
>Ga0302323_100000547_pt1 | contig 29904 bp, 30 predicted proteins | sample Fen_T0_3_FD_201950 | JGI IMG/M metagenome (GOLD analysis project Ga0302323, IMG submission 201950) | Peat permafrost microbial communities from Stordalen Mire near Abisko, Sweden - Fen_T0_3 | ecosystem: Environmental > Terrestrial > Soil > Wetlands > Permafrost | place: Sweden: Abisko...
GGCCGCGGACAAGAAGATCCCGGTCATCGCCTACGACCGGCTGATCCGCAAGAGCCCGAACGTCGACTACTACGCGACGTTCGACAACTTCAAGGTCGGGGTTCAGCAGGCGACGTCGCTGCTCGTGGGTCTCGGCCTGAAGAAGGCCGACGGTTCCGACGGCGACGCCAAGGGGCCGTTCAACGTCGAGCTGTTCGCCGGCTCGCCCGACGACAACAACGCGACGTTCTTCTTCAACGGCGCCATGGAGACCCTGAAGCCGTACATCGACAAGGGCACCCTCGTCGTCAAGAGCAGCCAGAAGGACTTCAAGACCGTCGCCATCCTGCGGTGGGACCCGGCCACGGCGCAGAAGCGCATGGAGGACATCCTCACCAAGACCTACAGCTCGGGCACCAAGGTGCAGGGCGTGCTGTCGCCGTACGACGGCCTGTCGATCGGCATCCTCTCGGCGCTCAAGAGCAACGGCTACGGCACCTCCGGCCAGCCGTACCCGGTGGTCACCGGCCAGGACGCCGAGCTCGCCTCGGTGAAGTCGATCATCGGTGGCGAGCAGTACTCGACGATCTACAAGGACACCCGTGAGCTGGCCAAGGTGACGGTCTCCATGGCCGACGCCGTCCTCAAGGGTGGCAAGCCCGAGGTCAACAACACCAAGGACTACGACAACGGCAACAAGGTCGTCCCGTCCTACCTGCTCGACCCGGTGGTCGTCGACAAGACGAACTACCAGAAGGTCCTGGTCGACAGCGGCTACTACACGGCGGCCCAGCTCGGCTGACGCACCTCGGCCCGTGATCGCGGGGCCGGCCCCCCCCGGGGCGCGCCGCGATCACGGGCCCTGTGCACTGTGCACGGGAGGATCCAGATGAGTGACGACATCCTGCGCATGCGCGGGATCACCAAGCGCTTCCCCGGCGTCCTCGCCCTCGAGGACGTCAATCTGACGGTCCGCCGCGGCGAGATCCACGCCGTCTGCGGCGAGAACGGCGCGGGCAAGTCCACCCTGATGAAGGTGCTGTCGGGCGTCTACCCGCACGGCTCCTACGACGGCGAGATCGAGTTCGACGGCGAGCCGTGCCGCTTCGACGGCATCCGGGACAGCGAGCACCGCGGCATCGTGATCATCCACCAGGAGCTCGCCCTGGTGCCCCAGCTGTCCATCGCCGAGAACATCTTCCTGGGCAACGAGCAGGCGGTGCGAGGCCTCGTCAACTGGAACCGCACGAACGTGGCCGCCGGCGAGCTGCTCGACCGCGTCGGGCTCGCCGAGAACCCCGTGGCCCGCATCCAGGACCTCGGCGTCGGCAAGCAGCAGCTGGTCGAGATCGCCAAGGCGCTCAGCAAGCGGGTCAAGCTGCTCATCCTCGACGAGCCGACCGCCGCCCTCAACGACGACGACTCCGAGCACCTGCTGGGCCTGCTTCGCGGCCTGCGTGACCAGGGCATCACCTCCGTGATCATCAGTCACAAGCTGAACGAGATCGAGGAGATCGCCGACCGGACGACGGTCCTGCGCGACGGTCGGACCATCGAGACCCTCGACATGCGTGCCGACGAGGTCAGCCAGGACCGGATCATCCGCTCGATGGTCGGCCGCGACCTGGACCACCGCTTCCCGCCGCACACCCCGACCATCGGTGCCGAGGTGCTGCGCATCGAGGACTGGACCGTGCACAGTCCCACCCAGGCCGGCCGGGCCGTCGTCCGCAGGGCGAACCTGACCCTGCGCCGGGGCGAGATCGTGGGGCTCGCCGGACTGATGGGTGCCGGGCGCACCGAGCTCGCCATGAGCGTCTTCGGTCGGAGCTGGGGGACCGGGATCTCCGGGCGGGTCTACAAGGACGGCCGGGAGATCGAGCTGCGGTCCGTGCGGGACGCGATCGGCCACGGCATCGCCTACGCGACCGAGGACCGCAAGCGCTACGGCCTCAACCTCGTCGAGGACATCAAGCGGAACGTCTCCTCGGCGGCGCTGGACAAGCTGTCCCGTCGCGGCCTGGTCGACGAGAACCGCGAGTACGAGGTGGCCTCCGGGTTCAGGGACAGCATGAACATCAAGGCGCCCAGCGTGCTGGTGGGCGCCGGCAAGCTCAGCGGCGGCAACCAGCAGAAGGTCGTGCTGTCCAAGTGGATCTACACGGACGCCGACGTCCTGATCCTCGACGAGCCGACGCGCGGGATCGACGTCGGCGCCAAGTTCGAGATCTACACGATCATCAACCGGCTCGCGGACGAGGGTCGGGCGGTGCTCATGATCTCCTCCGAGCTGCCCGAGCTGCTCGGCATGTGCGACCGGATCTACACCTTGTCCTCCGGCCGGATCACCGGTGAGGTCGCCCGGCAGGACGCCACCCAGGAGCTTCTGATGCAGTACATGACCAGGGAAGAGGAGCTGGCCGAATGAGCAGCGTCGCGCCCACCCCCACGGACACCCCCACGCTCGACGCCACCGAGGTCGTCGTGGTGGGCGGCCGGCGGTTCTCGTTCAACGTGCGCGAGAGCGGGATCTACGTGGCGTTCCTCGCCATCGTCGTCCTCTTCTCGGTGCTGACGGACGGCGCCCTGCTGGAGCCGCAGAACATCTCCAACATCATCGTCCAGAACAGCTACATCCTCATCCTCGCAATCGGGATGATCCTCGTCATCATCGGCGGTCACATCGACCTGTCGGCAGGATCGGTGGTGGCGGTGTGCGGCGCCGTGTCCGCCGTCCTCATGGTGAACCACGACGTGCCCTGGCCGGTGGCGCTGCTCGTCACGATCGTGGTGGGGGCGTTCATCGGGGCGTGGCAGGGGTACTGGGTCGCCTACTTCGGCATCCCGGCGTTCATCGTCACGCTCGCAGGCATGCTGATCTTCCGCGCGCTGACGCTCACCGTGCTCGGCAACCAGGGCATCGGCCCGTTCCCGGACGGCGTCCGCACCCTGTCCAACGGCTTCACGCCGGGCTACCTCGGCAATGTCGCCCTCGGCCCGCTCGGCGGCGCCGACCTCGTCAGCCTGCTCGCCGCGTTCGCCGCCGTCGGCGGGATCGTCGTCACCCAGTGGCGCGCCCGGGCGGCGCGGGTCACGTACCGCCAGCAGGTGGACCCGATCGCGCTGTTCGTGGTGAAGATGCTCGGGATGGCGATCGGCATCCTGTTCGTCGTCGTCCAGCTGGCGCGGTTCAAGAACCTGCCGTGGGTGCTGGTGCTGCTCGCGGTGCTGGTGCTCGGTTACACGCTGATGGCCGGCCGCACCGTGTTCGGGCGGCACATCTACGCGGTGGGCGGCAACCTGCAGGCGGCGCGGCTGTCCGGCGTCGACGTCCGCCGGGTCACCTTCTGGATCTTCGTGAACATGGGCGCGCTGGCCGCCGTCGCCGGGGTCATCTTCGCCGGGCGGCTCAACCAGGCGGGGCCGACCGCGGGCAACGCCTTCGAGCTGGACGCCATCGCCGCCGCCTTCATCGGGGGCGCGGCGGTCCAGGGCGGGGTCGGGAAGGTCGCCGGGGCTATCACCGGTGGCCTGATCATGGGTGTGATCAACAACGGCATGTCGCTCATCGGCTCGCCGAGCGAGCGGGTCATGCTGGTGAAGGGCGCCGTCCTGCTGGCCGCGGTGGCGTTCGACGTCTGGACCAAGCGGCGGGCCGAGAGCGCCGCCCGCTGACCCCGCCTCCCGCCTCCCCCTGCCGTGCGTGCGGATCAGCCGTACTCGTCCTCGACGGTGGGGGTGCGGCGGGGCGGGCGGCGCGGCGTGCCGTCGCCGACGACGAACGACGCCATCAGGTGGTTCCAGGCGCACGACCGGCAGACCTCGACGACGAACACGCGCAGATGCCCGTACTCGGTGGTCATCTCGACGACCTCCGCCGCCGTCCGCAGGCGCCCGGAGTACTGGCCGAGTTCGTCGGAGTACACGTACCGCAGGAACGCCAGCGAGGTGCGCCGGCAGACCGGGCAGGGCCGCCGCAACGGCTCGCCGTGAAACGTCGCGGCGCGCAGCAGATGCGGGTGCGCGTCGCAGACCTCGGTGGTCGTCGTGGTCCCACGCTGCAGCGACCCGAGGACGGCGCCGCGCGAGGCGGTAGTCGACGAATCCCCGCGCGCGTGGGCGCCTGCCGCCGGCGGACATGTTTCCAGCCTAGCCCGGTGATACCGGAAAAGGCGAGGATGGGATTCCGAGAATGCCGGAGAATGGGCAGGTGCTGATTGTACCGGCATTCTTCGGTGGCGGCGAGCCCTCCCGGCAGGAGCCGCCTCCCGGTCGGGTCTCGACCGTGGGGCCCGGCGGGCGCATCATGGGAGCAGGATGCGGCGACCGTGGCGGCGAGGGGGCCCGATGCCCGGTTACGTGATCACGTCGGTGTTCGAGGTGGGCGGCGGGAAGGTGCCGCTCGGCGCCGACGTGCTGGCCGCCGGTTGGGGCATCGGCCACCGGTTCAGCTACTGCGACGGCAGGATGCTCACGCTCGTCGTCGAGCTGACCGCGATCGACGTCGGCGCGGCGTTCGAGTCGCTGCTGTCGCGGGCGGAGCTGGTCTGGCACCAGCTCGGCCACGGCACGCTCGGGTCGCCGGTCAGCCTGCGGGTGCAGAGCGCGGTCGAGCCGGAGCGGGTGCCGGCCGGGATCCCGCCCGCCGAACCGTCGGCCGGAGCGGCCGCGGCGCAGCGGGTGCGGCTCGGGGCGCTCCAGGCGTTCCTGCGCCACCGCCGGGTCGCGCTGCGCCGCGAAACGCCGGTCCTCATGCCCGAGGTCGCCCTGTGGGTCGTCCCGCCGGACGACGAACCGCCGGACGAGGGCGGGCTGGCGGGCGTGCGCGAGCCGCGTCGTCCGAGCCCGGCGCCGCCCGGGCTTCAGGCGGCGCGCGACCTGCCCGCCGGGATCGACGAGGCCGCCGCCTCGTAGCCGTGGGTCGGCCTGCGGCGCGGGTCGGCCTGGCGCGGGTCAGCCTGCGGCGCGGGTCACCGTGATCGTCACCGGGTCGCGCAGGCTCTGGCCGACGACGCAGTAGCGCTCGGTGAGCTCGGCGAGCTTGGCGAGGCTGCCGTCGTCCGCGTCGGTGACGAGCTCGGCGACCACGTGGACGTCGCGGCACCCCACCGGGACGTCGCGGGACACCCCCAGCGTGCCGCGCGCGTCGAACGTGCCCGTCGCGCGGAGGCGGGCGGCCTTGACGTCGAGACCCATCGCCGTGGCCACGGACCGCAGCGTCACGCCGGCGCACGCCAGAAGCGCCTCCATGAGCATGTCGCCCGAGCAGGCGTCGTCGCCGTCCCCGCCGGTCGAGGGGTGCAGGCCCGCCCGGACCGGCCCCGACCAGCCCTGCACGGTGCAGCTGACGATGCCCTCGTCGTCGGCCTCGAAGGCCGCCTCAGCCCGGACCGTGACCGCGGCCGTCTCGGGCTCGTCCCGGTAGCGCTGCTTGAGCGGGGCCTGCCGTTCACGCAGGGCACTCGCGTCGAGCTGGGTCATCGAAATCTCCTCCGGTCCGCTGCTGTGATCGCCTGTGATCAGCCGCGATCGGCACCGCCGCCATTCTCGTCCCCCGCGGAAGGTGCGCCAAACCGGGTCCTGGTCATGATCGGTCGCAGCGCCCGGGCCGGTCGGACGTGCAGTGCCCCCACTGATTGTCGTTTTTTCAAGTATCCGGGGCGGCGTGCGGTGCGCCGTCCGCAGGTCACGGCCCGGGTCGACCTGTGCCGGAGCGCGGGGCAGTGGCGGTCCGCGCGCGACCGCGGTGATCCTCGGCGCGTGACGTCATCGACGACCGACCGGCGCGGAACGCCGCCGGACCACCGCCGCGGTCCCCGGCGCGTGGGCGCCCGGCTCGCCTCCCCGGGCGTCGCGCTGCTGCCGTTGCGGGCGTTCCTCGGCGTGACCTTCTGTTACGCCGGGGCGTCCAAGCTGCTCGACCCCGCGTACCTCGACACCGCGTCGCCGGTCGGCGTCCGGGCGCAGATGCTGCAGGTCGTGGAGTCGTCACCGATCGGCGAGCTGGTCCGGCTCAGTGCCGACCACCCCACTCCCACCGGCCTGGCCATCGCGTTCGGTGAGCTCGCCGTCGGGCTCGGGGCGCTGCTCGGCCTGTTCACCCGGCTCGCCGCGCTCGGCGGGGTGCTGCTCTCGCTGAGCTTCTTCCTGACCGTCAGCTGGACGACGGACCCGTACTACTACGGCCCCGACATCGGCTACGCCGTCGCCTGGACACCGCTCCTGCTCGCCGGGGACGGCGGCGTCCTGTCCCTGACCCAGTTGCTGCGCACCCGTGCCCGCCGGGAGCTCGGCCCGCCCCTGCCGGCACCCTCGCCGGCCTGGGCCCCGACCTTCGACCCTCCCGAGGAGACCGGCATGACCACCACCAAGGACGTCGAGCGCCGCACCGTGTTGCGCGGCGGATTGATCGGGACGGCGATCGGCGCGGTCGTCGTCGGCGCCGGCACCGTCGTGGCGTTCGCCCGCCGCTCGTCGGGATCGGGGAGCGCCGGGACCGCGGCCGTGGCGGCGTCGCCGTCCGCACCCGCCGCCTCGTCGTCGGCCGCCGCTGCGTCGGCCGCGGCGTCCTCCTCGGCCGGGGCCGGGGCGGCGGCCGGGCCGATCGCGGCGGTGGCCGAGGTGCCGGTCGGCGGGTCCAAGGCGTTCACCGCGCCGGGCGGCGGCCCCGCCGTCCTGCTGCACCCGACCGAGGGCGAGTTCGTGGCCCTGCACGCGGCCTGCACGCACAAGGGGTGCCCGGTCGCCTTCAGCGGCGGGTCGTTCCACTGCCCGTGCCACGGCGCCACCTTCAGCGCCACCGGAGCGGTGACCGGCGGTCCGGCGAAGGCGCCGCTCGCCCCCATCCCGGTGACGGTGGCCGACGGCCAGGTGACCATCGCCTGACATCGACCGATGGGCGTCCGACCGTCGCCTGATCGGCGTCCGGCCTCTATTCTCGAACCATGGCCCTGCTGCGCGGCGTGATCGGAGTCGTCCTTCGGCGTGCCCGGGCCGACCAGGGCAAGACCCTCAAGGACGTCGCCGAGGGCGCCCGGGTGTCGGTGCAGTACCTCTCCGAGCTGGAGCGGGGCCGCAAGGAGGCCTCGTCCGAGGTGCTCGCGGCCATCTGCGCCGCGCTCGGCTGGACCATCGTCGACCTGCTGGACGCCGTCCGGGTCGAGCTGGTGGGGGCCCCGCTCCAGCCGCTCGCGGACGTCGAGATCGTCGGGGTCGCGTCGTCGGTCGCCGGCTTCGGGCGCGAGCTGGCCTCGGGTGCCTCGCTGGCCTCGTCGATGGCCGGTCCGGTGGCGGCCCCGTCGTTCCAGGCGCAGCTCGCGGCCTGAGGACGACGGGTCGCCCGGCTTCGGTGGCGGCCGCTCAGCACAGGGGGCCGCGCGCCGGTGGCACCGCCCGCGGGACGTCCGTCGCCCTCTGCACCACCTGGTCCACCAGCCCGTAGGCGGCGGCCTCCTCGGCGGTGAACCAGCGGTCGCGGTCGGCGTCGCGCTCGATCTCCTCCACCGTGCGCCCGGTCTGCCGGGCGGTCAGCTCCTGGATCGTCCGCTTGGCGTGCTGCATGTTCTCCGCCTGGATCCGGACGTCGGTCGCGGTGCCGCCGATCCCGCCGGACGGCTGGTGCATCATCACCCGCGCGTGGGGCAGCGCGAACCGCTTGCCCGGCGTCCCGGCGGTCAGCAGGAACTGCCCCATGGACGCCGCGAAGCCGACCGCCACCGTGGCGATGTCGTTCGGCACGAACGTCATCGCGTCGTACAGGGCCATCCCCGCGGTGACGGAGCCGCCCGGGGAGTTGATGTATAGCCGGATGTCGTGGTTCGGGTCGGCCGCCGACAGCAGCAGCAGCTGCCCGCACAGCAGGTTCGCCACCGTGTCGGTCACCTCGCCCCGCAGGAAGAGGATGCGCTCGCCCAGCAGGCGCTCGTAGATCTGGCCCTCGAACAGGCTGTCGGTGGTGGTGTCGCTCATGCGCGTTTCCCTCGGCGTCGGCCGGTCCGGGCGGGGCGCCCGGGTGCCGGTCATGCCAGCGTGCGACGCGGTGCGGTGGTCGCGGCAGGGGTCTCTGCCGGTGGCGGATCCGCTGACGGCAGAGTGGCCGGGCGCTCGGGCCCGACGTCAGTAGGCCGGGCCGGTCAGGCGCGCGCCGACCAGCCCCGCCAGGCGCGGCAGCAGCGTGCGGCCGCCGGTGCGAGGCGGGGTGTGTCGGACGCCGAACAGGTCCGCCCGGTCGCGCGCCGCCAGCAGGTAGTCGTCGCTGGTGCGCAGCTCGTCGACGAGCGCGAGGTCGAGGGCGCGGGTGCCGTACCACGCCTCGCCGGTTCCGACCCGGGCCAGGTCGAGCTGGGGCCGGTGGACGGCGACGAAGTCCTTGAAGAGCGCGTGGGTGTCCTCGATGTCCGCGACGAACTTGGCGCGTTCGTCGTCCGTCGGCTCGCCGAACGGGGTGACCGTGCGCTTGTACTCGCCGCCCTTGAACTGCTCGACCCGGACGCCGTACCGGTCCAGCAGCCGGTGCACGCTCGGCACCTGCGCGATGACGCCGATGGAGCCGACCAGGGCGAACGGCGCCGCCACGATCCGGTCCGCGACGCAGGCCATCATGTAGCCGCCGCTGGCGGCCACCTTGTCGACGGCGACGGTCAGCCGGACGCCGTGGTCGCGCAGGCGCTGCAGCTGGGACGCCGCCAGCCCCTGGTCGTGCACCAGGCCGCCCGGGTTCTCCAGCCGGACGACGACCTCGTCGCCCTCGGCCGCGACGGCCAGCACCGCGGTGACCTCCTCGCGCAGCGCGGCGACGGCACTGGCGCGCAGGTCACCGACGAAGTCGAGCACGAACACCCGCGGCCGGCGCGCCGTCGCCTCGGCCCGGGCCTTCTCCCGCCGCCTGGACTCCCGGCGCTCCGCCGTCAGCTCGCGCCGCGCGGCCCGGCGGGGCAGCAGCCGCCGTTGCATGGTCCGTCGCACCTCGTCGTACCGCCGGCCCAGGTCGGTGATCTCCAGCCGCGGCCGGTGCCGGGCCCGGCGCGACGCCCGCGCGACGATCGCCGCCGCGCCCGCGACGACGAGGAGGACCGCGACGACGAGCGTCGCCGTCCGGGACAGGAACGCCAGGTACTCAGCCATGCCCGCATCGTCCCACCCCCACCCACCCTCGCCGTGATCATGGACTTCACCGTGATCATGGACTTCTGTGGAGGGCGGGTGTTCGCTCCACGGCGCCACAGCGGACCATTGACGCTGCGAAGTCCATGATCACGGAGAAGTCCATGATCACGGTGAGGGTGGGCGGGGTGGCGGGGGTGGGGGGAGGGTGGTGCGGGGGGCGTGGTTGGATGCGGGCATGGTGACCTGGGGCGATCCGCCGGGAGGTGGCGGGGGTGACGTCGTCGCGGGGGCCCGGACCCTGGCCCGGGCGGCGGCCGACGCCGCGGGCATCGCCGTCCGGGAGGTGCACGACCTGGCGGACTGCGCCGCCGTCCGCCGGCTGGTGGACACCGTCTGGTCCGCCGATCCGACCAACCCGAGCGTCACCGCCGAGCTGCTGCGCGCCTTCGCCCACACCGGCCAGTACGTCGTGGTGGCCGACGACCTCACCCGGCCCGGCCGCCCGATCGTGGCGGCGGGCGCGGGCTGGCTCGCAGGCCCTGCGGGCCGGGCGCTGCACAGCCACGTCACCGGCGTCCTGCCGGAGGGTCGCGGCCGCTCGCTCGGGTTCGCGCTCAAGGCGCACCAGCGCGCCTGGGCGCTGGAGCGCGGCCTGCGGGAGATCACCTGGACGTTCGACCCGCTGATCCGCCGCAACGCCTGGTTCAACCTGGCCAAGCTGGGCGCCTCGGCGAGTGAGTACCTCGTCGACTTCTACGGCGCCATGGCGGACGGCGTGAACGCGGGCGACGCCTCGGACCGGCTGTACCTGTCCTGGCGACCGGCCGACCCGGCGGTCTCCGCCACCCTGGGCGGCCGCCCGAGCGTGGTCGACGTCGTGGCCGAGCGGGCGGCCGGAGCGGTCGAGGTGCTCGTGCTGGACGGCGGGGTGCCGGGGCTCGCGCCGGGGCTCGCGTGGCCGCCGCCGCCCGGCGTCCGTACCGTCCTCGCCCAGGTGCCCCCGGACATCGAGACGCTGCGGCGCGCCGACCCGGGGCTCGGCCGGGCGTGGCGGGAGGCGCTGCGCGCCGTCCTGCACGGCGCGCTCGCGGCGGGCTGGAACGTGCGTGGCGTCGGCCGCGACGGTTGGTACGTGCTGGACGCGCCCGGGGTGCCGGGCCGGGAGGAGTCGCGATGAGCCTGGGTGCGGTCGAGCTGGTCCGGGTGGCGATGCCGCTGGTGGCGCCCTTCCGGACGTCCTTCGGGACCGAGACCTCGCGCGACGTCCTGCTGCTCCGGGTCGAGCTGGACGGCGCCACCGGGTGGGGCGAGTGCGTCGCCGGCGACCATCCCTACTACTCCAGCGAGTACGTCGTCGCCGCGGCCGACGTCCTGCGCCGCTACCTGGTGCCGGCCCTGCGGACGGCCGACGCCGCCGCCCGGGCCGCCGGACGGTCGCTCACGCCGTCCGCCGTCGCGCCCGCGCTGGCCCGGATCAAGGGCCACCGGATGGCGAAGGCCGCGCTGGAGACCGCCGTCCTCGACGCCTGGTTGCGCGCCCGGACGACGTCGCTCGGCGACTTCCTCGGGGCGACCCGGTCGAGCGTGCCCTGCGGCGTCTCGGTCGGGATCATGGACTCGGTCCCGGAGCTCCTCGACGCCGTCGACGGGTACCTGGCCGAGGGGTACGTCCGGATCAAGCTCAAGATCGAGCCGGGCTGGGACGTCGGGCCGGTGCGCGCCGTCCGGGAGCGCTTCGGGGACGACGTCCTGCTGCAGGTCGACGCGAACACCGCCTACACCCTGCACGACGCGCCGCAGCTCGCCCGGTTGGACCCGTTCGGCCTGCTCCTCATCGAGCAGCCCCTCGACGAGGAGGACGTGCGCGGCCACGCCGAGCTGGCCCGCCTGGTGCGGACGCCGATCTGCCTGGACGAGTCGATCGTCTCCGCCCGCGCGGCGGCGGACGCGATCGCGCTGGGCGCGTGCGCGATCGTCAATGTCAAGCCGGGCCGGGTGGGCGGCTACCTGGAGTCCCGGCGGATCCACGACGTGTGCGCCGCGCACGGGGTCCCGGTGTGGTGCGGCGGCATGCTCGAGACGGGCGTCGGCCGGGCCGCCAACCTGGCGCTGGCGGCCCTGCCCGGCTTCACCCTGCCGGGGGACACGTCGGCGTCGCGGCGGTACTACGCGACGGACGTCACGGAGCCGTTCGTGCTGGCCGACGGCACCCTCGACGTCCCCACCGGGCCGGGCATCGGCATCGACCCGCTGCCCGACGTCCTGGCCGAGGTCGTGACGGCGCGGGAGCTGCTCCCGGCCTAGGGTCGGGATCCTGGGATCCAGGGCTCTGGGCGGGCCGGTCCTGCCCGCTTCCGGGCAGATCCTGACACTCCCAGGGGTGGCGACACTCCCGGTGTTAACACGACGTCAAGCGTGGCGAAGCACGGACGTTCCCTGCCCTCGCTAGAACTGAGGCAGTGATCCGCCGGGGGTGTCCGAAAGGGGAAGCCGATGCTTCACGCCGTGCCCGGAACGAGCCACGTGACCAGCGACGGAACGAGTCAGGGAACGAGCCGGGGAACGAGCCGGGCCGCCGGGAACGGGACGGGCCGGGCGCCGGCGGACGGCGTCGCCGAACTGCGGCTTGTGTGCCTGGTGCGCTCCGGGGACGGGTACGTCGTCCGTGGCGCCGGGCACCTGATCGCGGCCGGGCACACCCGCGCCCACCTCGACATCGCCTTCGGCGACGCCGGTGACCGCCGGTCGGCGGCGGCCCTCGACGTCGCGGTCCGGCACATCCAGCGCTGGTGCGAGCTAGGCACCGTGGTCGCGCTGCTCGCCACCGGGGAGGGCGTCACGCTGCGCGCGGACGACGGCACCGCCGTCCCGCTGCCCGCCTGCGCCGCGTGACCTGACCCTTCGGGCCGGTCGGCCGGTCGGCCGGGCCCGCCTCCCCTTCAGCCCGCGCGAACGGGTGACGATACCCCTCCGGGCGACGGCCACCGCCGTCCGCCAGGGTGCTCGAGAGGGGAGCGGCATGCTGCTCGACCATGCCGACGACATGCAGGTCACCGAGCAGGTCTCCGAGCGCGGTGACGGCGCCGGGCGCGGCGTCGCCACGTTGCGGCTGGTGTGCCTGGTGCGGGCCGGCGACGGCTACCTGGTGCGTGCGGTGGCCGGTCCGCTGCGGCCCGGGCAGGCTCGACGCCACGTCGACATCACCTTCGGGGACGCCGCGGACCGGGGCCGGTCGGCCGAGCTGGAGGCCGTCGTCCGGCAGATCCAGCGCTGGTGCGACGAAGGCACCCCGGCGGACCTCGTCGACACCGGCACCCGGCTCGCGCTGCACGCCGCCGACGGCACCCGGGTGACGCTGCCGCACAGCAGCTGACCCGCTGCTGACCCGCTGCTGACCCCTTGCCGGGCGGCTGCCGGGCGGCTGCCGGGCGGCTGCCGGGCGGCTGCCGGGCGGCTGCCGGGGACTGTCGGGGACTGTCGGTGGCCGGCGGTACGGTCGGGCCGTGCAGTTGGTGGACGGCGACCTCGTGGTGAGTGCTACGGACCTCACCCGCTTCCTCGCGTGCCGGCACCTGACCCGCCTCGACCAGGAGGTGGCGCTCGGTCGGCGCCCTCCGCCGCCCGTGGCCGACGAGGCGCTGGAGGTGCTGTTCCGGCGCGGGCTGGAGCACGAGCGCGCCTACCTGGCCACGTTGCGCGAGCGGGGGCTGCGCGTCGTCGAGCCGGCCGCCGGGGTCCCCGGGCAGGGTGCGGAGGCCCTGCGGGCGGCCGAGGCCGCGACGGTCGCCGCGATGGCGGGCGGCGCGGACGTCGTCTACCAGGGCACCTTCTTCGCCGACACCTGGCGCGGTCACGCCGACCTGCTGCTCCGCCGCGACGACCGCCCCGGGCGCTGGCCCTGGTCGTACGACGTCGCCGACACCAAGCTGGCCCGCCGGCTCACGGTGGCGGCGCTGCTGCAGATGTCCGTCTACGCCGACCGGCTGACGCAGCTGCAGGGCGTCGCGCCGGAGCACCTCGTCGTCCTCACGGGGGACGGCGTCGAGCGGCCCTACCGCTACGACCGCTGCGCGACGTACGCGCGCGGGGTCCGGCAGGAGCTGCGAGCCTTCCTCGCCGACCCGCCCGCGACCACGCCGGAGCCGGTGCGCCACTGCGGGCAGTGCCGCTGGCAGCCCGAGTGCCAGGCCCGGTGGGTCGCCGAGGACCGGCTGGGCCTGGTGGCGCAGCTGCGCCCGGCCCAGGCGCGGGCCCTGCAGGGGGCCGGCATCCGGACGCTCGGCGAGCTGGCCGCCGCCGATCCGGACCGGCTCGGCGAGGCGCTCGGCCCGGTGCTCGGCCCGGCGGCGGCCGAGCGCCTCGTCACCCAGGCCCGGTTGCAGGCGGCCGAGCGGGCGGGGGCCGGGCCGCAGCACCGGGTCCTGCCGCCCGAGCCGGGCCGGGGGCTCGCGCTGCTGCCGGCGCCGTCGCCCGGCGACGTCTTCTTCGACATCGAGGGCGACCCGTACGTCGGCGAGCACGGGGTGGAGTACCTGTTCGGCGTGGTCTCCCACGGCCGCTACACGGCGTTCTGGGCGACCGGGCCCGGTGGCGAGCGTGCCGCCTTCGAGGCCCTCGTCGACCACCTGGTCCAGGCCTGGGCCGATGACCCCGACCTGCACGTCTACCACTACGCCGCGTACGAGCCGGCCCGGCTGAAGGCCCTCGCCGGCCGCTACGACACCCGGGTGGAGGAGGTCGACCGGCTGCTGCGCGGCGAGCGGCTCGTCGACCTCTACACCGTGGTCAAGCAGGGCGTGCAGGTCGGCAAGGAGTCGTACTCTCTGAAGAAGCTCGAGGACCACTACTGGGGCCACGGCCGCGAGGGCGCCGGCGTGGCGGACGCGCTGGGCAGCGTCGTCGCGTTCGAGCGCTGGCTGCTCGCCGGGTCGCAGCCCACGGATCCGCTGCTCGAGCAGATCCGCGCCTACAACGAGGAGGACTGCCGCTCCACGCAGGCCCTGCGCGACTGGCTCGAGGGGCTGCGGGCCGAGGTCGGCGGCGACGCCGTCCTCGGCCGGCCGGGGCACGGCGACGGCGCGCCCTCGACCGCGGTGCAGGGGCAGGCCGAGCGGTCGGCGCGGCTGCGGGCCGCGCTGCTCGTGGCCGCCGGCCCGGCTGAGCCGGTCGGCGCCGCGCTGCCGATCGGCGCCGCTTCGCCGATGGGTGCCGCGCTGCCGGTGGGTGCCGCTTCGCCGACAGGCTCGGACGGCGCGGTGCGGCTGCTCGCGGCCCTGCTGGACTGGCACCGGCGGGAGGCGCTGCCCGACTGGTCCGACCACTTCCGCCGCGCCGGGATGAGCCGCGCGGAGCTGCTCGCCGATCCGGTCGCGCTGGCCGGGCTGGGGCCCGCGCGGGAGCTCGGCCCGGCGCGCCGATCGGTGCGCTGGCGGCTGGAGTTCCCGCCGCAGGAGACGGCGCTGGCCCCGGGCGACCGCGGCTGGACCGACCCGGTCACCGGCCAGGGGGCCGGCACGGTGGCCGAGATCCGTCCGGACGCCGGGGTGCTCGTGCTCGAGCGGGCCGCCGGGCGGGAGCCGCCGTCCCTGGGGGCGCTGGTCCCGCCGGGTCCGGTGGAAACCCGGGTCCTGCGGGACCGGCTCGCCGAGCTGGCCGAGCAGGTCGCCCGGCACGGCCTCGACGACCCCTCGCCGCGCCGGCGGGCCGCGCTCGACCTGCTGCTGCGCCGGCCCCCGGCGGGCCTGCCGGTCCGGCCGGGGGAGAGCGCTGCGGACGCCGTGCTGCGGCTGTCCGGGGTCGTCGGCGGCGAGACCTCGGAGGGCATCGTGCCGGGCGACGTCGGGCCGGGCGACGTCGGGCCGGGCGCCGTCGAGCCGGGCGTGCTCGCCGTCCAGGGGCCGCCCGGCACCGGCAAGACCCATGTCGCGGCGCGGCTGGTGCTGGCGGCGCTCGCGGCGGGGCGGCGGGTGGGTGTCTGCGCGTTCAGCCATGCGGCGATCGGCGGCCTGCTGCGTGAGGTGGCGGCCGGCGCGCGGCGTGCCGGGCAACCGCTGCGCGCGGTCCAGAAGGCGGAGGCCGGGCAGGCCTGCGGTGACCCGGACGTCGTCCGGGTCACCTCGGGCGAGCAGGTCGCCACGGCGCTGCGGGCCGGTGGTCCCCTGCTCGTCGCAGGGACGTCGTGGCTCTTCGCCGACCCTGGCCTGGCCGACGCGCTGGACCTGCTCGTCGTCGACGAGGCGGGGCAGCTGTCGCTGGCCAACGTGCTCGCCGTCAGCGGGAGCGCGCGCCGGCTGGTGCTCCTCGGCGACCCGCAGCAGCTGACCCAGCCGGTGCGGGGCATCCACCCGCCGGGTGCGGGCGTCTCGGCCCTCGACCACGTGCTCGGCGGCCGGGCGACGATCGCGCCCGGGTGCGGGGTGCTCCTCGACACGACCTACCGGATGCACCCGGCGATCGCCGCCTTCGTGTCCGATCTCGCCTACGACGGCCGGGTCACCGTGGCGCCCGGGCGCGAGCGGCAGCGCGTCGACTCGGCCGGACCGCTGGCCGGGTACGGGTTGCGGTGGGTGCCGGTCCCGGCGGGCGCCGGCGAGGGCGGGAGCGCGGGCACCGGCAGGAGCGCGGGCGCGGACGGCGCGCGCGCCGTCGTCGGGCTCGTCGCCGCCCTGCTGGCCGACGGCCGGTGGACCGACCACACCGGCGCGGAGCGGCCGCTCGCACCGGCCGACGTCCTCGTGCTCGCCCCCGCGAACGCGCAGGTCCGGCGGCTGCGGGCGGCGCTCGCGTCCCTCGCGGGCGGGCGTGACGTCCGGGTGGGCACGGTCGACGTGATGCAGGGTGCGCAGGCTCCCGTCGTCCTGGTCGACCTCACCGCGACGGGCTCCGGGGGCACCGGCCCGCGCGGGGCCGCCTTCGCGCTGGACCGGCACCGGGTGACCGTGGCGCTGTCCCGGGCGATGGCGCTCGTCGCGGTCCTGGCCGACCCGGCCCTGCTCGTCGGTCCGGCCGATTCCCCGGCGCAGCTGCTCCGCCTCGACGCGCTGTGCCGCTACGTCGCGAGCGCGGAGCAGGTCGAGGCTTTCGTCCCGGTTCGAGCCGGCGACCCGAGGGACGGCGGTGACGAAGGTCGTGGCGAGTCTCACCCGCTCCTGCGTGCAGGGGGCTCCACGCCGCCGTTACCGTCGCCCCATGGCCAGCACGAGCCCCGAACCCCGACGTGAGCCGGACGGCTACGAGTCCGACGCCCGGGTGCGCATCGCGACCGCGGCCAGGGACCTCTTCGCGGCCCAGGGCTACGAGCAGACCACCGTCGAGGCGATCGCCGAGCGGGCCGGCGTCGCGCGGCGGACCTTCTTCCGGCACTTCCGCTCCAAGGACGACGCGATCTTCCCCGACCACGCCCGGATCGCGCAACAGGTCGAGCAGCACCTGGCCGACCTGGGCGACGTCCCGCCCCTGGCGGCGCTCGCGAACGGCGTGCGGATGGTCTTCCGCAGCTATGTCGACGACCCGGTCATCTCGGTCGAGCGCTACCGGCTGACCCGCAGCTTCCCGGCCCTGCGCGACCGCGAGACCGCCAGCGTCTCCCGCTACACCCGGCTGTTCGCCAGATACCTGAGGCACCGTTTCGGTGACGCCCCCGATGCTGCGCTCCGCGCCGAGGTCGTCGCCGCGGCGTACGTCGCGGCCCACAACTTCGTGCTGCGCGAGTGGCTCCGGGCCGCGGGCCAGGGCGACCCGTTGCCCGCCCTGGACGCGGCCTTCGACGGGGTGGCGGCGGCCGTCCCCGCCTCCGCAGTCCCGCCGCCGTCGCCGTCCGGGTCCTCGGCGCCACCGCAGTCGTGGTCGTCGTCGTCCGGTGACGGGGACGACGTCGTCATCGCGGTCTTCCGCTCCGGCGAACCCCTCGGCGACGTCGTGGAGCGCATCTCCCGCTCCCTCTGAGGCCCGCGTCACCGCCATCGCGATCATGGCGAAGTCCATGATCACGGCGGAGGTGGGGCGGGGGAGGGCGTCCCTTGGTCCCGGGGTGGGGCGATCCGTTGTCTGATCGGATGATTCGGTAGCGGCTACCCCTTGAAAACGGCATTCAGTGCCATCACTATGGCACTGAGTGCCACACGATCCCGCGCTCAACGGTGAGCCGGGCGGGGCACCGGGACGGAGGACACCGAGATGACACCGATCCTCTCCCTCGAGCGTGGCGCCACGGCACCACAGCGCACCGTCCGGTCGGAACTCTTCGTCGTCGCCACGCACAAGGTGCGCGAACGGTCGGGGGGTTCGCCGAACCAGTGGTTGCCGTACGGCACCGAGCACGCCTGGGAGCCGGGCACCCGTCGGACGTTGTGCGGCGAGTGGATCACCGGCTGGACCGTCTTCTGGGACCGGCACTTCAGTGCCCGTCCCACCGCTGCCTGCGCCGCGTGCGTCGAGGCGACCCTGCCGGAGGCGTCGCGCCGTCGGCTGGACCACTTCGACGGCGAACAGCGCGCCGCACAGGCCTGACCGCCGCAGGGCCTCCGCGAGGTGCCGGCTCCGCCCGGTACGTGTCGTGGGGCATCTGCGGATGCGATCGCTCGATCGGTCGCGCAGGGTGAGGAGGTCGGCGACCGGCGTCCGCGGGTGTTCAGGGAGTCCGTCCGCGCTTGTTCGGTCGCCGGCACCGACGCCGACGCGAGGAGAATCAGCAGTGGCCCTCAACGGGAAGAAGATCGCCTTCCTCGTCGCCCCGGAAGGGGTCGAGCAGGTCGAACTCACCGAGCCGTGGCAGGCCGTCCGGGACGGCGGCGGCTCGCCTGTCCTGCTCTCGACGGGGGATGCAAGGACCGTCCAGGCGTTCAACCACCTGGACAAGGCCGACACCTTCGACGTCGACCTGCCGGTGGGTCGGGCCGGGGTGGAGGACTACGACGGACTCGTGCTCCCCGGCGGGGTGGCCAACCCCGACCAGTTGCGCACCGACGACGAGGCCGTGGCCTTCGTCCGGGCGTTCGTCGAGGCCGGCAAGCCGGTCGCGGCGGTGTGCCATGCACCGTGGACCCTGGTCGAGGCCGGCGTGCTGTCGGGCCGCACACTCACCTCGTGGCCAAGCCTGCAGACCGACGTGCGCAACGCCGGCGCCACGTGGGTCGACGAGGAGGTCGTCGTCGACAGGTCCGGTCCCGGTCCGCTCATCACCAGCCGCCGTCCGGACGATCTGCCCGCCTTCGCCCAGGCGATCAGCGCGACCTTCTGAGCGGCGACCCGGCGCGCCGGGAACCCTTCCGGCCGCCGGACGTTCCACCACATGTAGGACGACCCGGTCCGCGGCGCGCAGCGACGCGGACGTCGGGTGACAGACCCTCCTGGGGGAGGTGAGACGGCCGGGATGCCCGCGGGCATCCCGGCCGTCGCCATTCCGTGCTCAGCCCGTCCTCGGCCGGCCGCTCGCCCGCCGGCTGGTCCTCAGCGGCGGGCCTGCCACACGTCGTCCCCGGTGAGCAGGGCGCCGATGTCGTCGGGGAGCTTGCCCGCGGACAGGTCGGCGAGCGTGACCCGCTCCAGGACGGCGCGCATGGTGGCCCGCAACGCCACCCAGGTGTCGCGCAGGGCGGCGGCGGCCCCGGTGTAGTCGAGGTCCTCCGGGCGGGAGCCGGCGATGTTGGCGAGCGGCCCGTCGACCGCGCGGATGATGTCCGCGACGGTGATCTCGGCGGCCGGACGCGCGAGCTGGTAGCCGCCGTCGACCCCGCGCCGGCTCCGGACGAGGCCGGCCGTGCGCAGCTCGGCGAGGATGTTGAGCAGGAAGGGGAGCGGGATGTCCTGGGAGGTCGACACCGATTCCGTCTTCACCCAGGGCCCGGCGCCCGGCACGAGCCCTGCCGCGGCCAGTTCTGCGGCGGCGCGGATGGCGTAGTCGGTCTTCGCGGAAATGCGCACCAGCACATTGTGGCGCCTGTCGGAGCCCGCGGCGGACGGCTAGGTCCCGGGGGTCGCCGGCAACGACACCGCGCGACCGCCCGCGAGGTGTCGGCGCAGGGCCTCCGGCCCCTCGGCGCGCAGCTCCGCGAGCAGCTGCCGGTGCACCTCGGCCATGCGCTCCACCCCCAGCGTGGTGCGCGACTGCAGCAACGCCAGGCGCTGCTCGGCCGCCAGCGCGGCGTGCGCCTGGGTGATCCGGGGGCTGCCCGCCGCGGCGACGAGCGCGTGGTGCAGCGCCAGGTGGGCGGCGTCCACGGCGGCGCGGTCGGGCGGGTCGGCGCGGCAGAGCCGGTCCAGCTCGCGCGCGGCGACGTCGACGTCCGTGCCGACGTCCGTGCCGACGTCCCTGCCGACGTCCCTGCCGACGTCCGTGTCGGCGTCCGTGTCGACGTCCGTGTCGGCGTCCCTGCCGGCCGGCTCGTGCCGCCCACGGACGGCGACCAGCCGGGCCGCCTCCACCTCCAGCGCGGTGCGCAGCTCGAACAGGGCGCCGAGTTCGTCGCCGTCCAGATGGGCCACCCGGGCCCCGCGGTGCGGCTCGACGACGACCAGCCGCTCGGCCGCCAGCACGCGCAGCGCCGCCCGCAGGGTGTGCCGGGCGACCTGGTACGTCGCCGCGAGCGCCTCCTCGCGCAGCCGTTCGCCGGGGGCCGGGCGGCCCGCGAGGACGGCGGCGCGCAGCTCCGCGGCGACCGCGTCCACCGCCGTCGTCACGGCCGGCCGCGTCACGGGGCGCTCCGGGTGGCCGGGGGCGCGGCCGGAGCCGGGGCGAGGGCCGGGGACGGCGCGGGGGAGGGTGCCGGCGAGGGCGAGGGTGCGGGCCTGGCGCGCAGGGGTACCGCGAGCACCACCAGGCCGGCGAGAAGGAGGGCGGCGCCGCCGAGCGCCGCGGGTGCCAGCCGCTCGCCGAGCACCACGACGCCGAGGACGGCGGCCGTCAGCGGCTCGGCGAGCGTCAGGGTGGACGCCTCGGCCGCCGAGACACCACGCAGCCCGCGCGCGAACAGCACGTACGCCAGGGCCGTCGGGACGACGCCCAGCCAGACGGCGGTGAGCGCGCCGCGCGGCGTCGCGAGCCAGCCGACCGGCAGGAGCAGCAGCGCGGGCGAGAGCAGGACGGCGCCGCCGGTAAAGCAGGCGGCCATGACGGCCTCCGGGCGCGCCCCGGCGGTGAGCGCGCGCTTGATCGTGAGGGTGTAGGTCGCGTAGCCGGCAGCGGCGAGGATCGCCAGCAGGACGCCGGCCGGCCGGACCTGGCCGCCCGCCCCGGTGGCACCGCCGGCCGCGCCGCTGCCGGTGCGGCCGGCCAGGGTGAGGATCGCCAGCCCGGCGCCGGCGAGCCCGGTCGCTGCCGCCCAGCGGGCGCCCGGCCGCCCCTGGCGTGCCAGCATCCCCAGCGCGCCGGTGACCACCGGGGCGCTGCCGAGCGCGACGACCGTCCCGACGGCGACCCCGGTCATCCGGACGGCGAGGAAGAAGGCCACCTGGTACGTCGCGACCCCGGCCGCGGCCAGCCACAGGTCGGCCGTGGCGGGCCAGGCGAACCGGCGCCCCGCTGCCCGTCCTGGTGCCTGCCCGGACGTCGGGCCTGCGCGACGGGCCGCCAGCGCCGCGGCGAGCTGCAGCCCGAGCGCCCCCACCACGATCCGGGCCTCGCCGACCGTGACCGGCGACGCGCCGGCGGCTCCGAGTGCCTGCGCCGTGCCCGTCGTGGCGAAGCACATGGCGGCGAGAAGGATCAGCATCCGAGGCATTGGTGAATTGTTCCACAATCCAAGGGGCGACCGCCTCTGCGATCCTGGAGGCGTGCCCCGGGACCTGCGCATCGCCGCCACCGTGACGGGGTGGATCGGAACGGTCCTGCTTCTGGACGCCGTCCGGGCGTGGGACGGCGTGGAGCTGCCGCGGCAGCTGCTGCTGGGGCTCGCCACCTGGACCGTGCTCATCCTGCTGCTGCGGGCCGAGCCGCCCCTGGTGCGCAGCCAGACGCTCGTGGTGGTGGCGCTGGCCACCATGGTCGAGTACACCTTCTCGCCGCTGCTGCAGGCGTACGTGTACCGGATCGGGACCGTGCCGCTGTTCGTGCCGCCGGGGCACGGGCTGGTGTACCTGGCGGCGCTCGCACTCGGTCGCAGTGCCGCTCTGCGCTCGGCACCACGGGCGGCCGTCCTGGCGACGGTGCTGGTGGGCGGCGGGTGGGGGGGCTACGGACTGTTCCTGGCCGACCGGCGGGACGCGCTCGGCGCCTTCTGGTTCGGGTGCCTGCTGGGCTTCCTGGTGTGGGGCCGCAACCGGTTGCTGTACGTGGGGGCCTTCGTCGTCGTCAGCTACCTGGAGCTCGTCGGCACCGGGCTCGGCACGTGGGCGTGGGCCCGCCACGACCCCGTGCTCGGTGTGGTGACGCAGGGCAACCCGCCGTCCGGGGCCGCCGGCGGGTACGGCTGGTTCGACCTCTACGCCCTGCTGCTCGCGCCGGCGGTCATCCGTGCGGCCGGTGCCGTGCGGAGCCGGGCGCGCGACCTCGTGCCGGGCCGGCTGCGCGGCCGGCGGCCCGACCGGCGGCCCGACCGGCCCGGGAGCCGGCGTCCGTCACGGTTGGAGGGCGCGCAGGACCGTCTCGTGCAGCTCGCCGTTGGTGGCGACGGCGCTGCCGCCGAACGGGCCGTCGACCCCGTCGAGTGAGGTGAACCGGCCGCCGGCCTCGACGACGATGGGCACGAGCGCGGCCATGTCGTAGATCTCCAGGTCGGGCTCGGCGGCGATGTCGACCGCGCCCTCGGCGAGCAGCATGTACGACCAGAAGTCGCCGAACGCGCGGGTGCGCCAGACCCGACGGCCGAGCTCGAGGAACTGCTCGCCGCGGCCGGCCTTCTCCCACTCGTCGAGCTCGGAGTAGGACAGCGACGCGTCGTGCAGCGACGACACGGCCGAGACCTGGAGGCGGCGGGCGGACGACAGGCTGCGGCCGCTCCACGCTCCGGTGCCCGTGGCCGCCCACCAGCGCCGCTGCAGGGCGGGCGCGGACACGAGGCCGACGACCACCTCGTCCTCCTCGACCAGCGCGAGCAGGGTGGCCCAGACCGGGACGCCGCGGACGTAGTTCTTCGTGCCGTCGATGGGGTCGACGATCCAGCGGCGCGAGCCGCGGCCCGTGCTGTCGAACTCCTCGCCGACGACGGCGTCCCGGGGGCGGGTGCGGCGCAGCTGGGTGCGGACCAGCTCCTCGGCGTCCTTGTCGGCGTCGGTGACGGGCGTCAGGTCCGGCTTGGTCTCCACCCGAAGGTCCGCGGCCTGGAACCGGGACATCGTGAGCGAGTCGACCATGTCGGCGATGACGTGCCCGAGGCGAAGATCGTCCTCGTATCCGGCCACCGTGGGGGCTCCTCGCGGGCGCAGGGTCAGGTGCGCAGCAGGTGCGCGTGCTGAACCTACCGCCCGGCGGGCTCCCGACCGGGCTGAACCGGCCAGGCACGCGCTACGTTCTGGTCGCGGGGGCGGACGACCCCATCGCGAGCGCCGGCACGTCGGCACGCCCGACGGAGCCAGAGAGAGGACCTTCTGTGTTCGACACCATCGCCGGACTGCCCCTGCACCCCCTCGTGGTCCATGCCGTGGTGGTGCTGCTGCCGCTGATGGCGCTGGTGACGATCGCGGTGGCGGCGCGGCCCGCCTGGCGACCGGCGGCGGTCTGGGTAGTGGTGGCGGACGTGCTCGTCCTCGGCTGCGCGTTCGTGGCAAAGGAGTCCGGGGAGAAGTTCCAGGGGCGGCTGAGCAACCTGCGCGGCGGTGCCGCCGTCGCGAAGCAGCACGCCGACCAGGGCGCCCTGCTGCCGTGGTTCGCGCTGGCGCTGCTGGTGGCCGCCGTCGTCGTCCTGCTGGCCCGGCGCCGGCCGGTGCTCGCGGTGCCGGCCGTGGCGCTGGCGGTCCTCGCCGGGCTCGCGGCGATCACCTGGACCGTCGTCGTCGGGCACAGCGGCGCCGTCGACGTCTGGAGCGGCGTGGTGTCGTCCGGGGCGGCCGGCTGAGGCTCCCGCCGCTCCGTCGGGCCGGCTGGGCCGGGTGTCCGGCGCCCGCCGGGACGGGTAGCGTCGTCCTCATGGCGGGTACGGGAGGCGAGCCGATGGCTCCCGCGGAGGTGGCCCTTCGGCCCGAGGTGATCCTGCGGACCTTCATGGACGGCGACGGGCGCCTGATCACGCTGCCGGCCAAGCGGTCGAAACGCCTGGTCGTCCTCGATCACCTGGCGCAGCGGTTCGAGCCGGGGGAGCGCTACCCGGAGGCCGAGGTGAACCGGCGCCTGCGGCCGATCCACGAGGACGTCGCGATGCTGCGCCGGTACCTGATCGACGAGGGCTTCCTCGACCGCGCCGGCGGCATCTACTGGCGCATCGGCGGCTCCGTCGACCTCTGAGCCGGAGCCCCTACGGCTGCGGGTCGGGGGGTTCGGCGTCGCGGTCGGCGTCGCCGCCGCGGGAGCGCAGCAGGCGGCGCAGCGAGGCCAGCCGGGCCGGTCCGGCGGGGCCGGCGCCACCGGCTGCGACGAAGGCGTCGAGCCCGCACTCGGGCTCGTCGTGGCTGCAGCCGCGCGGGCACTCGTCGGTGCCGGCCGCGAGCTCGGGGAAGGAACCGATGATCCGGTCGGGCTCGACGTGCGCCAGGCCGAACGACCGCACGCCCGGGGTGTCCACGACCCAGCCGCCGCCCGGCAGGCGCAGCGCGACGGCGGACGTCGAAGTGTGCCGGCCGCGCCCGGTGACGTCGTTGACGCCGCCCGTCGACCGGTGGGCACCGGGCACCAGCACGTTGACCAGGGTCGACTTGCCCACGCCCGAGTGGCCGACGAGCACGGTGACGCGGCCCTCGACCGCCGCCCGGACCTCGTCCAGGCCGAGCCAGCCCGCCTGGCCGTCGGCGTGCCGCGACCGGTCCGACCGGGTGATCACGTACCGGACGTCGAGCGGTGCGTAGCTGGCCAGGAACGCGTCGGCGTCGGCCAGGTCGGCCTTGGTGAGGACGAGCAGCGGGTCCAGGCCGGCGTCGTAGGCGGCGACCAGGCAGCGGTCGACCATCCGGGGCCGCGGCTCGGGCTCGGCGAGCGCCGTCACGATCGCCAGCTGGTCGGCGTTGGCGACGATGCCGCGCTCGACCGGGTCGGTGTCGTCCGCGCTGCGGCGCAGCATCGACGTCCGCGGCTCGACCCGGACGATCCGCGCCAGGCTGCCGGTCACCCCGGTCACGTCCCCGACGAGGGCGACCCGGTCACCGACGAGGACGCCGGACCGGCCCAGCTCGCGCGCCTTCATCGCCGTCACGACGTGCTCGTCGGGGGCGCCCTCGCCGACCAGGCAGGTGTAGCGGCCGCGGTCGACCGCCATCACCCAGGCGGGCGTGGCGCCCTCGTGGCGCGGGCGTTCCTTGCTGCGCGGGCGCGTGCCCCTGGGGTTCGGGCGGACGCGGATGTCCGACTCGTCGAGGTCCCTGCGCCGGCGCTGGGTCACCCGCGGACGCCTCCCGGCCGAGCGGGCAGGCCCAGCATCGTGGCCCACAGGCCCGGGAAGTCCGGCAGGGTCTTGGCCGTCGTCCCGATGTTCTCCACCAGGACGCCGGGCACGCGCAGCCCGAGGACCGCGCCCGCCGTCGCGATCCGGTGGTCGTCGTAGGTCTCGAAGACGCCGCCGTGAAGCGCCCGCGGCCGGATGACCAGCCCGTCCGGCGTCTCGGTGACGTCGCCGCCGAGCCGGTTGATCTCGGTGGCGAGCGCGGCGAGCCGGTCGGCCTCGTGACCGCGCAGGTGCGCGATGCCGTGCAGGTGGGACGGCGAGTCGGCGAGCGCCGCGAGCGCCGCCACGACGGGCGTCAGCTCGCCGGCGGAGTGCAGGTCGGCGTCGATCCCGTACAGCTCCCCGGTGCCCTCGACGGTGAGCCCCTCCCGGTCGAGCGAGACGTCGCAGCCCATCTGGTCGAGCAGGTCGCGCAGCTCGTCGCCGGCCTGGGTCGTGTACTGCGGCCAGCCGGGCACGGTGACCCGGCCTCCGGTGACGGCCGCCGCGGCGATGAAGGGCGCGGCGTTCGAGAGGTCCGGCTCGACCTGGACGTCGAGCGCGCCCATGTCGCCCGGCTCGACCCGCCACGTCGCGGCGTCCTCGGTGTCGATGACGACGCCGACGTCCCGCAGCGCCTCGACGGTCATGACCACGTGCGGCTCGCTGGGGATCGGCGGCCCGACGTGCTCGACGACCAGCCCGTCGGTGCAGCGGGCGCCGATGAGCAGCAGGGCCGACACGAACTGGCTGGACGCCGACGCGTCGATCCGGACCGTGCCGCCGCGCAGGTGCCCGGCGCCGTGCACCGTGAAGGGCAGCCGGCCGGTGCCGTCGTCGTCCACCCGGACGCCGAGGTCCCGCAGGGCGGACACGACCGGGCCCATCGGCCGCTCCCGGGCCCGGGGGTCGCCGTCGAAACGGATGTCGCCGCTGGCCAGCGCGGCGACGGGCGGCAGGAAGCGCATCACCGTGCCGGCGAGGCCGCAGTCGATCGTGGCGGGCCCGTGCAGGGCGCGGGGGTGCACGAACCAGTCGGCCCCGAAGGGCGAGCCGCCCGGGACGTCGTCGATGCGGGTGCCCAGAGCCCGGAGCGCCTCGGCCATGAGCAGGGTGTCACGGGAGCGCAGCGGCGCCCGCAACCTGGACGACTCGCTCGCCAGCGCGGCCAGCACGAGGTAGCGGTTGGTGAGCGACTTGGACCCCGGCAGTGGCACCTCGGCCCGGACGGGGCCGTCAGCGGTCGGCGCGGCCCACGTCGTGCTCTCCATGTCCGGAACACTAGTCCAGCACGGGGTTCCGGTGCCCGGCCGGCGGGCCGCGCGGCGCCGGCCGCGCGCCCAGTGACCTCAGTGACGACCTCAGTGACGACCTCAGTGACCGGTCAGCGACTGCACCGCGTTCGCCTTGGCCAGTTGCGCGGTGCGCCTGGCCTCCCGGGTGGTGCGCTTGGCGTCCTTGGCGGCGCGCCGGCCAGCCTTCTCGGCCTGCTTGACGGCGCGGCGCCCGCGCCACGCGAGGCCGGGCCGACCCTCGGTGTCGACCAGGGCGAGCAGCGCGCCGCCCAGCAGCCCGGCGTCCCGCAGGAAGAGCGCGCGCTGGGCCCGCTTGGCCTGCGGGTCCTTCTCCTGCCAGAAGGCGTGCTCGGCGTACGTCGTCGGAAGCAGCGTCGCGACGAGCGCCAGCGCGGACAGCCGCGGCAGGCGACCGAACGCCAGCAGCGTGCCCGCGCCCGCCATCACCGCGCCGTTGGCCCGGGCGAAGACCTCCGGGTCCTGCGGGAGGCGCAGCGGCGGCGCGACGCGCTGCACCAGCGGGCGCAGGCCCTCGGCCTTGGGCGCCGGGTGCAGCGCGGCGTCCGCTCCGGCGGAGACGAACGACGCGGCGAGGAGGGGACGGGCGAGGCGGCGCACGATGCTCATGCTCCTTGCTACCCCTTTCCGCCCCCCGACGCGAGGGGAACCGCCCGGGTGATCCGTTCCGTGACCGGCGTCGCGGCGTCCGGGCCGTCCGCGGTCCCCGCAGCGTCCGGGGCGACGATCCGGGCGAAGACTGCGGGGTCCACGTTGCCGCCGGAGAGGGTGACCCCCACCCGCAGGCCGCGGACGTCGACCGCCTCGGCGACCGCGCCCGTCAGCAGGGCGGCGAGGGCGCAGGCCCCGCTCGGCTCCAGCACGAGCTTGAGGCGGGAGAAGGCCCAGGCCACGGTCCGGGCGATCGCGGCGTCGTCCACGGTGACGACGGCGTCCAGGAGCGGCGCCGCCACCTGCCAGGTGAGCGTGCCCGGCCGGGCGGCGAGCTGGCCGTCGGCGATGCTGCGGCCCGGCGTGATGCCCACAGGTTCTCCGGCGGCGAGCGAGCGCTGCCAGTCGTCGCCGGCCGCGGGCTCGACCCCGACCACCCGGACGTCGGGCAGCAGCCCCTTCGCGGCCGTGGCGGAGCCGGAGAGCAGCCCGCCCCCGCCGACGCACACCAGCAGGACGTCGAGCGGGCCGGCGTCCTCGACGAGCTCCAGGACCGCGGTGCCCGCCCCCGCCATCACGGTGAGGTCGTCGTAGGGGTGGACGAGCGTGAGGCCGCGCTCGGCCGCGACCGTACGGGCGAGCTCCTCCCGGTCCTGCGTGTACCGGTCGTAGCTGACGATCTCGGCACCGTAGCCGAGCGTGGCGTCACGCTTGGCGGCCGGCGCGTCCGACGGCATCACGATGACCGCGCTGCTGCCCCACTCCCGCGCGGCCAGCGCCAGCGCGGCCGCGTGGTTGCCCGAGGACGGCGCGATGACCCCGGCCGCGCGCGCCGCCGGGCTGAGCCGGCTCAGTGCGTGGTACGCCCCGCGGAACTTGAAGGCGCCCGCCCGCTGCAGGTTCTCCGCCTTGAGCAGGGCCGTGGCGCCGGTGGCCGTGTCCAGCGTGCGGGACGTGACGACGGGGGTGCGGTGCGCGATCCCGTCGAGCCGGGCGGCGGCGGCGCGGATGTCGTCCAGGGTCAGCAGGGGCATGCCGGGGACCCTACCGACGGGTCTCGACGGGTTCCTACCGGGTTTCCGCGGGTTTGAGCGGGTTTCGAGGCGACCCGACGGGCTCCGGACGACGTCGTCGGAACTTTCGTGGTGCGGCGGGGCAACCTCTGCGGCGTCCCGATCGACTGATCCCTCGAGAACGTCCCACGGTGCCTCCGGCACCCGCGGCCCAGCGCGGACGGAGAAGAGAACGATGACGATGACGAACCGGCCCGAGCGGGCGCGGGGTGATCACCGGGTGGACCCCGGTCACCGCCGCCCGCGCGGCCGTCCACGGGCTCGGGCCCGTGAACGGCCGTTGCACGACCGGCCCGACGGCCATGGGGTGCCGTCGGTCACCCCTGGCGGCCCCTCGTCCGCCGGGGTGGGCGACTCCCTGTGCAGGTCGGCACGGTGCGCCGGGTCGCCGCGCGTCCTGGCGTCCTGGCGGGCGTCGGTGACCGCCGGTGCCCGGGTACCGCCGGGAAGGGGACCCGACGTGACAAAACGGCCCGCATCGAGTACACCGTGAGACCCCCCACTCCGACGGTCGCACCAACGAGGGCGTCGATCACACCTATGCCCGACAACTCGGCGAGCAGTTTCGCGGACTCCGGCCTCGCCCAGGCGGAGTTCGAGCGGTTCTTCGCGCGCCACCACCGCGATCTCGCGCGGCTGGCGTTCCTGCTCAGCGGGGACCGGGCAAGTGCTGAGGACCTGACGGCCGAGGTGTTCCTCGCCGCCTGGCAGCGTTGGGACACCGTCTGGGCGGCGGACCAGCCTTACGCGTACGTCCGGCGGATCATGGTGAACATCGCGGCGAGCAGGCTGCGTCGGATCACCACCGAGCGGCGGCGGTTGGCCCTGGTCTACGCCGGGACGAGCCAGACGGCGTCCGCGCCGGATCCGACGGCCACGGTCGACGTCCGGGCCGCGCTCCTGCGGTTGCCGGTGCGACGGCGGGCATGTGTGGTCCTCCGTCACGCGTTCGACCTGTCGGAAGCGGATGTGGCTGCCACGCTGGGTGTCTCGGTCGGCACCGTGAAGAGTCAGACGTCCAAGGGCATGGCCCAGCTGGCCAAGCTCCTCGAAGGACCTGTGAACGAGAGGTGGGAGGGATGACGCAGCCTGACAGGCCCGATCGGGCTGCCGCCGAGCAGCGTGGTCAGGACCGGGTGGCCGCGCAGTTGCGCCATGCCGCGCGCTCGTACGAACCGGACGGCGACCGCATCCGCAAGCTGATCGACGCGCGTGCCGCGGCGACCGGCGGTGCGCCGATCAAGACCCGGGAACCGCGCGGCCTCGGGGGCCGCGCCGTGATGTGGCCGGTCGTCGGCTCGGCGGCCGCGGCCGCCGTGATCCTCGCGGTGGCCGCCTCCGGGGCACCGAGCGGTCCTGAGGTGGGCGGGGGGGCCGTCACCGTGGGCACCAGCCCGACCGACGGCGTCGCGTCGTCCGGTTCCGCCCAGTCCAGCTCGGCCCCGTCCGTCTCGCCCAGCGGGACGTTGCTGCCGCCCACGTCGACGTCGTCCGTGTCGACGTCGCCGGGGAGGCCGGCCTCGTCCTCCGCCGCGCACGGCGCCCGCGGGGGCACCACGGCCACCGTGCCCGGGCCGGCCGGGAGCGCCGCGCCGGGGCGGGCCGCCTCCCCGGGGACGTCGGCAGCCGGCGGGTCCTCCGCCGCCGGCGGCGCCGCGGGATCGGCGCCGGCGGCGCCGTTGCCCGGCGGCACCTCGACCACCGGCACGATCACCGGGGGCCGGGTGGTCACCGCCGTCGTCCAGCCGGTGGGTGCCGGTGGCCTCGACGTGTCGCTCGGGCGCTCCGGCGAGACCTGGGTGCTCGCGTCCTCGGCGACGCCTTCGGCGCAGCTGCTGTCCGTGGGCAACGGCACCGCTCTCGGGCCGGTCCAGCCGGTCGGCGGCGGGGCCGCGGTCGAGCCGGGCCCGTTCCGGGTGTCGTGGCAGAACGGGGTCTCCACGGCGACAGGGTCGACGTCCAACTGGTTGACGATGCCGCCCCAGTCGTCGTCGGCGGCGCCCCTGCTGCGTATCCCGGTGCGGTTCAAGGTCGACAACCCGACCGTCGTCCTCTACGTCGGGACGTTCGGCGGCGGGGGCAAGCTGCTCATCGGGACGACGGGCAACAGCCCGCTCTCCGTCCCGCTGCCCGGCTGCCCCGGCGTCTGCAGCTCCGTCGTGACCATCACGTCGCACGGCGGTGCCGGCGTCCCGAACACGGGTGACCTGCCCGTCGACGTGCTCGCCACCACCGCGACGAAGGTGGCGGTGGCCGCCGCCACGCTGGGCTGAACCCGGA
>Ga0302323_100000549_pt1 | contig 29869 bp, 26 predicted proteins | sample Fen_T0_3_FD_201950 | JGI IMG/M metagenome (GOLD analysis project Ga0302323, IMG submission 201950) | Peat permafrost microbial communities from Stordalen Mire near Abisko, Sweden - Fen_T0_3 | ecosystem: Environmental > Terrestrial > Soil > Wetlands > Permafrost | place: Sweden: Abisko...
CGGGCCGAGGCGCGAGGCGGCCTGGCTCGTCGGCTGCGCGAAAGCTCGCTCGCTCGCTCGAGCCGCTGGGCGGCCAACAGTGCTACTGCCGGTGCAGGCCGTGAGGGCAATCGACAGCAGCAACAGGACATTCGCGGCGGGCATGAGCGCAAGGTAGGCGGAGCTTCACGCGCTGGCCAAATTCGTGAACTTACCCCGCCGATATTTGCTCACCTAGGATCAGAATCGACTGCGGCGTCCGTCGTTCAGGAAGCGCTGCACGAGGCGCACGATCTCGCTCGGGCGTTCCTCGTGTGGCGAATGCCCCGCATCCAGTAACTCGAAGCCCGAGCCGCGGATCTCCCGAGACAGGCGTTGTCCGAAGCTGGCGGGCCAGACGCGATCGTGTCGGCCCCAGATGACCAAGGTGGGCGCATGAATGCGCGTCGTTTGCGCGCCCACGCCGCGCGTGTCCACGGTTGCCCGCAGCGTCGCCAAGGCGCTGCTGCGGGCCGCCGGCGCATTGAATACGTCGTAATAGCGATCGATGCGTGGCGAGGCCAGGTTCGAAGTAGGGCCGAACACCGTCTCTTGAAAGTGCCGGCGGAATAGGCCGCGTCCCCAAAGTTGTTTCAGGATCAGGCCGCCTACGAATGGCAAGAGCGCGAGCTCTCCATAGCGCCCAGTCCCGCTCTCGTAGCAAAGCGCATCGATCAGCACGAGCTTCGAGACCAGCTCCGGATGCCGCGCGGCAAGCGTGAGCGCGACCGCGCCGCCGAGGGCGTGGCCCACGACCGCGGCAGGTCCGAGCTCCAAGCCGGCGTATAGATCGGCGATCGCTTCGGCGAAGGCTTCGATTCCGTACGGGAAGCGACTGGGTGGGGGCTTCTCGCTCGCGCCAAAGCCAGGCAGATCGGGCGCGATGACGCGGAACGTTTCGGCCAGCTCGGGCATCACCAGATCCCAGCTCGTGTGATCCACGAACAAGCCGTGAATCAAGATCACCGGCGTGCCTACGCCTGCTTCGGCAACCCGCAAGCGAACCCCGCTTGCGGTGACGTCGCGGTGTACAGGACCGGCCATCCCGAGGAACACACTACCACAAGCTTAACTCGCGCTTCCGTGCTTCTCGTGCTTCTCGTGCTCCAGCCACAGAAAAGCACGAAACTCGCCAGCGTTCGTGGTCGATCAGCGAGAGGTGACAGACATCGTTCCGCGCCCCCGCTGTGATCGCTTCGCGCTGGTGCGCCCGCTTGGGCGCGGCGGCACCGCCGAGACGTGGCTGGCGCGGCGCGAGGGCGGTCTTTTCCAGGAAGACGTTTGCATCAAACGCTCGCACCGCTACCTCGACCGCGACGGGCGTCGTTCGCTGCTGGAAGAGGCGCGCTTGCTGGCGCGCATCCGACACGCCAACGTCGTGCAATTGTTGGAAGGGCTCGAGGACCAAGACGGTGAAGTGTTCCTAGTGCTCGAGTTCGTGCGCGGGATGGATCTACGAGTGCTGTCGCGCGCATTGGCCTGCCGCGGGCGAGTGCTGCGCCCCGCGGTGGTGGCTGCCGTCGCCATGTACTTGTGTCGCGCTTTGGCCGCCGCGCAGCGCGCGGTCCCAGGTGGCCTCGTCCATCGCGACGTGACTCCGCACAACGTGCTCGTCTCGCTCGAGGGCGAGATCAAGCTGGCAGACTTCGGCATTGCGCGCGCCTTCGACCGCGAGCAGTGGACGCGCGCCGGGTTGGTCAAAGGCAAAACCGGCTTCTTTTCGCCGGAGCAATTGCGCGGCGACGCGCTCGACGTGCGCAGCGACTTATTCGCGGTCGGAATCATCTCCTTCGAGCTGCTGCTCGGCTATCGGCCGATCATCGAGCACGGCGCGGAGATCGAGCTACGCCTTGCCGAGTGCCGGGCAGCGCTAGCGCGCCTCGGGCCGGCCATTCCGCTCGGCCTGAGCGACGCCATCGCCTGCTTACTCGCGGCCGAACGCTCGGACCGGCCGGCCTCTGCAGATGCTGCCGCGCGCTTGCTCTCGGGTTTCACCGACGAACAACGGGTGATCGACGAGCTCCGGCAAAACGTGGCGGATGTGTGCGGTAGCCCGGCCAGTTATTGAAGTGGAGCGCACTCGGCTTCGCCGCAGGGGCGCAGAACTCGCGCGCATAGCGCGACGCTTGCTGCTTCGTCAAAACCCTGACGTGCAACGCGGCCCGAGCCGCGCCCTGCGCGTTTCATGGCTGCCGCGCTTCTCAGCCAAAAGCATGTGGTTCCATGTGCGCATGGACGACGTATCAGCTCCATGGACATTCCATTGAACATGACAGGAAATGTCATAGCCACGATCGCAAACAGCTTGCATGGAGCTCTTGCGTTCCATGCCCAAATATTTGCGCATAAAGTCCTTCGTCCACTCCACTGAATAGAATATATTCGCACGCGCTGGGACCGAGGCCGTCCTCGACCCGAAGCACCTGGTATTCCCGTGATCGACGACCCCACCCTCAGCCAGCTCGAGCGCAAATACGCGGCGGGTCTGACGTCGGTGGAAATCTTGGACGTGTTCGCATCACACGACGTGTCACTGAGTGAAGCGACGCTCCGAAAATACGTACAGCTCGGCCTGCTCCCGCGCAGCGTGAGGGTGGGGCGTAAGGGTAAGCATCAAGGCTCACAAGGGATGTACCCCGTGAGCGTGATTCGCCAGATCCTGCGTATCAAGCAGATGATGGCTGAGAGCTATACCATCGAGCAGATACAACGCGAATTTTTGTTCATCCGGAATGACGTCGAGCAGCTCGAGCAGATCGTCAGTCGCATCTTCAAGAAGCTGGAAGGTGTGCTCAAGGAGCGGAAGCAAGAACGCTCCGCGCAAGCGGTGCACCGCGACGTGCTCGATGCGCGTGGTATCAGCAAAGATTTGATGGCCCGCTTGGTCGCCATCGAAGACAAATTGATCAAGAGAAACAGAATCGAGAGCGTCGCGGCATCCTGAGCGAGCCACGAGGTTTTGGGGCACCAGAGTCCGGTTGACGACCCAGATCGTCAGTCGAGATTGTCGCAAGCGAAATCACGAAAAGCTTAGAGTACGGCGATACCGCGCGGCCAGGCAGGGTCCGATCGCGAACGGTATTCGTGCGGGCCATCAACGACCGCAGAGGACAAGAGGCAGCCATGGAGTCGAACAAGCTCGGCACGGTAGAAATTCTGACGCTCGAACAAACCGAGCTGATCGTCGAGGGTGCGACCGCACTCGCAGCAGACGAGGAGATCACTCGCGAACAACGCCGCTCGCGCCGCAAGCGTGACGTGCGTGCTCGCACGATCAGCGTCAAGCGCATGACCAAGCGCGAACTCGAGATCGGCAAGCTCCTCTATCCCGAAACCGATTACTACAAGCCGAAGCAGCGCGCGGAGTGTGCGGAAGGGCCGCGGCCCTGCCCGTACGTCTCGTGCAAGCATCACCTGTTCATCGACGTGTCGCCGCGCACCGGCGCGATCAAGCTGAATTTCCCCGACTTGGAAGTGTGGGAGCTCGGTGAGTCGTGTGCCCTGGACGTGGCCGACCGCGGTGGCACCACCCTGGAAGACGTGGGAGCAATCATGAACCTGACCCGAGAACGCATTCGCCAAGTCGAAGTCAAGGCCTTAGCCAAACTCGAAGCGCTCCGCGACATGTCCTTCTTGCGCGACTTCGTCGATGAGGGTCCAGTCGGCAAACGCCGCCTGCCGCAACTCTCCAAGGCCGACATGGTCGGCACCAAGTACGACGACGACGAAACCGAGGACGACGAACTCGAAAAGGTCGAAAAAGAGGAAGCCGAGCTGGCGAAGAAGCACCGTGGCGTGGTGGCTGTGCTGGAGATCTGAGTTCGGAAAGCGCGCGCCTCACTCGAGGAGCGCGCGAATATGCGAGAAGCAAAAATCGCACGGGACCTCGGCTTTTGCCGCCTCGGTAAGCCGCGTCAGACCCGCAATGAACGTCCGCGTATGCCCCACTTGATTCACCGCTAGCGTCAGCTCTTACCAGGTCTGAGCTCGAGCGCAGTTCGCGACGTGGCGGCCGAATTAGCCGCGTACTTCGCGTACCACGCGCAAGAAGTTCAAGCCCAAGATCTTCTGAATGGCCGAATCCGTCAGCCCGCGCTTCGAGAGCGCCGCCACCAGCCGCGGCAACTCGAGGCAGGTGGGCATGTCGCGTGGCGGGATGATCGCGCCGTCCCAATCACTGCCGAGCGCGGGCGTGTCCTCACCCGCGACATCGAGTACGTGTGCGATATGCCGCGCGATCGTGTCTACGCGGCCGGCCCACGGACGATCGCCGAGAAACGGCGCGTGGTACATGATGCCGACCACGCCGCCGGAACGCGCGACCGCGCGGATCTGATCGTCATCCAAGTTGCGCCAATGACGATGCACGCCCGATACGCCGGTGTGCGTGACCAGGAACGGCACGTCTTTGGCGTGTGCGTCGCAAGCCGCCCAAAAGCCGCGCGCGCTGATGTGCGCCAGATCGACCAACACTTTTCGCTCGTTCAAGAGCTCGACCATTTGCGCGCCGAACGCGCTCAGCCCCGGGTCGGAAAGCCGCATTGGTGAACTCGTCGAACCGATGCGCGAGCTCGACAGGTGCACGAGCGTAATCCGTAGCACGCGGCCGTCGCACAATCGTGCCATCTCGGCCAAACTCAGATCGAGCGCGTTTCCTCCCTGAATGCCTAGAAACGCCGCGTGCTTGCCTGCGAGGCGCGCGCTTCTGTACTCGCGCGCATTGGTCACCACCTGAAACTCACTCGGCACGCGCTCGAAAGTGCGGCAGAGAGCGTTCAGGTTGGTCTCGAAAGCGAGCGCGCGATCAGCGGGCTCGCGCACTGGGTTGGTCGTAATCACCCAAGTAGCGCCGCTGATCTCTGCTTCGAGGATGCGCGGAAAGTCGACCTGACCCAGGAACGCGCCCCACAGTGGCGCGCGGTGTCGCTTGGTCAGATCGTAGCCGAGCATTCGCTGCCAAATGAACGAATCGACGTGCAAATCGATCACTTCGCTATTGCGATAGAGCTCGACGGCAGCAAGTGGGATACCCAGCTCGCCTGCCCAATCTGACGAAGATTTCACAAACCTTTGGGCACGTTGTCGAGGTCGATCGCGCCCAGCGCGTAGCGGATCAACGCGCTGCGATTGGCCTTGGTCAGGCCGCGTGCCTTCAGGCTATCGACCATGGTGTCGAGCCGCTTCAAGTCCTCGGTGTACATCGAGATGCAGATCACCTTGTAGTGAGTCGGCTTCTCTTGCACTACCGGATCGGTCGAAAATAGTACTTTCGGGCGCTCTTCCGAGCTCGGCGCATAGAAGCTATTCGAGAGCACGCCCTCGACCTCGTCGACATCCAGAACTTTTCTTGCAGCTTGGCGTAGTTCGTTGCGATCGCTCATCACCCCAATCCTCCGGCTAGGCCCGCTTCGTTGCGAGCTGATTCAACTTGCATCAACCGTTCGATCACTCGCCAGTAATCGCTGGCTGCGCTCGAGTTCGGTGCGTACTCGAACAAGGTCTTGCCCACCGAGGGTGCTTCCTTGACCTTGATCGCGAAATGGATCGGGTCGAGGCATACCTCTCGGAAGTTCTTCTTCAGCGTATCGAGCGCTTCGTTGCAGATGCGCGCGCGGCTGTCGAACAAGGTCGGCAAAACACCCCAGAAATTCACGGGATGATTGAGGATCTTGTTCACGTGCTTGACCGTGCGTACGACTTGCCGAATCCCGATCAAGGACAGGTAATCGCAAGCCACGGGGCAAAGCACAGCGTCCGCCAAGACCAACGCATTCTGGTTCAAGAGCGAGAGGCTCGGCGAGCAATCGACGATCACGTAGTCGTACGTCTCGCGCGCCCGCGCCAAGCGTGACGCCATCACGCGATCGCGATTGCGCTGGCCGGCAATGTATAGCTCGGCCGCTGCCAGCGTCTCGTTGGCCGCAATCACGTCCAAGTTCGGGCGAGCCGCGATGCGGGCCTGCTCGAACGGCAGGCCCATCACCAGCACGTGATAGAGGGAGCGCTCGGCCTCGAGACCGAGCGACGCTGCGACGTTGCCCTGGCCGTCGGCATCGACGAGCAGCACCTTCGCGCCGCGCGCCGCCAAGCCCGCAGCGACGTGAACTGCCGTGGTGGTTTTGCCCGTGCCGCCCTTGTGGTTGAATACCGCGAGCACCCGCGGACTCGCCGCACCGCGCCTAGGCATCGGGATTTCGGCCGGTTTCGTGGCCGGGCGCAGCTCGGCGACGGTCGCCATGGGGGGAGCCGGAGTCAGACCCACCGCGGCGATGGACAGCGGCGGAGGCGGGCTCGCGTCATTGCTTGGCTCGATACCGGAATCGGCCACGGAAGCGCCCACCGGGGCAGCCTGTTCGTCGTTCTCGAGCGGGTAGGCCGGATCGAGCAACTGCCCGAGGCGCACGGAGCGCACCCCAGACAAGATGCGCGTCCGGCAATCCGGACTGCACGCATAGTGCCGGCGCCCGCCGGTGAAGAGCACCTGCGAGGCGAACTCCACCTCGAAACGCGTCGCGCAAGCGTCGCAAGGCACCGCGCCGTCCGTTCGACCGCGGTGGCTCGCCTCTAGGCAGCGCTGCGAGCAGTAAAAGGTATAACGAGTCTGAGCGACGCCCTGGTCGTCTTGCTCGGCATGCTCTTCCATCTGATAGCGGAAGTGGAGTTCGAACTCGTTGTTACAAGTGGTGCAGGTACGATTGATGACAACCATGTGGACCGCGCTTCCTGTTTATCGAAGTGCGTCACAGCGGATGTCATAGAGCGCCAATCGGGGCCAAATTCGCGACACGCATAAAGGCCAGAAACGACCTTAAACGTAATGCTCTAAGCGTTGGAATTTACATGATTAATTTATTTTATTGATGGTCACGAATTCGCGTCGCTGGCGGCGTAGCCTTCGGCGCCAAAAAGTGGGCCTCCGAGAGGCACGCAACGAGGCGCAGGGCGCTCCGTGAGGTGCAATGCGAGACCTGCGATCGCCCGATGACCAACACCCTCCACGACAGGACCACGCCACGTCGAAGCGTTGAGCGATTTCGAGAGGGCCGCCAAGGGGGCCAAGATCGCCAAGGGAGCGGGAGAGAGCTTGGGGTTCACCCTGCGCGGCCGTCCTCGTCACCGGGACGACCGGGCGCGCTATCGGCAGCATCGCGATCCGGTTTCGTACGAAGTGTCCCCATGCCCGCTTGGAAGCGATCGAGCAGGCGTCCACGTCGCAAAAAATGCGCTATCGCGCCTGCCACCGCGAACCCCAAATTTTCCTCGAGCTCCTAGGTGCACTTCGAGTTGATTTGACGCTTTGCAGGGCTTGGCGATCTTGGCCCCCTTGGCGATCTCGGCGGCCCTCAGGGAGCCGTCAAAGCCGCTGATCAGTGGCGGAAGTGGCGGACGTTGGTGAAGATCATCGTGATGCCGGCTTCGTCGGCGGCTTTGATGACTTCATCGTCCTTCTTGCTGCCGCCGGGCTGGGCGATGGCGACGATGCCAGCGCGGGTAGCGACTTGCAGCCCGTCGGCGAAGGGGAAGAAGGCGTCCGAGGCGAGCACGGAACCCTTGGCCCGGTCGCCGGCTTTTTCGACCGCGACTTGGACGGCAGTGACGCGGGCGGTCTGACCACCGCCGATGCCAAGCGTGGCGTAGATCCCGGGGCTGTGGCCGGGCCCGGCCAGCACGATCGCGTTGCTCTTCACGTGCTTGCAGGCAGACCAGGCGAACTCGAGCGCGGAGAGCTCCAGCGCGGTGGGTTGGCGCTTGGTGACGACGCGGCCGGCTTGCACCTCGCCGAACCCGCTAGCATCTCGCTCTTGCACGGCGAAGCCGCCGCCCACGCGCTTGTACTGCAAGGCCTTGTGGTTGCGGGGGAGCCAGCCATTGGTGGTAATCAAGCGCAGTTGAGCCTTGGTGCGCAGCTTGGCCAGCGCGCTGACCGCGAAGCCAGGGGCGATGATGCACTCGAGGAATGTTTCGCTCAGGATCGCCGCAGTGGCGTCGTCGACCTCGTGGTTTAGCGCCACGATGCCGCCGAAAGCGCTCATCGGGTCCGCGTCGCGGGCGGCGCGGTAGGCGTCGGCCAAGGTCGGACCGGTAGCAACGCCGCAGGGGCTCGTATGCTTGACCACCACTGCGGCGGGGTTTTCGAACTCGCGCACGGCATCGAGCGCGGCCTCGAGGTCGACCAAGTTATTGAAGCTGAGTTCCTTGGCGCCGCTGCCGATGCTCTCGACTGCGGCCAGGGAGCCCGGCGCTGCGTTGCGCTCGCGGTAAAACGCGCCGCTCTGGTGCGGGTTCTCGCCGTAGCGCAGGCCGTAAGCTTTCTCGAGCGAAATGGTCAGGTGACGCGGGTAGCCGTCCGCTTCACCACGCGCGGTGAACCAGCCGGCGATCGCGCCGTCGTAAGCGGCGGTATGGGCGAACACCTTGCCCGCCAAACGCTCGCGCGTGGGCCGGCTTACGTCGCCATTTTGCTCGATTTCCTTGAGCACACTGGGGTAATCCGCGGGATCACAGACCACGGTCACGCGATTGTGATTCTTGGCCGCCGAGCGCAGCATGCTCGGCCCGCCGATGTCGATGTTCTCGATCAGTTCTTCAGCGGTCGCGCCCGGCTTGATCAGCGTTTGCGCGAAGGGGTACAGGTTGACGACCACCAGATCGATCGGTTGGGCGCCGAGGCGCGCGAGATCGGCGTCATCCGTGCCGTCACGGGAGAGCAGCGCGCCGTGCACGCGCGGGTGAAGAGTCTTCACGCGACCATCCATCACCTCCGGTGAGCCCGTGTAGCTCTCCACGGTTTCGACCGGGATGCCGGCCTTTTGCAGGGCAGCGAAGGTGCCCCCCGTCGAGAGCAGCGTCACGCCCCGCGCAGCGAGCGCCCGGGCAAACTCAACCAAACCAGACTTGTCGGAGACGGAGAGGAGTGCACGGCGGATAGGCATCTATGGGGCCGGTTATCCCCTAGCGGCGCGCAAGTCAATCAGCAATCGATTCCCTCGCTGCTGCAGTGGGGAGAGAAATGCTGTATATCCAAGGCTTGCCATGCAGAGGGAGTTTGCGCTCATGAACCGTGCCAAAAGGATCCCTTCACCGTGGCAGCCTGGTTTCTCGCGGCGTCTCGCATTGGCCGCGTTGGTTGCATTGGCGCTCGGGGCGGCCTGCACGAAATCCGAGGACACCCGAGACTACGTGCCGTCCGAGCGCGGCGCGGTTCAACCAGATGCCGGCGGCGCGCTGCTCAGCGAGACGAACGCATGCGCCGCGCTGATCGCCGCAGAAGCCAAGGCGCGCGCGTCGCTCGGTTGTGACACGGTCAAGCGTCAATGCCCCGCGTTCATTCGTCCCGCGGGCGGCGAGGCCTGTTTCGAATACTCGCAGGCGAGCGTAAAAGGCTGCGGTTCCCTGTTTGACTCGTTCACCAGCTGTGATGACTTCACGCTGCACCCGTGCCTGATCAGCGCGGTCTCGAAGTGCGACGGAGCGGGTGAGGGGGGAGCCTCTGGCGCTGCGGGGGCGGCGGGTGCCGGCGCTGCGGGGGCGGCGGGTGCCGGCGCTGCGGGGGCGGCGGGTGAGGCGGCTGAGGCGGCTGAGGGTGGCGCCGGCGGGAGTTGAGCGCGTGCGCCGCTTTCCTGCGCAAAAAATCTTGTTGGAATTCAGTTGGAATTCCTGGAAATTCCAAATACTTTTCTCTGCGGAGCAGTTACCCTGCCCAAGTTCGACGCGAGTCGCCCCCTCGCGGTCAAGACGCGACACATATACCGTGTCCAGCTGACTGCACCGAGAACTCGGGCGCCGCACGAGCTGCGCCGCTGGCTCGCGCTCGCCCATTCTCCCTCCCCAACTTGAACTCGAGCGTTCACGTCGGCGAGAGGGAGGACCAGAACTCCACTAGATCTGCGGGCATGGGCGCGATCACCTCGAGGGGCTCGCCGGTGATGGCGTGGGTCATGCGATAAATGTGGGCGTGCAGGGCGTGGTGCGGGAGTTCGAGTAGCGCGAGATCTTCCGCGCTCAGTTCGTCATCGGCGGCGCGCGCGAGCAGGCGTTCGTCCGGGCCGTACAGCTTGTCGCCGACTACGGGGCAGCCCAGGTGCGAGAGGTGCACGCGGATCTGGTGTTGTCGGCCGGTCTGTAGCGCGCACTCGACCCAAGCGTAGCCGCTGCGGGTTTCACGGACGGTGAGCTGCGTGCGCGCTTCGAGGCCAGTCCCGGGCATGGCGATGCGCATCTTGACGCGCAGCGGGTTGTCGACGTCGGTCTCCATCGGCACGTCGACCAAGCCGTCCGGGGGCACGCCGTGGGTCAGGGCCAGATAAATTTTTTCGACTCCGCGCTGCTCGTCACTCTGCAGCGAGAGCGAGCGTTCTTCCAACTTGCGCTTGAAGGCGCGCTCGGCTTCGGGCGTGCGTGCCAAGAGCAAGATCCCGCTGGTCTCGCGATCCAAGCGGTGAATCAAGGCTATGAATTCGTCGGGGCGCTCGGCTTGCAGGCGCTTGATGACCGTGTTTTGGTGGTAGCGTGCGGTGGGGTGCACGGTTACGAGCGGCGGCTTGTCGATCACCAGCAGGTGCGGATCTTCGTACAAGACGGGTAGCGGCGCTTGGCCCTCGGTGTCTTCGAACGGCCGACGCCAGAGCGCGATGCGCTCTTCCGCGCGCACCCGCTCGCTCGGCCGCCGCGCGCGGCCATCCGCAGAATAGGCGCCATTTTTCACGATCAAACGAGCCCGCGTGCGACTCGTGCTGCGTAGTTGTGATTGCACGAAGCGGTCGAGCCGCATTCCCGCAAGCTCACCGGGCACGCGCAATACGCGCAGCATGGCATCTTCGGGCACGCCTTCCGGGCGCACGATCGGCGGTTCCTCTTCGATCCGCCTTTGATTCACGCCTTGCCGCGCCGAATTTCGGTGCCGACGCCGCTATCCGTGAAAATCTCGAGCAGCAAAGCGTGCAAGCGACGGCCGTCGATGATGTGCACCTTCTCGACGCCACCATTCACGGCATCGAGCGCGCAACGCACCTTCGGGATCATGCCGCCGCTGATCACGCCGGACTCGATCATCTCTTCGGCCTCGGCCGAGGCAAGTGAGCTCAGGCGTTCGCCCTTGGCCGTTTTCACGCCATCGACGTCGGTCATCAACACCAGCTTCGCTGCACCAAGCGCGCTGGCGATGCTGCCAGCGGCAGTGTCCGCATTCACGTTCAACGACTTGCCTTCAGCGTCGACTGCGATCGGCGCGATCACGGGAATGAAGCCGGAGCTGATTAGATTTTCGACGATCCCGGCCTCGACGTGCGAAACCTCACCCACGCGGCCGAGATCGACCAACACGGGTTCACCCTGCTCGTCCTTGGCGGCCACCTTTTCCAGCCGTTTCCCGCGCATGAATCGGTCGTCCTTACCGGACAAGCCCACCGCGCGGCCGCCGTGCTGGCAAATCATGCCCACGATCTCTTGGTTTACGCCGCCACCCAGCACCATCTCGACGACGTCCATGGTCGCGTCATCGGTTACGCGCAGGCCGCCGCTGAAGGTGGAGTGGATCCCGACGCGATCGAGCATCTGATTGATCTGCGGACCGCCGCCGTGCACCACGACCACGCGGATCCCGACGTAGCGCAGTAGGCAAACGTCACGAGCGAAGCTCTCCTTGAGCGTCTCGTCGACCATGGCGTGGCCGCCGTATTTCACGACGAAAGTGCGGTTCTGGAAGCGCCGGATGTAGGGCAATGCTTCGTGCAGCACCTGGGCTTTTTCGACGAGTTCGTCCATTTCGGGCCGAACGGTAGCAGTCGGCGCTGTGGTAGCCAGTACAAACTGGCCGTGGTAGACGCCCGAGCAATGGATATTCTGCTTGCCCTTGCCGAACTGGCCCCGTATGTGCGGGAAACCGAAGCTTGCGATTCGGCAGCGGCCCTGGTGAAGGCCCTCCGTCAGCTCGGGCATCGGGTGACGGTGGCCGCCCCACGCTCGCCGGGGTTCGAGGCTGGCGGCTTGCTCGCGGCGCGTCGGCTGACACCGCTCACGCTTTCGGACGGGAGCGAAGTGAACGTGCTCGACGGACAATTGGCTTCTGGCGCGGAGCTCGTCCTGTTCGACCTACCCGGCTTGTTCGACCGGGATGGCATCTATGGTGAAGGCGGCATCCCGTATGTCGACAATGCGGCACGCTTCGCCACCTTTGCACGTTCGGTGGCAGCATTGGTCGAACAGCGAGCGGCGCAGGGCAAGGCGGTCGAGGTCGTCCATGCGCACGACGCAGTAGCAAGCTTGGTGCCGCTGGCGCTGCGCGGCCAACGCGTGCCGGTGGTGTTCACCATCCACGACATCGAGCGCAAAGCCGAATTTCCGGAAGCCGCACGCGAGTCGCTCGGGTTCTCCGACCTATCTTCGCTGGCTCTCGCGGGGGGCCTCTCCGGGCTCGCCTCGGCCATCCAGCTCGCCACCGCAGTGACCACGGTTTCGTCCCGGTATGCCGAGGAAATCCTGGATCCGGCCCGGTCGGGCGCGCTCGCCAGCGTGCTCGCGACCTTGCACGAGCCAGTGCTCGGCATTCCGTGTGGCGTAGACTACGCCACTTGTAACCCGGCCACGGACACCGCGCTGGAGAGCCGCTTCGACGCCGAAGATCCGTCGAACAAGGGCCGCTCCAAGATCGCCGCGCTGAAGAAGCTGGAGCTCGAGTTGGCTGTGGATCGCCCGCTCCTGGTCTTCCTCGGCGATCTGGGGCGTGAAGCTGGCGCCGACGCGCTGTTCGAGGCCTTGCCCGAAATCCTGAAGCTCGATCTGGGGTTGGTTGTCGCCAACACGGGCGCGCCCGCTGCGGCCGAGCGTTTTCAGGCCGTCGCCCGCGAGTACGCGGGCGACTTGACGTGTGTGCCGCGCGTCGACGAACGCTTCTCGCGTCAGTTGTACGCGGCCGCGGATCTGGCACTGGTCCTGTCAGCAGGCGGCCCGGGCGGCAATCGCCAGCTATTCGCCCAGCGCTACGGCGCCGTGCCGATAGCATTTGCTACCGGCGGTTTGGTCGACGCGATCGTGGACGCGGACGTCGAACTCGAGACTGGCACCGGCTTCTTGTTCGACGCACTGGACGCGGATGCGCTCTTGGGCGCACTTGCACGGGCTTTCTCTGCCTACGGCAACCCCGCCTTCGCTCGCCTGCGCCGGCGCGTGATGCGCTTGGACGTGGCCTGGGATCGCCCGGCACGGCGTTACGTGCAGCTTTACCGAAAATTGTTGCCGGTCTGACTCAGCGGGTGGAACGGCTCAGATCGAGCGCCGCGGCGAGCCAACGCACGCGCCAGGCGATCGCGAACAGCACCGCGAGTTGATGGCCGCCGAAACAGAGCGCGATGACGCCGCTGGAGTGCGTTGCGGGATCGAGGCGTGTCACTAGCCAAGCGGCGCTCAGGTAACCGAGCGCGCTGCCGGCAACACTCGGGTAGGCGCCGATCAGCACGCTGAACGGTCGCTGACGGAGGCAGAGCAAAGCGTGCGCGAGCGCGGCCCGCGCACCGCACTCGCGCCGGCCGCGCCGCACGAGCGTGGCACGGGCGATATCGAGGACGCAGCCGAACCAGCCGCAGGCCAACAGCCCGAGACCAATCAGCGCGAGGGGGGCGATATTTTGCAGCCGCTCGTCGCTCGACGAAAGCGCGGGCTTGAGCGCCGCACCAAGCAAGCTCGCCGCCAGCAAGAGTGCGGCTTGCACCAAGAGTGCGATCGCGCCGAGCGCTAGGAATCTCAGAAAAAATCGGAGCGCGTTCTCGACTCGTTCGCGCAGCGGACGGCCCGGAAGCCAAAGCAGGTCGAGTGCCACGGCCAGCGGAATCAGCTCGATGACGGCGGACAGAAGACTCAACAGCAACGCGACTCGAAGGGCCGAGGCAAGCCAAGGGGCGCCGAGCCGCAGCAGCTCCAAGAGCAAGAGCGAACCCGGTTGGAATAGTACCGCGTCCCGTTCCGGACCAGCCCCCATGGCGCTTGCCCTGATCGCCAGCAGAATCGGGTAGCCAATCAGCAAGCCGAGCAGTGTGCGCGAAATCCAGAGCAGCACGCCGGCTGCCGCTGCAGTGGACAGCCGCGTGAGCTGACTCGGTGAGTTGTCTTCGTTCATGGCCCGAACGCCCCGAGCAAGAGCTGCGCGGCATAGAGCATGCGTTCCCGACACAGAGGTAGCGAGCTGCCCTGGGTGCTGAGCCAATTGTTGCTGCGATCATCGTCGAGTAAAATGCGCTGCTCGGGATCGACGTTCACGCTGACGAGCTGGGACGGGCCCACGTTGTCGACGTTGAACGTAGAGCCGCTGCCGTCCCAGTGCCGCAGCTGGTTCGTGCCGTCTTCGAAGCCGAGCGCGATTTCGACCGGCAATTGTAGGGTTCCATGTCGGTAGACCACGACCCGGCTAGCATATTGCGCGGGTTGGTGGGGCTGCTCCGGCTTCTTTTGCTGGCGCCCCGTCGGACCGTCGAATACGCCGGCAGCGGCGCTGATCGGCGCGTTCGAAATCTCTCGCACCAGGTAGTCGACGCTTGCGCGCTCGGAGAACGCCTGCGTCAGCGCGGTCACGGCGCTGTCGCCCAGCTCGCTTTGCATGACGCCCAAGAAATCGGCTGTCGTCGGGTGCTGAAAACGAAACTTACGAGTGTAGACGCCGAGCGCGTGGTTGATTCGTTGACTACCGTAGACGCGGGCAAGCGTGCCCAGCACGATCGCCGTGCGGCTGTACACGAGCGCACCCAAGCTGCGGAAAGTCGCGAATTCCGCGGCCCCCTGATTGATCTTTTCGTCCTGCCCGCGGGCGGCGGAGATGAGCCGATTGAGTGCGGTCGAGCTCACGCTCAGCCCAAACGCGGCAAACACGGAGCCCGAACCGTAATGCGCTTCCAGCGCTTCGGCCTCGGCATAGCTGTTGAAGCCTTCATCAAGGAACGGCTCGGTGTGCTCGTTACTGGCCAAGAGCCCGTAAAACCATTGATGGCCGAGCTCGTGTGTGGTCACCACGTCGATGAAATGGCCACCGCCGAAGGTGCTGAACCAGGGGCCACCGGTGGTGATCAGGGTCGGGTATTCCATGCCGCCCGCGTTGGCCGCGGCCTCGGGCGGATGGACCAAGGTCAAGGTCGGGTAGGGATAGGCGCCATAAAGCGCGTTGAAATGCGGCAACGCAAAACGCACGCTCGCGAGCTCAGCCTGCGCGTTTTCTTGCTGGTGCGGCGGGTACAGGACCGTGACCTGCGTGCCGGCGATACGCTCGCTTCGAGCTTCGAAGTGGTCCCAGGCTGTCCAGGCGAAGTCGTGCACATTTTCGGCGTGGTAGTCGAGCCGCGTGCGACCCTTGGCTTGGCTCTCGCGCATGCGGCTGCCGGTCGCGCCAACTTGGAATCCGCTAGGTACATCCAGGGACACGTCGTAGTCGCCAAAATCGGCGTAAAATTCGCTCTGCGGGTGGAACGCGAAGTGCGCGAACGCGCCACCCGGCAAAAGCCGCGCGAGCTTGGGGAACCATTGGCCCATGAAGTGGAAACTGCCGATGAACCCGCTGCGTTCGACGAGCTCCGGCAACTGGTCCTCGAACTCGAGCTCCAAGTCGAGGGTTTGTCCGGGCTCGAGTGGGCGCGGCAAGGGCACGCGCAGGTCAGTCTCGTCTTCGGGATCGTCTGGGCTGTGGCGATCGCGCTTGGCCCACAGATCCTCGCCATCGCCCGCGACGACGGTTAGCTTTTTGACGTCGACGTAGCCGTATTCATGCGCCTTGTCGCCGCTCCGTCCGGCACCGAAGGGCGAGCGCAAGAACAGCGTCTTGTCGTTTTTGAACGCGTTCAGATACAAGTGAAACCAAAGCTCGTTCAGAACCGCGGTCGAACGATTGATGAAATGGATCGTCTCCTTTGCCGTGATCCGGTGCACGTCCGCGTCGAGCCTGGCGTCGATTTCATAGGATGCGACTTTGGTCGCGCCCGCGGCGAGCGCGGGCCAAGCCGGCTCGGGTTTCTCGAGCCGTCGGCTCGGCGATGGAGTCGCGCCCGTGCTGAGCAAAAGTGCCCGGAGCAGCAAACCGGAGAGTGCAGAAAACACCGCACCAATCAGCAAATCCAGCGTGATGCGTCGCATCGCTCGAGCCTACCCTGGGGGGCTCAGCTGCCGAGGGAAATCACCCGCTGCTCGAGTAGCTGGTGCATGATGCGGAGAGCATCCAAGCGAGGCATACCGCTGATGTCGAGGATTTGATCGACGGTTATGCCGCCGTCGATCAAGGACAGCAAGAAACCGGCGCGGTGATCGAGCGTGAGCCAGCGGATCTGATCGCTCGGTACTGCCACTGCCACGACTTGATCGAGCGAGCCCAGGCGCGCCGAATACATTTGGGTGAGCACGTCTCGGCAGCTTTGCGCGTAGCGGGGCGCCTCGAGGTCCTCGGGGGTGGTCTCTAGAATCCCCTCGGCGATCTGCAGCGCACCGCTGAAATCACCCATCGCGTAGCGGTCCTTCATGTCGGCAATGGCGCCGGCCTCGACCTCCTTGAGCGCCGCTTGCGGGGGCGGCTCGTCCAATGACAACTCCAGCACCGGATCGCGCGGGTCGAGCCGGTGCTGCGCGGGCGGCGGCGCGGCGCACAGACTCCCGATGCTGTCCAGATCCGCGAGCTCCAGCCCGGTTAGCGAACGTGACTGCGGCGGCACGGCAGGGCCTCGAGTCGCGCGCGGCGGTGCCGCTGGGCGAGCCGTGGGCGCGTTGTTAGGCAGCACCGCGGCGTAGGGCGCGGTACTATCGGGGTCTCGGGGCGAGGAGGGCGGTTCGCTGTCCAGACTGAAGTACTCGTCAGCTGCGAGCGCGTGGATCGGGCTCGATGGTAACGGGGGCGCCGGTGGCTGGGGCGGCGCGGTCCCGGCTACCGGAACACGGCTGTCCTCGACCGTCGCCATCACGCTCTTGACGTACTGCTCCGACGGCAACTCAGGGATCGCCGTCACGCGATCGAACTCGTTCAGCGGGTCGTCCAGATCCAGACCTGGCACGGTCTCGTCGTCCCAGTTCGGCTCGATCGACGCGGGCGGCGGCGCCGAGCTGGGACGCGCCGGGGTGCCAGGGCGATCGTTCTTAATCATGCCTGTTTTCTCTAGGCGCCCCGCCACGAAGCCTCAGCCGCGCGACACGACGCCCTTGAACATGCGTTGTGTACGGGACAGCTGATCGACCTGCTCTTTCACGAGGCCGGTGTCCTTGGAGTTGATCGCCGCACGCGTGCGGTCGACCGTGGCGCGGGCCTTGGCAATCGCGTCGCGGCCAAAATCCGCCGAGCCGACCACCCGCTCGATCTCTGGGAATAGCCGCTCGATTTCGGCGATCAAGGTTTCGGCGTCTTGCTTGGCGGCTTCAAAGTGCTCGTCTACGCGCCGCTCGACCAAATAGTCTTGGGCGTTGGTCATCATGTTCTTGATCTCGTCCTGCGTGAGGCCGCTCGTGGCAGTGACCTGGATCGACTGCGCTTGGCCGTTCTCCATGTCCTTGGCGTGCACGCTCACGATACCGTCGGTATTGATCTCGAACGTGACCTCGATCTCGACGTGTCCCTTGGGCGCGCGGCGCAGTCCAGTCAGGATGAATTCACCGAGTAGCTCGTTCTCGTCCGCGCGCTTGCTCTCGCCCTGCATGACCAAGATCTTGACCGCGGTTTGGTCGTCCCGACTGGTCGTGAAGACCTTGGTGCGGCTGGTCGGCACGGTGGTGTTCTGCGGGATGAGCTCCTCGAAGTAGCTGCCGAAGGTCATGATGCCGAGGGCGTGCGGCGTGACGTCCAGCAAGATCATGTCGTGGCGATCTTGAACCAAGGCCGCGCCCTGGATGGCAGCGCCCAAGGCCACGACCTCGTCGGGGTGCACGCTCTTGTTCGGTTCGCGGCCGAAATAGCCGGTGACTGCGGTCTGCACTGCCGGCATGCGCGTCATGCCGCCGACCAAGATCACGTCTTCGATCTCGCTCACGTCCAACTTGGCGTCCGCCAGGGCCTGCTTACAGATGTCGACCGTGCGCTCGACCAAATCCTCGGTCAGCTTTTCCAGGGTGGGGCGCGCCAGAGTACGCTGCAGGTGAAGCGCCTCGTTGCGGCCAGTCGAGATGATGAAGGGTAGGTTGATTTCGGTCTCGCGCACGCCGGAAAGCTCACATTTGGCCTTCTCGGATGCGTCGCGCAGACGCTGCAGGGCCATGCGATCTTGCCGCAGATCGATGCCATGCTCGTCTTGAAATCCGGTGACCAGCCAATCGATGATGCGCGCATCGAAGTCTTCGCCGCCCAGGAAGGTATCGCCGGTGGTGCTGATGACCTTGAACACGCCGTGCGCGCCGATCTCTAAAATGCTGATGTCGAACGTGCCACCGCCGAGGTCGAAGACTGCGACCGTGCGGTCCATGTCCTTGCCGTAGCCGTAGGCAAGCGAGGCTGCGGTGGGCTCGTTGATGATCCGAATCACGTCCAGGCCGGCGATCGCCCCGGCGTCTTTGGTGGCTTGCCGCTGATTGTCGTTGAAGTACGCGGGCACGGTGACCACGGCCTTCTTGACCGGCTCTCCCAAGTAATCTTCGGCGACGATCTTCATCTCTTGCAAGACCATCGAGCTGATCTCGGGCACCGAGTAAGTCTTGTCGCGCAGCTTGATACGCACGTCGGCGTGCGGGCCTTCCACGATCGTGTAGCTCGAGGTCATGATCGCGTTTTTGACCTGCGGCGAGTTCCACTTCCGGCCAATCAGACGCTTGGCGGCGTAGACCGTGTTCTCCGCGTTGGTGATGGCTTGGCGTTTGGCGATGTGCCCGACGAGCCGCTTACCTGCCTCCGTGACCGCGACGACGCTGGGCGTGGTCTTGTATCCACCTCGGTTCGGGATGACGACGGGCGTGTCGCCCTCCAAAATGGCGACGCAGGAATTCGTCGTTCCGAGGTCGATGCCGATTACACGCTCCATACTGAGCCCTTCCCATCACCAAGCGGTCCGGCTTTCAAGCCTCGCCACGTTTGAGTCGCCGTATCCAATCGCGGATAGTATCATCCTTGGGCGCCAGCGTCGCGGCGCGCTCGAATTCGGCCAGCCCGCTCTGCTTCATGCCGGCCATCACGTAGATTCGGGCCAACGTGACCCGGGCCTGGACGTCGTCCGGGGCTAGCGAGACGGCTCGCCGGGCGTGCTCGCCTGCCAGCCGTAGGTCGCCCTCGGCGAGCAAGGCGCAATAGGCGGCGCGCTCGAAGGTGCGGGCGTCGGGGCTGCCGACGGTGGCGCGGGCGTACGAGCGCGCGGCCTCCGCCATGCGTCCTTCGCGTTCTTCGTATTGTGCCTGTGCCAAGTAGTGACCGGAGAGTAGCGACTCGGCCTCGGTTTGAGCCTCGAGCAAACGCGCACTGACCTCTGGGTTGTCGGGGACGAGGCTTGCCGCGATGCGAAGCGCGTTGGCGGCAGAGATGGGATCCTTGCTCGCCAGCGATTGGCGCGCATTGACCAAGTAGCGTTCGGCTCGCTCGACACGCGCCTGACTGACGCGCTGCTCGTAGTGCCGCTTGAGCTCTTCCATGGCTCGCTCGCGGGCTTCGAGCCGCTGCGGTGTGGGAGCGGGGGGGGATGCGGGCGTGACCGCGGGCAGGTTGCCGGACATGGTGCGCCCCCCGAGCTTGCGCGCTAGAGCGCGCTTGCGCGCCTCCGGATCGAGCGGGCTCAGCGTTTGCGAACGCGGTCGTGGGACAGAGGCAGGCTGCGGTGACTGGCTGCGCGCCGTCGTCGGCGGGCTCGAACTCGGGCTCGGGCTCGGCGCGCTGCCGGACATCGGAGCCTGCAGCGCGTTCAGAGCGGCGCGAGCTTCGTCCTCGATTTGGCGCTGAATCGTCTGCACTTGGACCGCGACCGTGGCGGGGGCCTGATCGAACTGGCGCGTCTTGTCGAGCGAGGCGAGGTAGGCATCGTATTCCGCGCGCGGCCCCGATCGCGTCAGCGCATCGTGCGCCTCGGTCAGGCGCGCGAACACCCGTTCCAGCTTGGGCTTGAAAGAGCCGAGCTTTTTGCCGAAGTAGCGATCGGGATGGAAGACGTTGACGATTTCGAAGTAAGCGTTCTTGATCGCTCGCTTGTCGGCACCCGGGTCGACTCGCAGCACTTGGTAGTGCGTCACGCTGTCCAAGCGATAGAACGCATCCAAAATCGTGCGCTTGCGTTCGAGCTCGATGTCGACCTCTTCCTGCAAATCACGAGGGTCGTACAACGCGGCGGCTGGATGTTGCGGCTCCTGTCCGACGTTCGCTTCGACGATCGGCCCGATGCGCGTCGCGCCCGACATGCGCGGCTGCATGCGTCGCACACTTGGCGACTCGCTGGCCACTGGTTGGTCGAACCAAATGGCACCCAATCGAACTAGCTCTTCGAGCGTGGCCGCGACGACCTTCGGCTCAATCCCCGCCTCGTCTGCGATTTCGAGCTCGGTACACGCACCGTCCACCCGTGACAGCACCAAGGCCTGCGCGGGGCGGATCGGTAGCTGGCGAAGGTCGATGCCCTCGACCAAGCGAGGCAGTCGGCTATGTGTCGTGGTGGCCACTTGGTCCCCGGATGGATTCTCGCAAGTGTAGCTGGCCCCAGGGTTTTTCTGCAATCCGCGAATCTCTCTAACGCGACGCGTTAGCTGGGCGGCGACCTCGTGTGTGTCGTCGGCACAGTCAGCGACTGGATGCGGCCGGTGTCGGTGCGCCTCCGCCGGCGCTAGCTGTCGCCCTGGGCGCGCTCGGCAGATGATCGGGCGCGCGCTCGATTACGCCCGATTGCACGTCCATCGCTTGCTCGAGTAGCCCGATCGCGCGCTTTCGGATCGCGGTGGCAAGAGACGGATCGCTGGTTTCCAGCGCTTTCGCGTGGCGCTCTTCGACCAAGCCTTCGGTCTCCAATAGATGTCCTCGAAAGTAGTTCGGCTCCCGTGCATGGCTGAGGCCCAGCTGCACGTCCTGCAGCGCGCGCTCGAATGCGCCTTGGCGGCTATGTAGGTCTGCCAGGCGCGCGTACGTGTCGGCCAGCACCTCGCGCACCTCGGGACCGAGCTCTGCGCCGCTCACGCGCGGCACTGGACCCGCGACTAAACGCTCGAGCGGCGCCGCGCCGGCGGCCAAGTCCCCTCCGCCTTCCAGGTCGTCGGCCAGGTGGTGCGCGGAGCGTGCGCGGCTCAGGAACGCGAGCAGGGTCGGATCCACCGGCGATCCTCCGTCGAGCGCCGGGCAGCTCGCAAGAGGACTCGGTTCCGAGCGCGAGCAGGCCGCGAGCAGCAGCGCGCCGCAGACGAGCCATGCGCGCTTCATCGCACCCCCCACAGTGCGTAGCGATTGTCACGCAGGTCACGGCTACGCGCGCTGGCGATGCGATCGATTCGTTCAGACGGAGCGCCGGCAGAGTTTGCCTGGAAGAATGCCGCCGTGCTGCGAGATTGCGCGAGGGCCAGTGTCGCCAAATCCGGAGCCGGCGAGCTCTTCTGAAGCACGGGGGAGAGCCGCAACAAGACTGCTGCCGCCACGGCCAATGCCGCTGCAGCGCCCGCGAAGCGGAACAGAATCAGTTGCCCAGTGCGTTTCGGCGGGGCCTTTGGCAGAGGCACGGGATCGCGCACTGGCCGCTCCAGGGTCGGTGAGAATGCAGCCGACAATGCCCGCGCCAAACGCGCATCCGGGTGATCGCCCTGGCCGTCGAGCGCTTGCCTGAGTCGTTCGCTCTCGACCAGCTCGTCTGCGCTGGCGGGCGCAAAGGGATCTTCGAGCGCCGTCTGAAGTAGGCGCTCGTGCCGCGCGGGATCGATTTCGCTGGGCGCGAATGCGTGGCAAAGCAGCGCCGCGATTCGGCGCTCTTCAGCTGCATCCAGCTCGGGCAAATCGGCGTCGGAGTCGCGTTCGGTCAGCTCGCTCATGCCACGCCTGCTGCTTCCGAGAGTGCCTTGCGCAGTGCCGCCATCGCCCGATGGAGTACCACGTCGAAGGTCGCCACGCTGACTCCCAACGCGAGCGCCGCTTCCTCGCGCGGGCGCTCCTCGAGCACGCGCATGCGAATGGCATCGGCGTAGCGCGGGTTGATCCGCAAAAGTAGCTCGCGAACCCGCTCTTTGGCGCAATTCAGATCGTGCCGTTCCAGGGCGTCCGCCTCACGTGCCTCGCGCTCCGCGTGGTCGAGCTCGCGCTCCACGTGCTCGGGCTCGAACAGCAGCTCGCGTTTGCGGGAGCGCAGCAAATCGAGCGCGACGCGCAGCGCCACGACACGTAGCCACGGGTATACGCCGACCGCTTGCCAGCTGAATTGGTCGAAGCGCTCCAGCACCTTGACGTAAGTGCGGGACAGCGCTTCCTCGGCAGCAGCGGGGCTGCCCAAGCGGGGCAAGAGCACACTCCGGTACAAGCGCGGACCGTGCTTGCGCAAGATCGCGCCCAGGGCGTCGCGGTCGCCCGTTTGGGCGCGCTCCACCAATGCCCTTTCGGCGTCGAGCTCGGCCGAGTCGTCCACCGCTTGCACTCTACACAAGTGCGCCGCCAACTCGGGCGGGCCACGCCAGACACCCAGCGACGCCAGGCTCGCCCAAGGCGGCCCAATGGTCGGAGAAAGGCGGGCGCTGAGGTTCACGAATTGAGAACGCGGGCCCGCGCGCGGAGCTTACGGAAGCGGCGAAATTGCTTGCAATGTCCCTGCCACGGCTCCAAGAACCTCGCGCGCATGCCCCTACAGAGTAAGCTGTGTCCATTCTGCCGCGGGCTGAATTCTGCGGAGGAGCGTCGCTGCTACCGCTGTGGTCGGCCCCTGCCAGGCCCGCTGGCATCTGGACTGATCGGGTTCTTCAAGAACACCCTCGGTGCCGAGAACGCGATGACGCGGCTTTTCGTCGGCTTATGCATCGGCGTGTTTGCGCTGTGCGTCGCCAGTGAGCACCACTTACCGTTGTGGGGAAGAGAGCAATTCGCGCTGTCGACGGTGCTTCGCTTCGGCGGCATTGCGGGCAGCCTCGCGCAGGCGCAACCCTGGCGCTATTTCTCCGCCGTCTTCGTGCATTTCAATCTGCTGCATGTGGGCATGAATTGCTTCGTCTTGGTGGCCGTCGGCGCTGCCGCTGAACGCGAGCTCGGGAAAGCGCGCTTCGTGCTGCTATTCGTGCTGACCGGCGCGCTCGGCTTCGTGGCCAGCGATCTGTGGGCCGGAGGCATGAGCAGTCCCACCGCGGGTGCCAGTGGCGCGGTCTTCGGCTTGTTCGGTTCGGTGGTCGGCATTGCTTTTGCGCGACGCGATCCCAACTGGAAGCAGGTGCTCATGCAAAATGTGGTCTGGATCGTGGTTCTCGGCTTCATGGGCAGCGTGAACAACGCCGCGCACGTCGGCGGGCTCATTTCCGGGGCGCTGCTCGGGTTTCTGTTCAACAAGGAGCCTCGCAAGCTGAACCTGGACGCGGCCTTCGCGGTCGTCGCGGCGGTTTTGGTCGTCGTCTCCTTGGCCAGCGTCGCGCTTTCGGCCGCCTCGCCGATCTGGCGGCTGGTCAAGAGCCAGGAAATGAGTCGCGAGTACTAAGGGCCCGCGAATGGCTAAGTCGGTCGATGATCGCGGTCGAGGCGCCCGGCTGGCGAGGCGCGACGAAGGCGTCTACTGCGGGTATATAACTGAGGAGCAACGAAGCCGGCCGGGATGCGTCGGCCGCGAGGGCGATCGACTTAGCCATTCGCGGGCCTAAGGCGGTGCGAGCAAGGCCGCCCAGCGACGGCGGCCAGTGAGATCGGGCGATCGCGATCCTGCAGCGCACCTCGCGGCTGCCCTGAGTTCCCCGCCGGGGATCGCGAAGCGCGTCGCGCTGGGACGCCGAAGGCTGGGCCGACCGAGGCGGGATTCGCGACCATCAATAAACTCAGGGGTAGCGGCCGCCTCCCTCGCCCGACTATCCTCGGGCGGTCATGCCCGTGGTAAATCCCTTGGCGAGGGAACTCGTATTCAAGGTCGTCTACTATGGGCCGGGGCTCGGCGGGAAGACCACTAGTCTTCAGTACATCCACGCCACGGCGAAGCCCGAGCATCGCGGCAAGATGGTCAGCCTGGCCACACCGGTCGATCGGACTTTGTACTTCGATTTTCTGCCCATCCGCGTGCCCAACGTGCGTGGCATGAACGTCAAGCTACAGCTGTTCACGGTCCCGGGTCAGGTCCACTACAACGCCACGCGCAAATTGGTGCTGACTGGCGCCGATGGCGTGGTGCTGGTCTACGATTCCCAGTCGGCGCGCTCCGACGCAAACCTGGAGACCCTCGACAACTTGCGCGACAACCTGGCGGCCCACGGTCGGCAGGTGAGCGAGATGCCGCACGTCGTGCAGTACAACAAGCGAGACTTGTTCGACGTGCTGTCGATCGACGAGCTCGAGCGGCAACTGAATCGCGCGGGCGCGCCGTCCTTCGCCACGACGGCCACGATCGGCGAGGGTGTGTACGAATCGCTGGAAGCGATCACCCGCGCTGTCTTGGACGACTTCGAGCGGCGCGTGCCCGGGCAACGCGGTCCTGGCGCGACCAAGCTGGAATTACCCGAAGGCGGCATGATGGAGGCGCTGCGCCGCGCTGAAGATAGCGACGCTTGGGGGGAGGAACTCGCGGAGCGTGCCGCACGCAGCGTGCAAAGGAACCCGAGCGGCTTGCTCTTGCTGTCCGATCTGCCCGACGCTGACGTGGGCGAAGTGGCAGCGCAGGCCGTCGCTAGGGATCTACAAGGTCTGCCCCGTCACGAGTCGCTCCCGCCCGTACCGGCGCCGCACTTCGACATCACGCCGACCGTGCCAGCGATGACTGAGCCACCGCCAGTGCCGCGCCTGTCGAGCGTGCCGCCACCACCGGAGGCGTTGCATTCGCAATCGGGGATGAGTTTCGAAACGCTGTGGCCCGTCCCAGAACGGGCAACGGTGCGCGAGCTCGAGGCTTCGCTCGCTCAGGGTGATTTCGAGCGAGCCATCACGCTCGCCGAGCAACTGGTCTCGCGCGCGTTGGCGAGTGCTGCCTCTTTGCTCGGGGGCAACTTGGACGCGCCGCGTGATCCGTCGACGGTGGCTTTACTCTTGGGTCTCGAAGGCCGCCGTTACCTGGAATTCCGCGCGCTGGTTCGAGACGTTCGCTCTGGCCGCGGCGTCAACGAGGGCGAGGCACTGGGCGCGTATGCGACGGCGATCGAAGTTCGCCTGGCGCGTGCTCGCATCCAAAGCCGCGGCTGATCAGGGCGCCCCGCTGCTCGCGGACAGCGCGCCCGAGACTAACGCGGTTCCCTGAGCAGTTCGCAATTCCCCGACCCAGCTGCCAGAAAGGGAGGTGACTTGCGCCTCGTCGCCGACCTGCGCTGGGCCCGCGGCGGTGACACTCAGGGTAGCGAGCTCCGCGCCAGAGCTGAGCTGCGCCTGGTTCCACGCAGATGCTAGCGCATTGCGGCACAAATTGACGGCGCAGTCCGCGTCGCAGCTGGCAAACGCCGTGCTGCCGGGGCCGACGCCGTAAGCCAAGAGCACCTGGCTTACCAGCGCGCAATCCACACTGAGTGAAAGAGCGAGCTCAGCGCTGGTCGCTTCGGGAAACTCCAAGAGCGCGGGGGCGACGGCCAGCGCCGTGACCAACCGAGACGGCGCCCAGTCCAGATCCATGCCGAGCAGCACGGTGTCGTTCGACTCGGCTGACCAGGTGCCTACGAAAAGTCCGGGAAAACCGGCGTTGCTCGGGGTCGTCGCGGCCACGGCGCGCGGCGTCAACGAGACCCCGCTGCCGAGCGCGCGCAGTTGCCCCACCAACGCGTTGGGCGTGTCCAGAGCGAGGAGCCCCGCGGCCAGCCAGCGTTGAGCTGGATCGCGCATGCGACGAGCCGCACTCTTACCGAAAGCACTATCCAGCGCGCTGTCCCAGCCGTTCTGCGTGCGCGCCACGTTGAACGCTTGGCGGTTCAAAGCGGAGGTTGCGTCGCGCATCCCATCCAGCAAGGCAGCGACGTCGTTCTTGGCGCCGCCGAGCAGAGCGCTTTCGGCCAAATCGGCGCTGGCCATTAGCAGCTTGTCGAACGCCAGATGCGGCGGGGTTGCGCCCAGACTCAGCGAAAGGTCGGTCGCACTCAAATTCAGCGGGCGATCACTGGCGTAAACCAGGACCTGATTGCCATCGCCCTCGCTGAGCGCGGGCACGTTCAGGCAGCCGCCAATGTAGTGCCCGGCGCGAACGGTGACTGCCAGATCCACGCCGACTGGGACGTTGTCGATCTCGAGCAGCGGGTTGGGTGGCACGGCCCTTCCAAACCGATCGCCATCGGGCGCAGGATTGCCCGGGAGATCGCCGCAGTTTACGCCGGCTCGGGTGGTGGCGGTCCATTCCGCGATCGGTCGTTGCCCGCTGTAGGATGGCTCCACACGCAAAGTGGTGACGTTAAAAGCGCTTACCACCACGCTCTGATGGGCGACTTGTAACGCGCTGGGAGTGGAAGCGCGCACGTTGAACGTGGCCGGTTCGCTGGGTGCGATCAAGGTCACGCGTGCGATGCCTTCGGCGTCAGTCTCGACTTCGCTCGCCTCGAGCACCGCGTCGGCCGGATCGTCACCGCCGGAGAAGGCGAAGCGGATCCGAAAGGAACCTGGCGGAGTCGCCCGTACGGTCAGCTGATGGCTCATCTTGGGCTTGAGCCGGATTTCGTCGCTCGGTTCGAAGCTGATTTCAGTCGCGTTCAGCTGGCTGCCGCCGCTGCCCCCGCTGCTGGCGCCAGCCTCGGCGTTACCGGCCCCTCCCGCGCTGCGCGTCGCATCGACGGAACTGCTGCAGGCAGCCGCAAATGCGGCGCAGGTTGCCAAAAGCAGCGCTGAAATGCCGATCTCGAAGCTGCGGTCGTGCAAGCAGGTGCGGGCCAAAGCGATTCGGAAAGCGTAGGCGTTCCCGCGCTTTTCGCAAGCGAAAGCACGGTCTCGGTCGAGGCCGAAAATGCTAGGGTTTTGAGGCCCGTGGCATCGCTCGTCCCCCCCTCCATCAAGCTCCTGATCGTCGAAGACGAGCCGGGGCTGCGCCAGATGCTCGAGATCCTCTTTCGGCGTGAAGGATACTCGGTCGTCTCAGCGCCCGGCTGCCGCAGCGCGCTGGAAGCGATCAGCCAGAACCCGCAGCCTTTTCCAGTAGTGCTGTCCGATCTTGCGATGCCCGACGGATCGGGGATGGAGGTGCTGGCAGCGGCGAAGGCGCGCAATCCAGCTACCGAAGTGATTCTGATCACCGCGCACTCCACAGTCGAGAACGCGATCGGCGCGATGCGCAGCGGCGCCTACGACTTCGTGGCCAAGCCGTTCGACGCCGCCGAGCTGGCGATGCTCGTCAGCAAAGCGATGGAGAAGCAGGAGCTATCGCTCGAGAACCGGCGCTTGCGTGCTCGCGTCTCGGAGTTGAAAGAAACGGATCTGCTCGGGCGCAGCAGCGCGATGCGCGCCGTGCTCGATCTCGTGCAGCGCATCGCCAACATGCGCACGACCGTGCTCATCACCGGCGAGAGCGGTAGCGGTAAAGAGCGCGTGGCGCGGGCAGTGCATGACGCCTCCGATCGCCGCGAGAAGCCCTTCCTGGTCGTCAATTGCGGGGCCTTGCCCGAGGCGTTGATGGAGAGCGAGCTGTTCGGTCACGAGAAGGGCGCCTTCACCGGTGCGCAGAGCAAACACCTCGGTCTGTTCCGGGAGGCCAATGGCGGCACTGTGTTGCTCGACGAAGTCGGTGAGTTGCCCGGCAACCTCCAGGTGAAGCTGCTACGCGTGCTGCAAGAGCGCAGCGTGCGAGCCGTGGGCGCGACACAGGAAACCGCGATCGACGTGCGCGTTTTGGCCGCGACCAATCGCGATGTCGAGTCGGACGTGAGCCTGGGCAAATTTCGACAAGACCTGTACTACCGCTTGAACGTGATCCGGATTTCGCTCCCGCCGTTGCGCGATCGACGCGAAGACATCCCAATGCTCGCCGAGCGATTCGTGCGTCGCTTCGCCGACGAAATGGGTAAAGAGGTGGCAGGCTTCACGCCCGACGCGATTCGCGGCCTGCAAGCGTACGCGTTCCCGGGCAACGTCCGCGAGCTCGAGAACATGATCGAGCGAGCCGTCGCCTTGGCCGGCTCCAGCATCATCGGGCTCGGGGATTTCCCGCAGGAACTCAGCGGTTCGGCGGGCGCGCCCGGCGGCGCGTTACTGGAGCTTCCGGAGAGCGGGTGCAATCTGGACGAGGTAGTGAACGAGGTCGAACGCCGCTTGCTCACCGCGGCCCTGGAGCGAACCGGAGGCGTGCGCACTGCCGCAGCCAAGCTGCTCGGAATCAGCTTTCGTTCGATGCGTTACCGACTCGCCAAGCTCGGCCTAGGCGAAGAAGATTCTGAGGATCGCGACTCGCCGCGCGAGTGAGCCTGCGCGAGTGCAACGCAAACGCACCGGACGCGGCTATTCGCCTTCGTTTTCGATGAAGAGTTCGCCGTTCAAGTTACTGGCCGCATACTGGGCGAAGACGCCATTGCCATTCACGTCACCGCGGGCCTGAATCACGTACCAGCTGACCACCATGGGCGAAGGAAACGTGGGCTTGGCCGCTAGCTGCAGCTCAGGGACAATCGTGCCTGCTTCGCCGGCATTGACGAGGTACCCAAAGAGCACTGAGCGATTCACGGAAGGCGCAAGTGCTCGCCAACCCCCCTTCTTGTCGGGCCCCGTGTAGTCGGCGTGTCCGTCTTGAACCCAGGCATAGCGAGTCGTGTTCGGTGTGGTATTGGGGTACCAAGAAGTGCCGCCGCTGGCCGTCGACACGTTCAGGTACACGTGGTTCTCCGCCGCGTAGGCTTCTTCCGCCGCGCGAATTGCTTGGATGACGCTCACGGCTTCGCTGCCCTTGGACGCGAGGAGCTGCTGATGAAATAACGACACGCCGGCTACCGCGAGAATTCCGGTGATCACGACGACTGCCATGAGCTCAATCAGCGTGAAGCCGCGCTTGCTGCGTCGCCTCGAGTTGATCCAGTTGAATTGAGCAGGCAAGGTAATACTGACTCTAACACAAACGCAAAACGCCCGCACTTGGGGTGCGGGCGTCTGTCCGAATGCCTCAGCTCAAAGCTCTGTCTCGATAGGGAGCCAGAGGCAGAGGGCAAAAATCATTCGTCAGCGTCGGTTTCGATGATCGCCGGAGACAGCTTGATCTCGTTGCCGGCGATCGAACCCGGGCGCTCGAACTTAGAAAGGGTGCCATCGCCATTGAGGTCGCCCTGAGCGATCGTATCGAACGCCGAGTTGTCGGCCACAGCGGTGTAGTTGTACATGTAGTACTGTGGAGCATCAAGCGCGAAGCCCAAGCACTTCCAGCCGGTCAAGCTGTCGCCGGTGTGGAAGTCCTTCTTGTCTGCGGCGGCCGACTGGTACTTCACGCCCTTGATCTTTGCTGCGTCGTCCGGAACCGTATTGGCGGTCGTGACGCACAGAATGTGGGAGCTGCCGATCGTGGTTTCATCCGCAATAATTGCACCCTTCATCTTTTCGCCCGACCACACCTGCGACGCCAGGCTAGACATCGAGCCGAGCGAGTTGCGCGCTTCGGCCGATTTCGCGCTGGTCATGTACTTCTTGACACCGACGATCGCCAGGGCGGCCAGGATACCGATGATGGCCACCACGATCATCAACTCAACGAGGGTGAAACCGCGCGAACTACGTTTCTTTAGAAGGGTCATCGTGCAATATCCTTTTCCAATGGGGTTCAGAGGCCGGCGCGCTTCGGTCAACGGACCTACCTACGCGAAGTCGATCGGAGGCCCGCTGCTACCCGCGGAGCCCTGTTCCGCCCTTGAAACG
>Ga0302323_100000550_pt1 | contig 29858 bp, 24 predicted proteins | sample Fen_T0_3_FD_201950 | JGI IMG/M metagenome (GOLD analysis project Ga0302323, IMG submission 201950) | Peat permafrost microbial communities from Stordalen Mire near Abisko, Sweden - Fen_T0_3 | ecosystem: Environmental > Terrestrial > Soil > Wetlands > Permafrost | place: Sweden: Abisko...
ACAGAGACGACGATGAGTCTCTTGCGACGGCACGGCTGACAGAGGGCGAATGTAACATCTGCTTGGCGCCGCACAATCTTCGCAACCAGGCGATAGACAATAGGAGTAAATAGATAGAGCAGGTTCCACGCTGAAGGGTGCCAATAGAAACTTTGTCTCTTCAGGGGTTCGGTGGTGAAGTGATTGCACTTCACACAGCGTGAGGGCAGGATAGATCCGTGTCGCGCGAAGAGCATCGGCCCCTTGCGCCAGAAGTGCTTCGTTCCGGTCTTCTTGCCATCAGAAATGGTTGCGTTCGTCTTGGTCGCCGCGTGCGGATCTGGCTCCAATCCCATGCCCCATCATCTCATGACGTTGGGACTCTCGGCAAGCACGGCGATGTGTCCGCAAACCTGCAGGGTAGTTCGGAGCCATCCCGTCCTGGGGTATCTTCCAATGTGAAGATGGCGATGAAATAGCCCATCCCAATCCCCTCGCCGAAATCGCCGACACGCGGCTCGACTTCATCGAATGACGGTTCCGATGTCCCAGTAGGACAGCTCCAAACGGTCGGCGCCGAAGGCGTTCAACGTGCAGGCTGCGTCGGCATTCCCGTTTCCACAGCCTATCAGCCCCGCTGGAGCCGCGGCCCCGCTCGGCATGTTGGGCGTCTGCGCAAGCCCGTACAAGGTGGCGTACTCCCACGCGACGTTGTTTTGAGCACCGGCCGGCGCAGCTCCGCGGCCACCGCAGGTAACGACCAAACCAAGTGCAAAGAGTCCGCCGGCGAAAAGCGCGATCCAGGTCTTCGTGGCTCCCTCCTGCTGAGCACTGGCCGAGCCTGGCTATCGTCTCGCGGAGACTCTCCACTGGCAAGCAAGTCACGTGGGTCAAGCGCATCCCCCGAGACCTATCCTCGGATTCCATTCCTTGGCGCGAAGAGCGCGCGAGTCTCGACTCCGCTGGGTGGCCACACAAGACATGCAGCGCTACCGCTTTACCAAGATCAGTGCAGGTAATAGTATTTCACCATGCAAGCCTGGTTGGTTTGGGTTGCTTTCGTGATCGGGTTCGCCGCATGCGGCGGCAGCAGCACCGTCTGTCCGGGCCATGTCGACCCATCCCGTGGCGCCCCCCTTGTCATCAAAACCAGCGATGGCTCCCCGACGATCGCGTCCGTGAAGCTCGGTACGAGCAGCCTCAGCGGTCAGCCTGGGTGCTTGAATTTCACGGTTGAGCAGCCAGACGCCGGGGCAAGCGGTGGCAGCGCGCAAGTGGCCGTGTATATGGGAGGCAGTGTATTCATCGAATCGGCGATTCCTGCTGGCACCGAACCGGCACCCTGTATCGTCACCGTGGTGTCAATTGACGGCCAGAGCGTCACCGTCACCGCGACCATGGACTATCAGCACAACGTCGCCCAGCACTGCCAAGGCAACGACAACTGCTGCGATAAATCGGGACTGGAATCGCTGGGGACCAGGTCGTTTTATCCGGCGGTGCAGACCGTGACCTTCACCGCCACCCGCGACGCTTCGGTCGGCGCGTCTGACGGCCCAAACGTCGACGTCCCTGACGATTCCGCGATGCCTGACGCTGGCTCCCAGGTCGATGGTGGGAGCCCGGGGCAAGTCACACTTCAGAACGTGTACCCCTACGCGAACTGCATGCCCGCCATCTCAGCGGATCCGATCATCGTGCTCTGGACGGTGGCGATCACCGGGGCGCGCGGCAATGCGGCGACGCTCACCAAGGCAACCATCACCGTGAGCCAGGGCACCGCCTCCATCGTGCAGGACTTCACCGCCGAGGACCCGGTCATCGCACTCGTTGACGGCGCGGGCAGCGCCGACCAGCGCAAGTCACCTACAAGCTTGTCACCCAATGGGGCGTGCTCCGCGATGTGCAGCGGAGCTACCTACCAGCTCGACTTCGTGTACACGATCAACGGCCAGAGCATCGCCGTGAGCAGCTCCGGCGCTTTCTTGTGCGTCTACTGAAGCGCCACAATCACGATAGCACTGACTACGACGACGCCGGAGACAAGAGGTCTCCGGCGCCGCAGCCTAGCGAAACTCGTTATGGCTTGCCGACGAAGGTCGTCACGGATTGCGCTTCGAGAGAGGCGCTGAACGCCCCGGCGGTCACAGGGATGGCCGTCCCAGCCGCCAGCTTGGAGCTCGCGGTGGTGACGTACGGGGTGACAGACGCTGGCCACGCCGTGCCCGCGACGAACAGGGAAACCTGCTGGGCCGAGCCACCGTTCACCACCACGATGGACACCGTCCCGTCCGACAGGTCCGAGAACGCCACCACCAGAGGCACGGTTCCGGAGGCTTTGGCGGCGCCGCTGACGTCGACGCGGTAGTATCCGGCGTGCACGAACTTGCTGAAGTTCCCTAAAGCATAGTACTGAGCGGGCGGGCTGCTCGCATTCGGGATGAACGACTGCGTCCACCAGTAGTGCCACCCATTGACTCCACCCGTCGAAAATGCGGCATAGACCATCGTTGCGATGGTGAGTGCATCCGTCGGATTCGGTGTGCACTCCGTCTCCCAGATATGGTGGGTGTTGTTCGCGGGCGGAGCCGGACGACCATACGTTCCTGCGCTAGTACCTCCGTAGTCGTGCGTTGCGAGAATCGTGACGTTGGCACTGGCTTTCGCGTCGGCCAAAATGGCGGTGGCGTAATTGTCGCCGCTCCAGAAGTTGCTCCAGTTGTCAGGCTCTGCCGCGAGCAAATTGACGGGGGGACTAAGGGCGGCAAGCTTCGGACCCAACACGTTGATGAAATTCACCATCTCGGCACTGGTGAAACAGCAAGCCTCGTAGTTTGGGTTCCAATCCGGCTCGTTTTGGGCCGAGAGGGCGTACAGATCGATGCCGCTCTGCGCCTTATAGGTCGCAGGAAAGCCCGCGAGCATCGTGGACCAGGCGTCATAGCTGCTCGTATTCAGGCGGCTGGTAGCGGTAGCAGAACAGGCGTTCGTGCTATTCCCGTTGACGTTGTTGTTGCCCTTCATGCTGGCCGGCGGCGACCACGGCGCTGCCCATACCTTGCAGGCATCCCCCGAGAACTTCTTGCAGGCCTGGCCATCCGCAATTGCAGCGTTGCCCATGAGCACGCTCTTACCCGACGCGCTCTCGATGCCGATGCGCAGTAGGTTTAGCCCGATCCCGTTGACTGGATCCCACAAGAGCGTTTGCATGGCTGCCGAAGACGAACCTTGCCACACGTCGGCGAGCCCGAAGCCGTCCACAACCTGGTGGGTCTTCGTCGGATCGACGGTGATAGCGCCGGCCGGAGCGGTTCCTGGCGTCTTTGTTCCAACGTAGATGGCGGTGCTTCCGCCCGACCCCGTCACAGTGGTGCCGCCCGTACTCGGGCCGGCTCCGCCGGCGGCGTTGGCATCGCCTAAACCGCTGCGCCCACCGCTTCCCGACCGGCCGCCCACCGCTACATCCGAAGCGCTAGCGTCGCCCGGACTGCTACGCCCACCGCTTCCCGGCTGGCCGCCCGAGCTGGTCGCGCCACCCGTGCCCGGTTGGCCGCCCGAACCGGTCGCCCCGCCGGAACCGGTGCGACCACCGCTGCCCGGCTGGCCGCCCGAACTGGTCGTTCCGCCGGTTCCGCCTACGCCGCCGCTCCCCGTTGTCCCACCTTCGCCAGATTTGCCTCCGCCTCCCGATCCCCCGGTGCTAGTCGAAGTTATTGGTGTGCTTGATGAACAAGCAGCGCCCGCAAGCGCGAGCACAGCTACCGTTGTACGCAAGAAGCGGCTTGATGTCATGCGTTCCTCTCTCTTTGGTATTTCGGCCGTTGACATCTGTCATGGAGCGACCCGCGTCAACGGGGCCTGCAGGAATGTGAATCTCCAGGGCAGAAATGGCCACATCGTGCAGTGGCAGGAGATTCTGCAATCCGTCTCGCAATGGAGACCGTAGAGACAAACCCGCCCCCGAACAGATTCCGAACTGAGAGCAAATCAGGAAAGCAAAGAAGACTCGCGATTTCCATAGGGACTAAGAGACGCGGCCATCATCAATTTATGTTCCGCCAAACGTTCACGCAGCAGCGCAGGCGGCGGATCGCGTTCACGCGAATGAGCCGCAGCCGCCTCTGTAGACTGCAGAAACCGCAGCTGAGCTTTCGCCCCCCATCCGATCGCTTTCACGAACGACATGAAGAGGACAAGCTGCGAACCTATTTCTGAAACGGATCCGCCTCGTTCGTGTTTGGCGACTCGGTGGGGGTTGGCTGCGGTGGCTGCGATGACGCCGCGGACATTGGATCGGTCACTGCCGGCGTGGTCACGGCAGGCGGGCGCGGCTGCGCTGCGGGGGACGTGGGCGGGACGTGGGTGGGACGTGGCGCACACGTCGCCGATAACGGTGGCGGGGCATTTCCTCGCTGAGCATTTCTTCCACTCGAATGTGGTAACAGAAGCCAGTAATGAAGAAGTTGCTCGCACTCCTGGTACTGGCCGCAGCAGCGGTTGCCGTCTACTTGTTCGTGCTCCGATCGCCCGAAAAGCGGGCGTGCCTGCGGCTTGCCGACCTGTGCGGGCTTGAACCGATGGGCGCCGAGACCCAACGTTGCCTGAAGATGCTCGATTCGCTCAAGACGTCGAACGCCGCCGCCCTGGCCGACTTTGCCACCTGCACCGGTGAGGCGGAGTCCTGCCCCGGCGCCCTCGGTTGCGCATCCGGTGCCGCCTTTCACATCGGCACCGGCCTGGTGAAGGACTTCTTCACCGGCTTCAGCAAGTCCGCGGAGGGCGAGCGGCGGTGAATCGTTTGAACGTCGTGGGTGTCGCCGCGTCTGGCGCCCGCCGGGCCCACAAGGCGTGAAGCCACGGGCAGCGCGGAGTGTTCGTTCCCGCTAGCCCGCAGGCCTAGCGGTAGAACTTGATGTCGCTGATGGTGAGGTTGGCGGAGCACGGCGGCGTGGCACTGCCATCGTCGGCTGCCACGGGCACGATGAATTGCCAAAGCACGAAGATCAGCTTGGCGGGATCGAGCGGCGTGGGCGGGTTGCCCTGAATGTCCGTGCTGGCAAAGGGCAGCTTGATCGTTCGCGGGGTCGAGCTCAGGCCGTCCGCCGCGATCTTGTGCTGTGGCACATAGGAGCCTTCCGGGCCAGATGCGAAGGTAGAGCTCTTGGTCACGTCTTCGTGCTCGACGTCGCCGGTGGCATAGATGAGCGAGCAGCCGGAGAAAGAACCGCTGGCGGCAAATTGCACGCCCGTGAACGCGCTGGCGTCGATGCAACTATCGAATTGAATCATGGTGCCCAGCAATTGCGGGCTCGTGGTTGCGGGTGCGCTGATCTTGATGCCGAGGTTGCCTCCCGAGGTCGCGAAGGCGTGGGATGTCGGCCCCACGGGCTTGGGCAGACCGTAGGTGATGATCTTGGCAGGGATTGGATTCCCTTGGCCGCTGACAGCGCCACCCGCGGAAGAGAAGTCCGCGATGAGCCCGGTCGCGGGCGCCGTGCTGGCAGGCGTGCATAGACCGCGCGAGTGGAGTTGCCCCGGGCCCCTGTCGCTGCCTGTTTCGCTGATTCCAGTGGAGCCACATCCGGCGAGGAGTACGAGGGTGGCAAAGACGATGATGGTGGAGAGGTGCCTGTTCATGTGGTTTTCCTTGGTTTGGGGGTACCTGCCGCAACCTTTGCCCGAATGGTATTGCAACACTGGGACCACATCGCGCGGCGCAGGGACGACCCTAGCTTGTCCGCAAAATCGCAACAATGGTCGGCACCGTCGTCGTCCCACGGCAAGCGCACACCTTGGTGGACGTCCCACCGGACGTACGCCGGACGTCCAGCACCGCGGCTGATGAGAACCCTGCGGGCAGCACCATCGTGCTCGTCCAAGGCTCACTTTGGCAGATTGAGCAGCACAGGCCCCCGTTGATCGGGGTCGAAAGGATCACCGCCCAAGGTGCCACTGAGGCGGTAGCGACGCTGGAAGAAGCCGAGCAACTGGCTTCCTGGCTGTCCCGCAGCAGCGAAGCGCGTGATCCCGTGCTCGCGCAGATCTCGGCTGATAAGCACGATACTCTCGAGCGTGCTAGCAACGAGCGTCGAGCAGGCAATGAACTCGGTCGCAGGGGAAAGGTGGCGGCGCTGGCAGAACGGTGGCGCGAGCTGCGTGACAGGATTCATGAGGTGCGGTTTCGGCGCCGTCTTGCGAGCAGAGCGAGCGCTCCCAACAGCAAGAAGACTGATGCCCCGCCGCGTGGGGTGCGCGAGCCAACCACGCAGCCACAGCCCGCGGAATCGGCCGCGGTACCAGTCGAGCCGCCAGTCGCATGCGTTCCGGTTGTGCCACCGGTGCCCCCCGACGTGCCTCCATTGCCTGCCACTACGCTGCCGCCAGATCCTTGGTTGGCTCCACCTGTGCCCTTGAGGCCCCCCGCGCCCGTTGCGCCGCCACTTCCAGCGGCCACACTTCCGCCCGACCCGCCTGCGCCCCCGTTGGTTTCCGTCGTTCCCGCCCCCGCCGTTCCGCCGCTACCGATGCTGCCGCCGCTGCTGACGCTGCCATCGCCGCGCGTGCTGCCACCAGAGCCGACAGCGGCGTCGACCCGGGTGCTGCCACCGCTGCTGACGCTGCCGTCGCTGCCGACACTGCCGCCGCTGCCCGAGTTGCCGCCCTTCCCGGCACTGCCGTCGCTGCCCATGCTGCCGCCGCTGCCCGAGTTGCCGCCCTTCCCTGTACTGCCACCGCTGCCCATGCTGCCACCGCTGCCCATGCTGCCACCGCTCCCAGTGCTGCCGCCGCTGCCAGTGCTGCCGCCGCTGCCAGTGCTGCCGGTGCAGTCATAGGTCGGCGGGGGCATCTGCGTGCCCTGCGGGTTCATCGCGGGCAGCGTGATGAGGTCCACCAGCCACGTCTTTCCGCCGTCTGGCGTGTGGAGGTTCTTGGCGGTACCGGGACCAGAGCCCGTGCCAGTTGCGCCGTACTTCGCGCCGTTGCCTCCCCCAGACTTCGGGCCCCAAGTCGGGTCGGCCTGCAGAAGATGAAACTCGGTGCACAGGTAGTACTGGGTATCAATGCTGTACGAATCTTGGTCGGCCTCCGTGGCGAAGCCGAAGCCATTACCCAGCATGGGCCCGCTGGCGCGCGAGTACGTCGACACCACCTTCCCAGCTTTCTGGGATGTCATGGTCTGGGTCCAAGTGTTGTTGTCCGATCCCAGCTTGTACTCGATCGTGATGTGGTCGTCAGGGTCGAAGGCAAAGGAGTCGCCGCTGAGCTGGCCGAAGCTGCCGAAGATCGACGTTTCCCCACACCACTGGCCGGCAGCGGCTTTGCACGCGCTATTGTTATTCCCCCAAGCATCCAGGGTGGTTTGGATCAGGTCGCCCTTGCCGTTGGACAGGCCCGGCCATATGAACAGAGGGCCGGTTCCCGACGTGATCGGTGGCAAACGCCCCGGCACAAGCGTGGTCTTGGCATAGGTGAGGTGGTTGCTGTCGGGCGGTTGGACCGCGTTGAAGCTATAGCTCGCGCCCCAGCCGTCCGCCGCCGCCATGGCATGCGTAGACGGTAGAGCAAAGATCAAGGACCAGAACGAAACGCGGGCCAGCAAACGAGCAGTCTTCATAGGCGACATCCCTTTCTGGTGTGCAGGTCGTTCCTCCACAGGCCAGCGGCTCAGGCAAAGTTGGGCGACCTCGACTGCCTCGAATGCCTGGCAAGGTCGTGCCGCTAGCGGGATTGGTCTGCGCGAGAGGGTGACGTCTATACAAGCAGTAGAGGTTGACTGGCACGCCCGTACCGCCCGAGGCCGCCAGCCGCGTGCCGTCCGGCAATATGGGTCCTGTTTCGTACGGGTTGCCGTGAGCTATGGACCGCTCCTGGCGCAACGCGATCCAGACACGAAGTCGATCGCGGGCCCTGGGTAGCGTTCGGACGAAGACGAGACGCCCATGGCGGAGTAGCCGCCCCTGACGACCCGGGCGCCGGGGCGGTCGGGACTTTCGGTCAGTCTGGCGCAATCGCTACACAGAGTTGGGTAGGCATCTGCATACCAATCCAGCACCCACTCATACATGGCCCCGACCAAGTCGGACTGGCCCCACCTCCCGTCGCCTTTGGGTGACTTCGAGCCGACATTTTCCCTCAAAGCGCAAAAGTCGCCACAATAGTGCGTGTAGCTATCATCAATGATCGTGGACGTGGGCGGGCTGGACCAAGGATAGGTTCGATGCTCACTTCCCCCGGCGGCCGCATAGCCCCACTCGGCCTCGGTTGGCAGCCGTCCCCGGTCCCACGCGCAGAAGGCAAATGCCAGGTACCAGTCCATGCAATTCTGCGGATGGCTCTCGTTGCTCCCCGGCGTGTCGGTCCAAGTAAAATCGCTCAAATGGCAGCTTATGGCGGCTTTCAGGCTGCCAGTGTCTTTGGGCAGATGCGTGTTCCACGTCGCGTCCCAGCCCGAGCCCGTGATCAACCGATGGGCGCCTGCGCCCGATGCCGGCGGGTTGGACTGCGTTCCCATACCCGCGTTCACGAACGCGCGGAACCTACCCACCGTGATCTCGTACTTGTCGAGGTAGAAGTCACTCACCGTCGCCGGGGCGCCCGTGTCCGGACTGCCCCCGACGCTGCCTCTATTGAAGGTTCCACCGGCGACAGCCGGGCTAGCACAGCAGCTCTCGTTCAACGGCCCACACGTCGCGGCCAGGCCAACGCAGCTTGGCGGCCCTTGGTCGGCCGCGCTCGTCGTTCCACCGGTGCTCGCCGTGCCACCGCTCGCGCCATCTGGAGTGCCCATCGCACCTGCTTGCGACGTATCGTTCTTCGTCACCCCCGGTCGTAGGTCCATCGGCGTCCGAAAGCACGCAAGCCCGATCGACGACAACGCCACGCATTCTGCCAGCCAACAACGGCCACAGCTCATACCCGGCAGACTAGCAGAATTGCGATGCGGGCGATCAACTGGCCCAGAGGCCTGCGGGCGAAACGCCACGACGGGCGATGACGTCAACGCTACCTTCTTGGCTCAATCCCGCTCCGAGCGTTTCTTGGGGGCGGATGCCGAATTGCCTTCGGTAGGGAATCCCGTCGCACGAGGCCGGATGATTGTGAATGGGCGCCTTTGGCAGACACGCCACGGCCACATTTGGCGTGTTGGCGTAGAATGATCATGTGTGCACGTACAGGACGCGACAAGTGATAGCACGGGGACTGCTGCTGACGACGGTGTCCTGCGCAAGCAGCCAGTCCACATCTCAACCCGACGGTGGCGCGGCGGACGCCTCTGCACCTGCGGACGTCCTGTCGGCCATCGCCGACACGCCCCGCGCGGCTGATAGCACGCCAGCTCCCGCCAGCCGATTCCCCGACACGACGGCCACCATCGCCATCTTGTCTGACCAATTGCCCAACCTGAATGCCCAGCAAACCCAGTTTGCGGCGACCCACTACGTGGGCTCGCAGAAGTTGCTCCTCGGGGCAACCCGCGCCTTGCGCTCCATCAATCCCAATTTCGTGGTGTTGCACTACCACCTGGCCATGTGGCAGTCAGCGCCGACGACCAACTTCATTACCGACGGACTAACCTGGGGCAATGATTATCCCGAAGTGACCACTCACGAGACGTGGTTCTGGCACAACGCCAGCGGTGCCCGCGTGCCGAGCAGCGCAGATGGCAAGCTGCTCATGAACGTCTCCAATGGCGAGTTCGCGGCCTACTGGACCGACTCCATCGCGCGGCAGACCGCCGCGGGTGAATACGATGGGGTGTTCCTGGACTCCGCCTCGCCGGCGCTGCTGCAGGGCGAATGCAGCAACACCGATTCCCGTCTGGCCGGTACGGCGGCCTCGACCCAGTCCTTCACCGAGCTCGGCAGCAAAACTTGGAGCTCGGCGTGGAGCACCTGGATCGGCAGCCTCGATGCCTCCCTGGCCGAGGCGGGCATTCCGCTGATACCCAACACCAGTGCCTTCGTCACCACGTGGGACAAGAGCGACTACAATCTTACGGCCGGCATCTTCGTCGAAGGGTTCGCGGATCCCAGCTTCTCGCTGGTCGATTGGAAGGCCTCGACCAACCAGATCCTCAAGACTGCCAACGCGGGAAAGATCGTCGTCCTGCAAAATTACCTGTCTTCGCCAGGCGATGTGACTCGCCGGCTGTACTACCTGGCCAACTACCTCCTGGTGAAAGGCAGCCGCAGCTATCTGTTCTACTTCGCGAGTACCCCCCTGGAGTGGTATCCCGAATGGCAGATCGACCTCGGCGCGCCCGCAACCACGCCAGCCAACGTCGATGCCCTGGCCTGGCAAGGGGTCTACCGCCGTGACTTCGCAAGCGGCATGGTCCTTCTCAATCCAAGCCCCAGTGCCATCAGCGTGACACTTCCATCCGCCATGCGGCGGGTGGACGCCGAGGGCGGTGGCGCCGTGCCCAGCGATGGCAGTGTCCCCGGCAATCTGAGCAACACCTCGGTGACCACGCTGAGCCTGGCGGCCAACGCGGGCGTGGTCTTACTTAAGTAACTATCTGAACCCGGTCTCAGGGGCCTTTGGGAAAACCGATGAGGTTCCAGCCCAAGGCGCCCGGCGCGCTTCTTGCTCGTGGCCCATCACGCATGGTCACTGAGCAACAGGCTCCGCATGCCAAACGATCGGTCGCAGAAGAACTGGAGAAGACATCATGGTTGAGAGATTTCGCATTGTTCGGTTCCTGGCTTGCCTAGCGTTCGCACCGGCATTTTGGGGTTGTGCATCCACACAGACACACGAAAGTACCGGCGAGTATGTCGATGACTCCGTCCTCACGAGCAAGGTAAAGGCCGCCATTCTCGAAGAAGCTAACTTGAAGTCGCTTCAGATCAATGTAGAGACCTTCAAAGGTGTCGTTCAGTTGAGCGGCTTCGTGGACTCGGTAGAGCACGTCGCAAGGGCAGGAGAAGTTGCCGCACGCATCCATGGCGTCAAAGAAGTGAAGAACGATCTGGTCGCCAAGTAGCCGTGGCGGTCGTTCGCTCAATCGAAATGAAGCTTCGGTCCCTTCATTTCGATTGCCAGGCATGTGGACTCAGCTGGCAGCGGCTGCTGGCGCAAGCTTCGCGACCTTGGCATCGCATGTGCACCTACGAGCATTGTCGGCGACGTGAGGGCATTGCGAGCGACAGACTCGAACGATTGCGAAGGGAAGGAATGAAGATGCAGAACACGGGCTATCGGATGTGGTTGCGGCACATCGTACTTGGGGCAGCGACGCTGGCAGGTGGCGCGTGCTTCCTCGGGGTTGCCCCCAGTCTGGTTCTGGCCAGTGAGGCGGGCACGGTGGGCGGCGAACCGCTGCCAAAGGAGCGCCGTCAGAACGACACCGGCGCCAATACCAGGCGCGTGGACCGTGCGGAGGACATGATCGCCCTGCTTCACGAGGGCAACCAGATGGAGATCGAGGGCGCCAAGCTGGCACTGGAGAAGGGACAGGCCGAGCGGGTGAAGAACTACGCTCTCCTGCTGACCAAAGAGCACCAACGCTGCGACAAGCAGCTCATGGATTACGCCGACCAGAAACAGCTCGACCGTCGGAACTTGGAGGATGGGACGCAAGAGCCGACCGACGGTCCGATGGAGAGGCTGCGCGTGCGGCAACCGCAAAACTTCGACCGCGCGTTCATCCTGGCGATGGTGCGAGAACACGGCAAGATGATCGACGCACTCACGAGCACGATGCAGGAGAGTCGCGACAGCGACCTCCGCCGCCTGCTGGCCGGACAGCTGCCGGTGCTGCAGAGACTGAAACGGTCGGGAGAGGCGATCCTCGCGCGCCTGCCCGCCAATAGCGAAAACTGACCCAACCAGCGAGTTTCACCAACGCCATCAGTCAGGCCTTACCCATCGCCCCCCCGCACGCGGTTTGGGATTTTGACGACTCACCGGGTTCTTGTCACCCGGCGGCGGAGCAGCCCCGCGACAAGCAATACGAAAAGTGCAACAGGGGTATTGCTCCGGCCAGGACCGTTTTGGCAGGCGCATCCACTCGCGCTTTGACCGGCGTTGGTTCCATCGACGATTGCGCCGCCCGAACGACCGACCGAGGAGGCGCCTGCGCTACCGCCACCGCCAGTCACCGTTCCGCCACCGCCGCCAGTCACCGTTCCACCACCGCCGCTGGAAACGGCTCCCCCCGTGCCACTGGTGAGACTCGTATTTCCTCCGGTCCCGGCTGCACCGCCAGAGCTGGACGTCGTTCCACCGCTTCCGGGAGAGCCCCCGCCCGTGCCGCCACCTGCAACCGTGCCGCCGGTTCCGCGTACGCCGCCGCTCCCAGCCACGCCGCCGCTCGCTACGGTTCCGCCCTTCCCTCCGCCTCCATCACCGCCCCCAATTCCGCCTGTCCCCGCCGAGCCGCCGGAGCCTCCAGCCGTGCCACCACTTCCGGGCCCGCCACCCATACCCGCTTCCCAAGTGGCCGCGTCCGTCGCACCGGCGTCGGATAGCTGGTCGCGAGGGGTGAACTTCCACCAGTTGAAATTGAACAGGTCGCCGCTTCCGCCGGTGAACTTCAGGTACAAGTCGTGTAGCCCGGTTGCGCCGCTGACGGTGCAGGACTTGGTTACCCAGGTCTGCAATCCGCCTGTCCCCGAAACTGCACAGGTTCCCACCAGCGTCCCGGTTGCGCTGTCGAGGCGGAGCTCGATGCTTCCGCCGCTGCTTGCCGAGGCGACCCTGGCATCAAAGGATACCGCGCCGGTCCCGAAATCGACGCTCTTCACCTTGATGTAGTCGCCGTTGTTAATCGACGTGACATCCATTCCGCCTTCGCTGCATACCTCGGTCTTCAGTCCGGACGACCAGGCGATGGTTTCGGCCTCGGTCTGGACGTAGGGATTCAGGTTGGCGATGGCGGACGGTCCCGCTGTAGTCATTTTGATCGTTGGAATCGTGCCGTCGGCATTGTAGGTGAATTGCTCGATGCACACCGACCGCTTGTAGCCTCCGCCTCCCGGCAAGGCGCCATTGTGATAGAAGAAGTACGAGTTTCCGCCAAAATCGATGACGCCAGGGTGATTGGTGAAGCTCGACCCTGCCCCGCTCTCCTTGGCCATGATATCACCCCGGTGGGTCCAGGGGCCAAGGGGACCACTGCTGGTGGAGTAGCTGATCTTTTCGGGTGTGCCGTCGGCGGGATAGACGATGTAGTAGAGGGATCCTCGCTTGTAGAACCACGGCCCCTCTTCGTACGCGGTCGCGCGATCCGTATTGGACCGCGTTCCAAAACCCGCGGTGGTCAACGACACCTTGGTGGGTGTTCCCGAGTAGGAGATCATGTCCGCGTTCAACTTCACGTACATGAGGTCAGGATTCCCCCAGTACAAATAGGCTTGCCCGTCATCGTCGATGAACACGGTTGGGTCGATATTGCCGCTGCCGGTACTGATCAGAGCCTGTCCAATGGCGTCGGTAAACGGGCCGGTTGGGCTGGTCGATACCGCCACGCCAATCTTCGTTCCACAACAATTGTTCATGGGAACGTAGAAGTAGAACTTGCCGTTTCTGGGGACGCATTGGCCAGCCCACGCATCGCCCTTGCCCCAACTGAAACTCTTGTAGCTCAGGGGTGAGCCGTGGTCCGTCCAGTTCACCATGTCCACGGTGGAGTAGATTCTCCAATCGTTCATGGTGAAGAAGTTGCTCACCGTGACGTCCTCGTCATGCGTGGTGTAGACGTACAACCTGCCGTTGTAAACCATCGGCGCGGGATCAGCGGTGTAGCTGGTTTGTACGATCGGATTGTCGGCATGCGCTGCGGCCGGAAGCATGGTCAAAAAGCCGAGCGAAAGCACCACGACGACCAACTTGCGTCGAAATGGGTTCGCAAGCGCAATCATCCGAAAACAAACCGCCATGTCTTGCAGTGGCGTGAGCGTCCGAAATCCGTCTCGCATAAGTGGCAGTGAATCAGCCCGGGCCGGGTCATCGCCTCGGCGGTGAAGGCCCTAGTCCCCAACCTCGGCCACCACGGACGGCCGCACCGTCCGGGCGACGAGGTGTAGGTGCGCTGGGCATGCCCTGACACCTCACTGCCGCCTATTGGCCCTTAGGTGCGGCGCTGACGCTACTTGGGAGTCAATTTGAGCACGCTGCCATTGACCGTGTTGTCCGACCCTCGGTTGCCCCAGTACACGCTGGTGGCATCGACAGCGATAGCCGAGGGCTTGATCAGGTTTGTCGCGAGCGTGATGACCGGGCCACCGCTCTTGGATACCTTCTTCACCATGCTCGACCCATCGGTGAAGTAGACGTCATTGTCATCCAAGGCAATCCCCTGGCCGGCGGAGTCCGCCAGCGTCGCTAGCGTCCCGCCGTCGATGGGTACCTTCATCACCGCTGATTGCGTACCGAAGTACGCATAGGTGCCATCCACCGCGATGCCCCAGCCCGTGTCAGGCGTGGTCGCCAACGTGACCGGCTGACCACCCGTCAACGGCGCCTTTCCCACGGTGGCCGGAGAAGAGAAGGTCGTCCAGTACACACTGTTGGCATCCACCGCGATTCCGTAGGACGACGAGCCCGAATAGGTAACGGGAGTCCATGTACCGCCATCGAGGGGCACTTTGACGATGGTGTACCCAGATGCCATTCCATAGACCCCGCTTGGCCCGAGCGCGAAGGGGTAGTTGATGAAGCCGGAGGCGAGTCGCGTCGCGGTGCCCCCAGCCAATCCCACCTTGAACAGCGAGGCCCCGCCATCATCGTTCATGACTCCCGCAAGATAGACGCCGCTTCCGTCCACGGCGATGCCGTCCGCAAACTCAAGACCCGCGGCCAGCGCAACAGGGGTGCCGCCCGTGAGTGATACCTCCATGACCGTGCCGTCGTACCCATCGGTCCAGTTCGTCCAGTAGATGCTGGTCGCGTCGAGCGCAAGGGAGGTGGGGCTTTGTCCTGACGCCAGGGTTACCAACGTCCCACCGTTCGACGCGACGGGCGCGCTCGGGCAAGGCCCTGAGGTCTGTGACATACCGTCCGGACATACCCACTGGCTGCCCTGACACACAGGCGACACGACACTGTCTTGTACGCAGGGCGCGCGACAGGGCTCGGGCCATCTTGGGCAGCATTCATTCGGGAAAACGGTTCCGCCGGGGCAACGCCAAGTTCCGGTCAGACACTCGGCATCGGCGATCAGAAAACCACACTCATTGCCGTTCCAAACCTCGGAACACCGCGGGGCGGTGCCCGAGCAGGATTGGACGCTGCCGCCGGCGTCGACATCGCCGCGTAGAGATGCATCGCCGCGTACAGTCACCGACGTGGCAGTGTCGGTCGAGGTGGCCGTGGGATTGGTCGCCGTGCTGGACGCGCAGGCATGAGCCGAGAGGATGAGTCCACCGAGTCCCATGAGCCCTAAGGGCAATCGTCCATTCCAGCGCATGGTTCCGGTCCTCCTAGTCGTCCCCAGTACTGCCGAAGTCGCGGGATGCGCGACCTATTTGCTCTTCTTGAGCTCGTCGAGCCACGCGGAGATCTTCTTCTCTCGTTTGTCCATCTCGGCGCGGATCTCGGCGAGGGGCTTGGTCTTGCCGGCGAAGAACTCGAGGATGGCCTCGGGATAGTCATTGGCGAGCAGGTTCAGGATCACGTCGTGGTCCGTGCCGATGTTGGAGCTGCCCCCCTTGGGATCCAAGGCGCGCAAAGCCGCAGCCTGGGCCTCGATTCCCTTGCGTTGCGAGTTGGCGAGCTTCTTGAGCTGGTCTTCGGCGTCCAACTTGCCATTCAGTTTCTCGGCCGCTTGGTCGAGCGCCTGCCGCGTCTTCTCCTCGAACGCGAACAAGGCCTGGTGCTTGGGAAGCTTGCTTTTGTCAAACTTGATCAGGCGCGCCTTCTCGTCGGCGGCGAGCTGGGCCGCAAGCTTTTCGTCGGCTTCCTTCTTCGCCTTCCAGAGCGCGTGCTTCTCCATCATGCCGAGCGGCTTCGCATCGGCAGCCACACCGCCGTCGACCCCCGACGTGGGTGGGGCAGGCTTGACCGGAAGTGGTGGCAGCGTGGGCGGTGGCTTGACCGGCGGAGTTTCGTCCTTGCAAGCGACTGTCAGAAACATCGCCGAGGCCGCAAGAAAGAGAGTGGTTCGCATCATGGTTTTCTCCCTGTGCCGCAAGGTTGAGCTTTCGCGCGGCCCAAAAAGGACGCGCAGGACGATTGTCAGGGTAGAACCGCCCGCCGTCAACTGGACACCCGCTGCTGGTTTCCCGCGATCCCCGACCGTCAGGGTAATTCGGCGTCAGCCGTCTTGTCCGGAATCCAGACATGGTCTACGCCATTCGAGCGGCCTCGGATCACTGCACGACGGTGTCGACCGTCATGCTGACCGTGGCGATCGAGCCACCGGGGGCGGTGTCGGTGATGGTCAACGTCGCCGTCTCGTAGACATGGGTCGTCGCCTTCGATGAAAAGACGATAGGGATCTTGCACGTGGCCCCGGCAGCCAGGGTGCTGCCGTCGCATGTATCCCCTGCGATTGCGAAGACCGCGGCATCGGTGCCGCTGATTTCCACACGCAGCCGACCGGTGGACGTTCCGCCGATGTTGGTGATGGTCACGGCGAACGGTGGGGGCGTGGTTCCCACCAGCCGATCCGTCATAAAGCCGCCCGGGTACGACTCAAGCTTGGCCGGGCTCAGGCCGGACTCTGGTTCGCCACTGTCCTTCACCTGCGTATCCACGCTGTTCGAATCTGGCGCGGGACCATCCGCCACGCGGACATCCTTGGCATCGCCCGCCCGATCGTCGGCCCCCACATCCCGCATAACGACGTCCGAGCGCATGTCAACCGGGCTGAGGGCATCCGGAACAAGCGGCGCGTCCCTAGGCGAGAGATCCAGTCCGAGGTCCGCTCTTTGGTCTGGTGCCCGATCCGGTGCAATGTCCAGCAGGACATCCGGTCCAAAGTCCGGTGCAATGTCCGGAAGGGTGTCTGGCGTGGCGGCGACAGGGAAGGCATCAGGCCGAAGGAGCGTTTGCGAAGCATCCGTCGAAGCCGAGACGCCCGGTCCGCTGTCGAGTGAAGTCCGGCTGCACGCACCGGCCAGTGACATCAAGGGCATGAGCGTGACCAAGCAAATGAGCGACCGCGAGGCTGGATTAGTGCGATTCATGTGCGCCACATCTTCAATGCCCCGCACTCTGGACCCAAATCAGAATTGTGTAAACAGCTGGCATTGCCAGATGAGCTACTCGCATTGCGAGAGCAGCACATGCACGGCGACTGGGTAGGGCGAGAACCTCCCGGTGGTTGCCACCGCGATGTCGGTCACACCGTCGCCATTGAAGTCGCCGGCCGTAATGGCATTGGTCAGAAGCTCGTTTGCACCGCGTAGGTAGTAAACAGCGGGGGCGGCGAAGGTGCCATCGCCACGGTTGGCATACACCGCCACGGGCACGGGCGGCGCCGAGCCACCGCGCCCAGAAGGCTGAAGTGCCAGCGCGATGTCGGGCTGACCGTCGCCGTTGAAGTCACCAGTAGCGACCTGATAGACGTCTGGCACGGCCGTGATTTCCGTAGAGACCATGGCCAAGCCGCGGTCGCGCGAGCCGGTCCATACCTCGATGACTTTGGCTTCGTCGCTGGCATTGGGCCGTAGGTAGGTCGGGGTGACGAGATCGTCGATGCCATCCCCGTTGAAGTCGGCGACACCCACGCCGAATCCGCCCCATTCGGGGTTGGGGCCGAAGGTTGCCTCGTCGCCGAAGGTGCCGTTACCCGCGTTGTAGAACACGCCAAGCATCCAGGCACTGGTCGAAGACAGCACGGCGATGTCGAGATGGCCGTCACCATCGAAGTCGCCGGTGACCATGCCAGAAAGAAATGTCGGGTTGGCGTAGCTCACGGGCGGCGCGAAGTTGCCCTGGCCCATATTGCGAAACACGTTCATGGCGAAGTGGGTGGGCTCGGGCCCGGGCAGAGCAATGCCCCCGGCATCGGTCACGAAGCCACCCATCATCACGTAGTCGTAGCCAGCGAAAGCCATGTCGGGACGTCCATCACCATCGAAATCGCCCACGGTAAGGAAGCCAGTCGTTTGTGGGGAAGGTAACGTGACCGGCTGGCTAGCGAACTTGCTCGGCGCCGTGCCGAAATCGAACGCCAGCACGCCGTCGCCCGTGCCGAGATCGATGCCGCTTGCACTGTTGCTCTGACTGGCGAGATCGATGATGCCGTCGCCATTGAAGTCAGCCGTTACCAGATTGCCTGAGTTTGGCTGTATCGCGAGTGTCAGCGCAGTCTGCGAAAATCCGCCCTTGCCGGTGTTGGTGAAGAGCTCAAGCGACGGCACGCGGTTCGAGCTCTCCGCGACCAGGATATCGAGGTGTCCATCACCCGTGACATCTGCGACACGCAAAGAATACGGCGCGGCCGAGGGATTGTAGGACACGGGATCGGCGAAGCCCTTGAACGTACAGCTGGGTCTCGCTGGCCGCGTGTCGCCGCTTGCGCTCGCGTCCGTCCCCTGTGCCTGTGGACGTCCGCCGGCTCCGCCGTCCGAGGCCCCATGGAGAAGGCCACCTCGGCCGCAAGCCGAGAGAGAAAGCACCAAGATCACGTAGGCTGAACGCATCCATGCTCGGAACAGCAAGACTTGCGCCAAGAATGACAGTGGCGGATCCCGCACGGTTGGAGGATCGGTGCCTCAGTTTCTTGAGAGAAGCATCCGGATTCCGGACGTTGGGGCCGACCAAGAATTACCCATACGGAGGAGCACACGGTTGGGCGTCGCACGCCTTGCTCTTTACCGTTGGATGTGAGCGATGATGCCCAGGTCGCCGACGGCCCACAGGTCGTGCGAGCCGATGCCGAAGATGGCTCGCATGGCTGGGAAGGTGGGGCCAGGGAAGACTTGTTTGTAGAATGAGGGGTAGAGATTCGAGGCGACGGTGTCGATGCATTCCCCGTTGAAGCGATAGATGTTTTTGGTGGTGTCATTCATCGAGGACACATGGATTTCGCCGCCGAGGCTCCAGAAGTCGGTGGCCGAACCCGCCCACACGCCGGCGAGTTGCAGGCAGAACACGGCGCCGTTGTGATTGGCCAGCGGGTACGAGGGGACCACACGCTCGACCTGCGTGCCATCGTCGTAGTACCCATCCGCGAACACGCCCTCGGCCGTGCCCCACACGCCGGAAACGCACGTGCCTAGGGCGATGGCCTTCTGAGTCCACGCCGCACCATCGTAAATGAACAGGTTCTTTCCATCCGCCGCGTACACATCCGTGGGGCTGCGCCCCCAGACCCCGCTCAGCGTCGCGGTGGCGCCGCTGGGCTGGGCCACGAAGCCGCTGCCAACGCCTCCAGCGGCCATGACGGTGCCGTTGGCGCCCACGGCAACCACGTACCCCGCCGTGGACCAGACGGCCAAGAGGTCGGCGCTGGTGTTCGAGGCAGCCGCGCTCCATCCGACGCCGTTCCAGTGCAAGATGGTGCCGGCGTCGCCCACGACCCAAACGTCGTCCGCTGCGCTGCCCGAAACCGCTCGCAGGGTATTCGTCGTCGGCGATGCGACCCGCGTCCAGCCGGTGCCGTCGCCGTGCAGGATGGTGCCGTTCTTCCCCACCGCCCAAAGATCGTTGGTGGCGCTTCCCCACACCCCGAGCAGGCCGTCAGATGGCGGCACGCCGGTGTTGGGAATGGGAACCAGCGCGCCGCCGTCATAGACGTAGATTTGATTGTACAGGCCGGCGATCCACAAGGCATTCGCTCCGACCCGCCAGATGCCGCTCGCGAGACCGCCGGGGGCCACCGACGAGGCATCCGCGCCCGCGACAACTTCATTCCAGGTTCGCGAGGCATCGAAATGGACAATGCGTCCAGCCTGCGCGATGGCCCAGACGTCCGTTGCCGATAGGCCGAAGAGAGCGGTCGGCCCGTAGTCCAGGCCATTGCCAGTGTAGTCCGTGGCGGTCTGCCCGTCCCAATGGACGGTACCAATCCACATGTCGCTCGGCCCGGTACCCCACATCGGTCCCCAACCGCTGGTAAGCGGCTGCACGATCTTTTCCCCGTCCCATTTACTCGCACCGAACCAAACGTTGTCGGACGCGGTTCCCCAAACGCCCGTGACATCTTGGACTGCGACGGATGCCAAGAGGTTGTGCTGGTAATGGAAGACCTTTTGGTAGAAAGCGAACCATGCCTCGTCGGCGGTGGGGGCGTAAAGCGCGTTTGGCAGGTAATACAGCTCCATCGGCGCGGAGGGTTGGCCCACCACCGACCATGCCGAGCCCGTCAGCCGAAGCAGATCGAAGAATCCATTGTCCACGGGCAAGAAGGCAAGGGCGAAGGCTTGGCCGCTGCCAAGCACGGCGATCTGCTGGATGTCGAGGGTGCTGTTGCTCTTCGCAGGGGAGAGCGCGCTCCCGTCCCAATGGAAGAGGGCGCCGCCGGTTCCGCCAAGCCACACATCCGACGAGCCGCTGCCGGCGATGGCCAGAATGGACGTGCCGGCAAGCTCGGTCACCCAGCTCCAGGCAGAGCCGTTCCAACGTGCGACTTTGTGGTCCGGCAAGGTGCTCACCCATACGTCGTTGGGGCTGCTGCCGTAGGCCGTGCCCACGGTTACCTTGCCCAACGGAATCTCCAAGGTAATCGCAGCCGACGTGGTCGATTGCCTACAGAAAGGCGGCCCCTGCTCGCCGTCCACGCCCGGTTCGGATGCGGCGTCTCTAGGCGAGTCGATGCCAACGGTGTCGATGAAGCCCATGGGCCCGTCAACGTGGGGGGTGTCTACTGTCGTGCCCGCATCTATCGCATCAGGGGCCGCCATGACCGTGGTGTCGACCGCAGTGTCGGTCGACGCTTGCTCTGATCCCAAGTCCAGCGACGCCTGTGCAGGGACCTCAGGCGCCCCAATGGCCGACGTATCCCCAGAGATGGATGGCTTCCCGTCGGCAGCATCAATCGACACGGCCGGCTTGATTGCGTCGGGTGAAGCACCATCCGTCGAGGTGTGGAGGCGCGAGCCCGAGCACGCGAGCACGAATGTGCAAAGGAGATAGGGAAGCTTCTTGCTCGTCATGGCAGGCAATAGTAGCTCGAATTGACTTGAAGATTGCTCGCCAATGCTTGGGGCCAGTGACCGAGGGCACTTTCAGTGAGCCCGGTTATCGAGCTGCACGCTGTGCATGGACAGCCGCACGAGGTTGGGAATCCCTAGAGCAGGTACCCGATACCAAACAATAGAACGATCAGCGATTCACCACTGCCGTAGGTCATGCGAAGGGATTGGTAGATATTGATCTGTTCCTTCTTGCCGAAAGTGCCGCCAACGTCGCAACCCACGCCAATGGACAGACCATTGCCGAGGTGTATGGTCTCATCCACCATGCGCAGGGTCGTGTCGCGAAACCTCACATAGACGAGGGAGACGGCCGGGCCCACGTAGAACCGCCCGTTGGGGCTGAAGAAGCCAACGCCCTCCACGGTCGCGCCCATCATCCGCGTCGTTACCGTATCTGGGGCCGTGCTGTACGGGCCTCTGTCACTCGGATTTGCCGCCATGGGAATCCCGAAAATAGCTCCGCCACGCAGATGGAATCCCAACTTGGGATCGAACTGCTTGCGGTAACCGAGCAAGACCATGGCCGCGGGGAACGGACCTAGCGGTTGATGCTTCGCAGCGGCGACACCCAGGTTGAGATCCAGGCTGAACCTCCAGGCCATCTGTCGAGCCAATCGGAGCGCGAAGGCGAGGTCTTCTTCGGATTGGATGGGTGTTGCCATGGCGGGTGGTGGTCCGTCCTCCGGCAAGGCGCCAGGCTCAATCTGCTGCGCAGGGTTCGCGTCCCATGACGGCGCAAAAGGCACGGGGGCCGCATCCTGGTCGGCAAGAGCGACATTGGTTGTGGCAAGCACAACCATGCACGTGATGCGGGCACAGGCACGTCGAACCGCAAGAGCGTACGCCACACGAGCACCTCTTTCCGATGGCTGCATGGCAATCGAGAGTGTCTGGGGTTGTCGACGTTCACCTGCGAGCTGGCGCAGGAGGCGACTGACAGTCGGGTGCCCTGCTGTACTTTGGGCGAAAGGGAGAAACGGCCCTCGGTCAAGAATCACAGAAGCCACCCCATACCGAGCACGTTCAAAACATAGAGCGCGCCCAGAACCGCGCCTGCAACGATCCGCGCAGCCTTTGGACGTCCCATGAGAAGCAACGACACCGCCATGGCCAAGAGCATCTTCTCGCTGCAGACAGCGGCGAGGTAGAGCTTGGGCAAGGTTGTCCACCCCAAGCTAATCCAAGCAACCGAGCCGATGAGACCCCAACCGTTGACGATGTCCGTGTAGAGCCAGGCTGCCTTGCGAAAGCGAGCCTTCCCAAACAGCAATGCCACGCCCAACACCAACGGGACGGCAAGGCCGACCGCGCTGGGGAAAAGCCAGGTGGCCAAGGCCGGCCAGAACGGCCCCGCCGCCATCGGCCGCAATCGGGCCACCATGGCGGGCAGGCTGCTCGCCAGGCCAAACGCCTTCATGCAAGCAAAGAACGTGAGGAGCGTACCCGCCAGGCGCAGCGCCTTGACAGAAATCTTGGCATTTTCGGCAGACGACGGTGGCGAGGAATCGGTCGAGCGCGGCTCTGCGTACGGGTTCACTTCGAGGTCAGCCATGCGGAGCACCATGATACCTTGATTCCTCAGATCCCTCGAATACGAGGAAGTCATCATCTGAACCGGTCCGAGGGTACTTTGGGAAAAAAGCGTCCGGATTCCGGACGCTCGGGCCGACTTGAAACTAGCCTCGCAGGGAATCAATGGCGTGGGCACGAAGGATTCACTAGAAGGTGAGCGACAGCAACGGCAAGCTGAGTGGCTTCCCCGCTGATCCCGCTGGAGGGACGAATGAATACGACGGCGGCATTGCTGGCGGACGCCTGGCCCTAAGCGGGTCGTAGCGTTCGAGGACTTTGCTTTCCTCCTCGCTTGGTTCAGTCAACTTGGTGGCACCGAGAACACCTACGGCCAAACCTCCCACTCCCAAGACCACGCCGAAGACGAGGAGCTCAAGTCCGATGAGCCCACCAAGATCGCATCCGCTTCCATCATCCTGAGTGCACTTGGAAGAGTCGAAATTGCTCCACACGATCCCGCCAAGAATCGCCGCCGCGGCGCCAACGCCGAATCCCGTGAAGCCAAGGATTGCCATCGTCCTGCCACGTCGCTGACGGTGCATTCGGGCCTCGGTAGCGGCGGTCGCTAGTGGGAGCATGCCTGGGTCAGAAAGCAGGCGTACGGATACGACGTCGCTCGAATCGCCTACCAGATCGGCAAAGGCATTCAATTGTTCCCGCGTCAGAGGCAACCTGGGCGTTTCATCGGGAAAGGTGGTCGGCGAATCTTCGGGGAACGCGCGCGATTGTGCCTCCGGCGGTTTTGCCGCTTCCTTCGTTGGCTCGGAAGAATGACTGGATGCCTCCTGCGCATGCACGTAGGGCGCGACGGCAATGACCCCGGTAAGAAGCCCGACGGTTGCGGCGAAGGAGCGGGCGTTGGGGTGAATCATGGCGGATTTGCACCTGCTATCGAGTAGCGGGGACGGCCATCGTCATCGTCCGCTGGGTTGGGTGAACGCCTGGAGACGTCGAGACATGTGCCCGACATCCCAAAGTGCTGGCCAAAGCAAGCAGACCGGTTGTCACTCTGGTCACAAGGATATCCATGCTCGTCATGCCTCTATGATACCCGAACCCCGCGAGGCAGGGCCCCCAAGACGGTGCTCACGGCCATGGCCGCCATCCAAGCCAGGCTTGCAGTTGCACAGCGGAGAAGGTCGGGTTGGACCCGATCCCAGGTTACATTGGGAGACCCAATGAGGTTCCCCCAGCCGTAGAAACGTCCATATTCCGGACGTTGGGGCCGACTCGAAACTACCCTCGGTCGGGGATCATCCCATTTGCTCGGTCCGCCTTCCTTGCTCACTGATTCCAGAACGAAGATTGACTTGACACTCCCTGAAGCGAGGCTAAACTACGACCCACAAGGTGGCAGTTTGAGTTCTTCCATGTATGGTGCTGGGGCGGAATACGCCCTCCACTCAATGTTGACGCTGGCGACGCAATCCGCGCCTGTGAGCATCAGCGACCTCGCGAGTTACCAAAGGATCCCTGATCGTTTTCTGGCCAAGATATTTACACGGCTGAAGAGAGCCAAACTGGTCAAGGGAACGGAAGGCATCTCAGGCGGATTTGCTCTGGCCAAGCCCGCTGAGAACATTCACGTATCGGAGGTGCTCAAGGCGGTTGATCCAGGACGCTCCCTATTCGCCTGTGCAGAGATTCGGCAGAACTGTGCTCTTTTTGGTGATTCCCCCCCGCGATGGGCCGTCAAGGGTCCGTGCCGGATCCATGCGTTCATGGAAGAGGCTGAACGAAAGCTGCATGGCTTTCTTGCTTCCAAGACCTTGTCGGACTTGGTTTGTGAATACTCGTGCAAAGCCCCCAACGTGTTCGCAGTGGAAACCGAGGCCTGGTTCCAAAGCCGGAAGATGGGTCGGACGGCGCGCCGCTAGGCCGGTGCTCGCAGATGATTGCATGGGCACCTTGCGGGAACTGGTGAGAAGTTTCGGAGTCATTAACGACGGAGGTAGATTGTGGAAATACCTGAAACGATGCTGGAAGTGCTTAAGAAGGATGGCGTGGTCGCCATCGCCACCCTGGGTCCAGATGGACCCCACATGGTGAACACCTGGAATAGCTATGTACGGGTCTCGGAGGATGGCCGCTTGTTGATACCAGCGGGCTATTTCCACAAAACGGAGGCCAACATCGCGGCCAATGACAAGGTTCTCGTAACCTTGGGCAGCAGCAAAGTGCGAGGGCTGAACGGCGCGGGCACCGGTTTCCTGGTCAAGGGGACAGCGACCTTCGTGACTTCCGGTCCAGATTTTGAAACCATGAAATCGAGGTTTGCATGGGCCCGGGCAACGCTGGCGATCGCGATCGACTCTGCCACCCAGACGCTCTAGCGCTCTGAAACGCTTTGGCACCTGGCCTAATTCATCGCTGTGGTTGGCCCAGCCTGCCCGCCAACTGCCACGCCGCTGGTCGGCCACGGGAAGCACCAAACGGCTGTGGGCACAGTGTCCAGGTAGGGCACCGGCGTGCCGTCGTCCTTGCTTCCATCGAGTGCGCAGTATTCGTCGTTGCGCACGTGGGTGAGCGCTTCCGTGACCTCGTCCGCGCTGAGCGTCGCGATGGACAAGCCATCCTGACTGAGGCGCCAACCGGTGGATGCGCTGGAGAAGACGACGTCAAGCCCGATGGCCATGGGCGAACCAGACTCGGGGCAGTCGATGGTGGGCCCGGCGGCCAAGGCGGTGGGGGCGAAGGCCTTGAGACTTCCACTGAAGGTGGAGATCTTGCAGCGAGCGCCAAGGCGGTCGATGCGGGCGTGCACGTCGCCGCTGTCGTTGATGCGATACACGGCGATGGGGGTGGCGTATTCCTCGACAACGGCCAGGGACCATCCCTGCGGGTCTTGGCCCAGGGCATAGATCGACGAATCACCGAAGGCCAGGGCGCGTCCGGCGGTGGGCGAGGAGGCGATAGAGACGGTCCTGATGATGTCTTCGGCCAGGTCAAAGGTCATCTCGGACGAAAGTCCTGTGCCCACGCCGACCGCCGTGATGTTGAGACGGTGGGTGGCGGGGTTGAAGGGGCCCTGGGGCGCGTGTTGATAACCCGAGTAGGGCAGGAACAAGCGCTGGCTGTCCCAGTCGAGGCGGATGCGCTGGTCGTCCGCGACGCCGAGCCAGGTCTGCACGAAGCTCGCGTTGAATTCGGTGCCTAGCAGGACATTGTCTACCTCACTGGCGTTGTCCTGACTGAAGAGCGTGATCTTCTGCAGGTTGCGCTGCACGCCGCTGCTGGTGAAGTTCACCGTACCTGGGCCGAGAATGCCTGTCTCGGCCAGAATGAGCTGGTCACTCGACCCCGGCATGCCGAAGTGGTTGATCTGGGTCGGGAACGACGGCGCGGTCATGTCCATCATGATGACGTCCGACCAGGTGGTGATTCCTTTGGGCGCCGAGGAGTCGTAGTAGGCGCGCGAGACCATCATGCGGCTGTCCGAGAAGAGGGTCGAGTGGGTTCCGGAATAGGAGTACGTTCCGCCCTGGCGGGGTGTGTTTTGCATGCCCAGCTCGGCGATGGAGTTGCCCGCAATGAGCAGGGTGTGCAATTGCTGTCCCTGGTTGGTGAGCACGTAGAAGTGCCCTTGTTGAAATTGTAGGTCGCCCTTGCTGTCGATGGAGCCGCTGACCTCCAGGGGCGCTCCGGTGAAGGTCAACGTGGCGACAGCGCCGGCGGTAGTTCCTGGCGACGCCATCTGGAAGAGCTGCTCGTCCAGCTTGACGAAGTCACCGTCGGTGTAGCGGTACACCACGAACTGCGTGGCACGATCGGTGCGGTAGGTCGGATAGTATACCGTCTTGGTCTCGCTGCTGTCGCAGATGTAGTCGTGGTAGGTGTACGTATTGCAGGTGTCCCCGACGCGAACGTAGATGTACTTACTCACCAAGGGGGCTGCTTCTTGGATGCAATCGAGCAACGATTTGCCGTTGCAGGGATAGTCACCCTTGGTGGATTGGGGATCCTTGTAGTCGGGATTCGCACGCTGCTCGTACTTGGGGTAGCAGTATTGCACGCTGTGGTCTGGGCCGGGGTGGCTGGCGGTGCAGTAGGTGTAGGTTTGAGACTGGGTACCGGTGAAGACCGTCTTGCTGACGTCGCGGCTGACCACGAAATAGCGGTCGCTGGCGCTGATGAAGGGCTTGTAGCTGCGATAGCTGGCCACCACCTGTCCCACGGACAGCTGCTTCACAGCCTCGACGGGATTTTGTCCAGCCAGGGGATCGGAGCTGACTTGGTCGTTGAGGAGATCTTCCTGAGAAACCAAGCTGAGCTTCGTTCCCCACGTCACGACGGTCACCTTCACGCCGATCGTGCTGGCGGAGGCGGTGCGTACGATAGGTGCCGAACTCGCGCTGCCCCCTGCCCCGGCGTCCACGGCAGGCGTCGTGGCCGGCGGCGGGCTGAACAGATTGGCGTAGATCACCAGCGTGCTGTCGAACAGGCGCGCATCCTGGATCTGTTGGTTGTCGAGCATGACGGCGTCCAGGAAGTCGAAGCCAGTGGCGCTGATGCCAAAACGCAGAAGCGCGGCCTCATTCGCGGACGTGCCCGAAGACAAGCCATTGACCAGCAAGACCAATTCCTTGCCGTGATAAAAGAAATACTTGGGAGTGCCGGGTAGCTTGAGCGCGCAGCTCAGCTCGGGTTTGGCGCCATCGGTCTTCACGGCCAGAAGCCCATGGCGTTGGGAAAGGAAAATGGCGGTGCTGTCTTGATACCCAATCAAATCGGGCCGCTCGATGGTGGGCGCCGCCGACTTGGCACTGTCTCCACCTGCAGCGTTCATGGTACCGGGGACTGCCACCATGGGGGGGATGTGCCCACGGTAGAGCGGCGGCAAACTTAGATCCTTCAGGATATCGACGGGGTGGGTCCAATTGATCCCGCCCAAGGCGTTCACGGCGGTCTGGAATTGGGCGTTGTTGCTGACCGGACAGCGCTTCGCTGCAAGCGGGTCCAATCGGCTGACCTGCGCCGCGAAGTCGTCGTAGCTCAAGATCGCGCCGGACGAGGGGACGCGCACCTGGCTGCGGTAGCTGAGCGTGTACGCGGCGAGGCTGGAGGGAGTGCTGACCTCACCCGAGGCGCTGCCGAGATCCGTGGCAACCCCCGCATCGGAACCACCGCCCGCGCCACCGCCACCACCACAGCCGGAAGACACAAGGATGGCCGCGACCTGAAGGACATAGGACTGAAGGGAATACCCGACTCGCTTTGTCATGCTGACTCCTCGTGGCCTGCACACAGCAAGAGTTGGGCCAGGCGAATCGCGCCCCTCTCCGCACGATTCTCAAGCTTGCACGCGGGTTTCGGGAGCTTGGCCCCTCACAATTCCGAGTGTCCCCTGTCGGAAATTCCTCGTTCGGCGACGAAGGCGCCACGCCGCCCGCTCTGACGCGAAGACTAGGGCTGCGTCGTTGAGATAGCGAGGATGACGGAATAGGAGCTCATGTCGATGGTTACCAGCCGGCTGTCCAAGTCCACGAACGAGATCGCCCTGGTGCCGTCGGCATTCGAGGAAACGGTTACCGTCTGCACTCCCTTTGGGGTCTTGTCGGCCAACGCATCGATCGCTGTTCCAGAAGCCGACGTGTAGAAGCTGATGACAGAATCTCCCAAGGTCCACCAGTCGGCGATGTCGCCATGGTAGACCGACCCGTCGGGCCGGTTGAACAGCACATACAGTGCGGCGTCCTTGAACAGTTGCGTGATCTGAACACCATCTTGGCTGCACGTAGAGCTGAAGCTTGAAGCGGGGCCCTGATCTCGGCACACTTCGTCGAAGCTGTTGGTGGCATCAACGAATTGAAGCAGGCCGCCCGGTAGCGTCTGGGCATACAGGTACTCGTAGTTAGCAATGTGATCCACGAACACACGCTCATCCGGTGTCCCGATGGCGCGCGCGATGATCCCTTGCGAAGGGTTGCTAACCAAATAGTATGTCGTCCTCGCGACGTCTCGAGAGACGGTGATGATGTGCTCAGCGCCGCTCTCGGCGTAGATGCAAACAGGAACAGCATCCGCGGAAGGCTGAGCCGAGTCTCCGGTGGGTAGGGCATCGCCGGCTCCCGTTGCACCACCGGCGGCCTTGGTTCCACCTGCCCCAGCAGTCAACACGTGGGGTTCCGTGCGTCCACAGCAGATCGCACACACCAAGATCGAAGCAACCAGGAACGCACCCAGGCGACGCATTGAGCTTGCATTCTACGCCTGTGTGGCTGCCCAGGGATCGGACATCTTGTCAGCATCGTCCTTAGCGCGGCAGCCATCAGCGCCGGTGCGCTCGTCGATGGAACCAAGGTCGCCATGAAGTGCTGAACCTGCCCTGCGCTGGTCTCGAGCGTTGGCCGCGACAACTGATTTCGATGCAAGCGGCCACTGCGGCCGAGGGGACGCACGCAACTACGGCGGCAGGCGAAAATCGGCGCTGGTGGGAGGGGCCATGAGGTTCGTCGCGGTTTGCGCAAGGTAGAGAAAGGCCAGCGTATCGAAGGTGATGGTTCCTGCGCCATCCCAGTGCCAAAGCTCCAACTCGAAGTCGAGGGCGGTCGAGAAGCGAAGAACGTCCATGATGTGATACCGAGTCGCGCTCACCAGCCCGCGGTAGTTTCCGCCCGCCTCAGGCGGAGGCGTAGCCAAGCTTTGCAGGCGATAGGGACTATCGAAGGTGTGCCGGTCACAGTAGGCAAAGCCGAAGTAGTCCTCGGTCCCAGTACCGAAAGCACTGGGGAAGGCCACGCTGTCGATCCATATCTTCTCGTCGCCCTCGCCCCACCAAAGGTCCGAGTAGTTCTTCACGCTGAGGAGCGTCCCGACGTAGGCACCCTCGCCGCTGACCCGGGCCACCGGCAGATCCCGATACGGCGCGGTGGGAATGGCGGTACGGGCCGTCCATTGGGTCGCGAAGTACTGGGTCGTCGGGGTGAACGTCCGCGCACGGGTCAGGGCGGTCACGCCCGCGGCTTGTCCCGGCGAGGCGATCAAGCTGATCTTGGCCCGCCGCTGGAATGGCATTGGAAATCGCGAAATGAACTGCCCCGGGGAGGTCACCTCGGTTGGCAAGGAATGGTGGGGCAACCCCCCTGGCCCGGCGCCAAAGAAATCCCCTAGCGGCGCGCGCACCGTCTCGCGATCATCGAATTCCATGACCAGCACCGACGAACGAAGACTGGCGGCATCAAGCAACACCGGCTCGACCGTCAACTGGGAGATCTCGCC
>Ga0302323_100000551_pt1 | contig 29856 bp, 12 predicted proteins | sample Fen_T0_3_FD_201950 | JGI IMG/M metagenome (GOLD analysis project Ga0302323, IMG submission 201950) | Peat permafrost microbial communities from Stordalen Mire near Abisko, Sweden - Fen_T0_3 | ecosystem: Environmental > Terrestrial > Soil > Wetlands > Permafrost | place: Sweden: Abisko...
CAAGTCGTCACGAGCAACCGTGCACATCACCGTGAGCGACCCTCTTCAATCGAGCTGGCCCCCCTTGGTCGGGATTGCCCTTCTGAGTGATGGCAACCGGAAATGGGGCGGGCTCGATTTCTTCGGGTTTCGCGGGGTTGTTACTTTTTGTGGCGACGTGCTTGGCCGACGTTATTGGTCCATTCAAGATCAGTCGGCCGCCACGCTGCTAACAGGACGCGATCCCTCGAACCTTTTCTTGATGAGCCTGGAAGTTATGTGGAAGTGGTCAGCAAACCAGGGTGGGCGCCGCCTACCAACAATCTGTTTGCCGACAATCATGTTTTTGCTAAGGCAGGCTGCTCTTCCCACGCCGGTCAAACGCGGTCTTGCGCAGTTGGATTATCCAGCCTCAACCGCGGGATCCAAGGTGGTATGCCTATAGCCATATAGCACCTGCACCTTTAGACGATTGCTCGGCAGGAACTGCGACAGGCACAGTCGTTCACCCCGCTTTGATTTCCAGTGTCTCCCCTACGCTTGTTATAACGCCATTAGATTTATCGTTAAATGCATAAGTTCCGGAATCCTCCTAAAGTTACGAAACGATGCAGCGGGCCGTCGGGCCGGTAACTCATCCCATCGCCCCCAATTTTGTATTGAAGCAATAAGAGATGTCAGACCCCAAAAAACGTCATGATAATACGAAACAATAGAAAATGCATGCTGACGCCGTACTCGGCCCAAGCCTCTACCGCGTTGCATCAGCCGGGTCAGGCAGACGTCAAGACCAATCCCACCCGGCGCGCCGTTAGAGTTCAATAACGAATACAACTGGCAGTATATCAATGCGTTATTTAATTTTCTCCTGAACATCGGCATGAAGCCCTTTGTCAAACTCAGTTTCATGCCGTCGGCACTATTGCGCGGCCCTCAGACGATTTCTTGCTATCGGGAAACATCACTCCGCCGAGGGATTATACGAAATGGAAAGCGGTCCTCCGGCACTGCGACCAAGTGCGCCCGTGGTATTTCGACGTATGGACCGCACCAGAATTCGATGGTTTCTGGGTCCACCAAGTAATCTACGCGCAAAGATTTAACGATAAAGCCAACCTCCGAATACACCCCGAATCTCGCTGACCCGACTATTCGCAATCGGAGCAAACGGCCCGGACGCCTTTCGTTTTCCGTCCCGACTCCCCCTGACACCACCCTCTTTATCCCGGACCGCTTTTGCGAAGGGATCGACACAAACACCCCCCAACCACCACCCCCAACTACAACCCATGAATAAGATGTTTCATCGCTCTGTGCTGGCGTTGCTATCAGCACTAACTCTCGGATCCAGTGCGATCTGGGCGCAAACCAAGCCAGGCGGAGCAGATGCTCCCGTTAAAAACGAAGAGGACGATAGCCTCGTTGTTCTCTCCCCGTTCGTCGTGAATGCGGGGGAAGACGCCAACAATTATAAAGCCAGTTCCACCCTCGCCGGATCGCGCGTGCGCACCGACCTCAAGGATGTGGCCTCGTCACTCAGCGTCGTCACTTCCGAGTTCCTCAGGGACACCGGCGCCACCAACAACCAGTCGTTGCTGCAATATACGACCAACACTGAGGTCGCTGGCATCTACGGCAACATGGCGGGCGTCGGCAGTACCTACATGGATGGTGCGACCGAAAGCGCCGCCAACTTGCTGCGGCCAGCCACCAATACCCGCGTGCGCGGCCTCGACTCGGCGGACAACACCCGCGACTACTTCCAGACCGACATCCCGTGGGACTCGTTCAACGTTGGCCGTGTCGATCTCCAGCGCGGGCCCAACTCGATTCTCTTCGGCATCGGCAGTCCGGCGGGCATCATCAACGCGAGCACCAATACCGCCGGCTATAAAACGGAAGGGAAGGTGGAAAACCGGCTCGGGAGCTTTGGGAGTGCGCGCACTTCCTTCGACTACAATTACGTGGTGGTACCGGAGCAGCTTTCGGTGCGCGTCGCCAGCCTCTACGACGACGCACAATATCGCCAGAAGCCGGCCTACAATTTGGACCGGCGCCTCTTTGCCGCCGCCCGATGGGACCCGAAACTTTTCAAGAACGGTCACACAACCATCCGGGCCAGTTACGAGGGCGGGGATGTGAAGGCGAATCGGCCCCGGACACTTCCGCCGGTCGACAAAATCACGCCGTACTTCGATGCGAACGGATTCAACAAGCAGCTTCAAGACGCCACCTACACGACCCAAATGGGTATTCAGCCGTTTTCATCGAGCACGCTTGTTCCCGGTGAGAAGGCGAATTTTTGGTTCAGTGGATCTATGCCCGGCTCCGGCCCCGCGCCCGTATTTGTCTATGACAACACTTCGACCCCAACTTCAGTCCATGCAGGGGTCCCAACTACCTTTTTCGCCATTGACAAGAACGGCGTACACGCGAGCTCAGGTAGTCCTTCGATAGGTGGCTTCCCCTATGCGCAGGCAGTGGGCATCGCCGGCTACGCCACTTATGCCTACAATCTGGCCCAATACGGTGCATCGCACGGTGCGACCGCCGAGCAGATAGCTTCGGTAGCGGGCGCCACCCAAGGATTCTTCAAGGACAAGTCCATCACCAATACCGGCATCTATGACTTCTATAACAACCTCCTGGACGGTAACACCAAGAAGGAATGGCAGAATTGGAAGGCCTATAACGCATCTCTAGAACAGACCTTCTTCAACGATCGCGTCGGTTTCCAGGTAGTGTACGACCGGCAGTACTACCACGACGGCAGTGAGTCGAACCTCGGCTACTCCACCTATCTCAGTGTCGACATCAACGCAGTCACCTATCAGTACCCGGCAGTCTACAACGCAGCGCACGGCTACAGCGGGGACGTTTCTGCGAAAGCGAATCCGAATGCCGGACGCGTCTACACGGGTGGAACCGCGGGCGGCAGCTCTAGAAGCACCGACAGGGAAAACGTACGCGCGACCGCCTTTGGTGAGTTTCGGGCCAAGGACTTCTTCGCCGACTCTCTGCTGGCCAAGATCATTGGTCACCACACGCTCACGGGCGTCTATTCAGATGAAACGTACAAGGTCGAGGACCGCAGCTGGACCCGCTATGCAGTCACGGACTCCTGGAATGACTTGATCGGCAGAGGCCCTAATTATAACAACACCGCCGGTGGCCTTTCAAGCGGTGCTAGGAACATCGACAACCTAATTTACCTAACCGGTTCGGTTGCCAATAACTCAAGTGCGACCCAGCTGAATATTTCCCGGATCACGGCCGACCAGTCGCCCAGCGGGTCGTATTCCGCCAAGTATTACGACTCTCACTGGAAATGGTCGCTCGTTCCGTCCGATCCCTATTACGTGGATCCAAAGGCGGCGTGGACCAATCCCACCTACCGGCCGGACAACACTGCGACAGACACCCAATCGAGCAATCCCGCCAATTACGTCGGCTGGAAAGACACAACCGTTTCGGTCCTGAACGCGGACAAGGGCGACATCAACAGTCTCTACACGAACGCCAGCAAGAGTACGCGAAAGATCGCATCCGAAGGGCTCACATTGCAGTCCTATCTTTGGGACGACACGCTTGTCGGCACCTTTGGCTGGCGGCGCGACGAACAGAAGATACGCGCGGGCGCTGCCATCCCCGATCATGTAACAGGGATTGCCGACATGAACTACCACCTTGATCCACTCGATCCGAACACCGGCGTCACGACCGGTGACAGCAAGAGCTGGGGTCTCGTGCTCCATACGCCGCAAAAGATCCGTGAGATGCTGCCGTGGAAGAGTGACGTCAGCCTTGCTTTCAGTAACGGCAACAACACGCGCGTCGAAAACCGCTATGGATTCAATGGCAGCAAATTGGCAAACGCGACGGGCAGCACGAATGACTACAGCCTTATCATCAGCACGCTGAACGACCGGCTCATGTTCCGTGCGACCTATTACGACACCAAAGTGAAAGATGCCAACCTCTCAAGTGTCACCACCCAAACCTCCACGCTCGGTGCCCACACCAATGAACTCGTCGAAGATGAGATGATTGGCACTACCTCGGCCCTGATAAACGTGGGCGGCAACGCTGGCGATGATAAAGGCAATGAGTGGTTCTGGAACTGGGCGACCATAGCCCATAATTGGGATAGCGCCTATAACGACCCGACTACGGATCTTTACAAAAACGATCCCGCAACCCTCAAGCAAAAGGCGGCTACTGCATCGTGGCTCGAGCAGATGCAGTCGCAGTCCTGGTTTGACGCGTTTGGCTACAAAATCGACGTGGCGAAGGCCAAGGCCGGTGACTACAAACACGCCGTCAACGGCGGTATTTGGCAGCCAACCAGCTACGTCAACAATGATCTCGGCTCTAACAACGGCGGCAAGATCAACGGCCAATGGCCGACCGGCACCGTGGATTATGAGTCGAAGGGCTGGGAGTTCGAAGTCACAGGTCAGCTGACGAAGAACTGGAACGTCTCGCTCAACGCCTCCAAACAAACGGCCCAACAGACTGCGCTGGGCGCCAACCTGGTGGCCACCGTCGAAGCGCTTTACAAGAAATACCAGACTCCTGCGGGCGACCTCAGGCGCTGGTGGGGCGGCGACGAGCCCATGCGTGACGTCTTCAACCGCGACGTCTATTCCGCGTATCTTTTCCAAAAGAATACCAACGGCAAGATGGTCTCCGAAATGGCACCCTGGCGCTTCAACCTCGTGACGAACTACAAGTTCGATCACGGTTTGCTTAAGGGATTCAACGCCGGCGGTGGCTACCGCTGGGAGGACCACAAAATCCTAGGTTACGCGCTCAACGCGAAGCAGGACAACCTCGACGTGACCAAACCCTACTGGAGCAAGCCGGAGGACGCGGTCGACCTCTGGGTGGGCTACGAACGGAAAATCAGCAGCAAGCTTGACTGGCGCATCCAGCTCAATCTGCGGGATGTTGGCAAGAAGCCGCGCGTGACGCCGATCAGCGTCGAGCCCGACGGCTCTTACGCTCAATATCGCATCCAAGAAGGCATGACGTGGTCGCTCACCAACACGTTCTCGTTCTGACGCCCGCGGTTTACTGAATTCAGTTAAAACACACACAGGTGGCGTTGGTGCGTTCACCGGCGCCACCTTTTTATTTCCAGACGGCGGGCCCTGCGAGTCCGCCTGTGAATACACCGCACTGTAAAATGAAATCTCAACATTCCATCAAGGCGAAGTCCGTCCTCGTAGGCTCCCTTCTCCTAATCATTGCTTCGGCCCGCGGCCAAGCTCAGGCGCCGATTGTAGGCACGCCCCAAAAGCAGGCTCCGATCGAGTATTCTACGACGCAGGTGATTTTGCCGGAGGATTCCAGTGCGGTGCTTTGCGAGAAAGCGGCGAAAGTATTACCGCGCCCGAACCAATCGGCATGGATGAGGTTGGAGCGCACTTTCTTTCTGCATTTTGGCCCGAACACCTATCGCGGCGTCGAGTGGGGTGACGGACGCGAGTCGACGTCAATTTTCAATCCAACCTCGCTGGACGCGAATCAATGGCTCAGCGCAATGAAAGATGCCGGCGGCAAACTTCTAATCCTCGTCAGCAAGCACCACGACGGACTTTGTTTCTGGCCCTCGCGTTACACCCAGCACTCGGTCGCATCGACCCCGTGGCGCGGCGGCAAGGGCGACATGGTCAGGGAGGTCTCGGCAGCTGCCCGCGCTCACGGCGTCAAACTGGGCGTCTATCTCTCGCCCGCCGATCTCTACCAACTGCGAACCAATCCGACGAACCCCGCAGGTTACTACGGCAACGGCAGCCCCAAGATCCGTTCCACGATTCCCACCGACCCGGCGAGCTTCCAAACCGACCCGACCCGTGGCCGCACGCCCGCGCCGGGATTTCCTTCCTTCAGCTACGAGGTGGACGACTACAACCGCTACTTTCTCAACCAGCTCTACGAACTCCTCACCGAATATGGCCCGATCTCCGTAGTCTGGTTCGACGGCGCAAACCCCGATCCGAGTGTTCATGAAACCTACGACTACACCGCGTGGTACGAGTTGATCCATAAGCTCCAACCTGGCGCCGTGATCTCGGTGAAAGGTCCGGACGTCCGCTGGGTCGGCAACGAAGGCGGCGTCGGACGCACGACCGAGTGGAGTGTTCTCCCGCTCCCGCAGCCGCCGGACCAGTTCACCTGGCCTGACATGACGGGCGGCGACCTCGGTAGCCGTGCAAAACTCACACCCGGCTCCTACCTCTGGTGGTATCCTGCGGAAGTAAACACGCCCATCCTTAACGGCTGGTTTTGGTCTGCCGAGAAACGCCCAAAGAGCCCCGCCCAGCTCGTCGATTATTACTACAATTCGATCGGACGTAACGGCAACATGCTGCTGAACCTCTCGCCCGACACTCGAGGATTGATTCCCGATGACCAGCTCGCAGCGCTCCATGCAATGGCACAAGTCATCCAAAATACTTTCGCGAAGGATCTCGCCACGGGCGCCACATTCAGCGCCGACACCTCGAATTCAGCCAACGCGCCCGCTCACATGCACGACGGAAATCTCGATACGTGGTGGGAGGCGGCACCCGGCCACTCCACGGCCACGGTGACGCTCAAGCTCACCGCCGCAACTACCTTCGACGTCGTGTCGCTCCAGGAAGCGGTCGACCATCGCAGTCAGCGGATCGAGTCCTTTGTAATCGAGACGTGGAACGGTTCAGCCTGGACTGCACCCGCAGCCATCGAAGAGCAGACTACGGTCGGACACAAACGCCTGGTGCGCCTGGCCACACCCGCCACGACTGATCAGGTTCGTATCCGCATTACGAATGCGCGGCTCGAACCATCCCTGGCAGAGGTCGGGCTGTTCAAGCAATCGCTACCGCGCGCCCCGGAGATTACCGATCGCAACCGCGACGGTCTGGTGCTAATTACGCATCCACACCCGCTGCCGATTGTATACACGGTCGATGGCTCTGCGCCGACCGCCCAGTCGACCGTCTACAAATCGCCAATCGCCCTCCCGCAGGGCGGCACGATCAAGGCCGCGGTTCTATTGCCCGACGGGCGCTTGGGTTTGAGCTCGAGCAAGACCGCGGTCGGCCTCGCGCCGACCGGTTGGAAAGTGGTGCCGGAAGTCGGAGCGAATTCCGGGGCGTCCGAATTTCCCGCCACCAACGCGATCGACGCCGACGCGTGGACGCTTTGGCAGGAACACGCGACCACCACCGAGTCGGCGCGCACGCGTCTGACGATTGACATGGGCCGCGTTCACCGGATCGGCGGGTTTGCCTACCAGCCGCGCCAAGACTGGAATTTTCAAGGTGTGGTCGATCGTTACCAATTCGAAACCAGCGTGGACGGAAAACAGTGGACGACGCAGGTGGCGTCGGGCGAGTTCGGCAACATCCGCAACAACCCGATGCTTCAGGAAGTATCATTTGCGCCCGTCGAGGCCCGATTCTTCCGTTTCACCCCGCTGCGCGATACGGACAACACCAGCTGGGTCGGCGCCGCCGAGATCACCGTCCTCCCCGCGAAGTAAATAAGTGCTCCGCGCCTAGGCCTGTTGAAATCAATGGACCCTCGGTGCGAACTACCCACGATTCATCTCTTCCCCTCACATAAACTCCAGAGCCTGGCATCGCCGCACGAACCAGTCCTTGTAGACCTCTTGCGGCGCTCGATCCCCATGCAACTACTACAACCTTGCCGTTGGTTATGCCGGGTGTCCCTGGTCCTTCTGTGCGGATCACTCTGCGCCGCCACCGACGCGCCGCACCAGCGATTGTCGCTCGACGCCGGTTGGAAATTTCATCTCGGTGACGAATGGCCGGAGGCGCTCCATCTGGAGAAATCAGGAGCCGGCTCCGGACCGGCGGCGCAAGGGTTCATTGATTCCTACTGGCGCACGGTCGACGTACCGCACGACTGGGCGATCGAGCTGCCGTTTGATCCAACCGCCGACGCTAATCACGGTTTCAAGGCCCTCGGCCAGAAGTTTCCAAATAACAGCATTGCCTGGTATCGCCGCACTTTCGATTTGGCGGCGACCGATTCCGACAAACGCATCGGACTGTCGTTCGACGGCGTGTTCCGTGATGCCACGGTCTGGGTCAACGGCTGGCTCGTGCGGCATCATGAAAGCGGCTACTCCCCTTTTCGCGAAGACATCACGGACCTCGTCAATTTCGGCGGGGCGAACACGATATCCGTGCGCGTCGACGCGACGAAGTTCGAAGGCTGGTTCTATGAGGGTGCTGGCATCTATCGTCACGTTTGGCTCGACAAGAGCGCGCCCGTAACCATCGCCCCCGATGGTGTCTTCGTTTATTCCGAATTCAAAAACAACCTGCCGGAAGGCCCCGCAACCGTGCACCTCCGAACCATCGTCCTGAACCAACAAAAGAAGGCGAATTCGGCTGAAGTCAGTTGGCGCATTGTTGCGCCGGAAGGACGAACGATTGAGACCGGCGAAGCGCGCCAAGTCTCGGCTATCGCAGCCGACTCGAAGACTGAATGCGTGGGTGAGGTGCGGATTGACTCTCCCGTTCTTTGGTCCCCCGAAAATCCGACGCTCTACAAACTCGTCACCACGGTTTCTGTGGGCGGCAAGGTCATTGACCGTCAGGAAACCCCATTCGGCCTTCGCACGGTGGGCTTTGACCCGGCGACCGGGTTTTTGCTGAATGGCAAGCGCTATGAGATCCACGGCACCTGCAATCACCAGGATCACGCTGGAGTCGGCGCCGCCATCCCGGACGCATTGCAGGAATTTCGGGTTAGGAAGCTGAAGGAGTTCGGGTGCAACGCGCTTCGGACCTCGCACAATCCGCCGACGCCGGAACTCCTCGATGCGTGCGACCGGCTCGGGCTGCTGGTCATGGACGAAAGCCGGTTGATGGGTAGTGATTCCGACAACCTCCGCAAGTGGGAGGAACTGATCCGCCGCGATCGGAATCACGCGTCGGTGTTTCTCTGGAGCATCGCCAACGAGGAGTTTTCGGTGCAGGACACGCCGCAGGCCGCGGCCATCGCACGAACCATGCAGGATCTCGTGAAACGTCTCGATCCAACCCGGCCGGTGACCTACGCCGCGCCGGAAGGCAACGTGTTTCAAGGGATCAACGCCGTCATCGAAGTGCGCGGCTGGAATTATCACTACGGCCCAGAGATGGACAAGTATCATGCCGAGCACCCGAACCAACCGAACCTCGGCACCGAACAGGCCAGCGTGGTCGGCACCCGCGGCATCTACGCCAACGACACTTCCCGCGGTTATGTCAGCGCCCATGACATCGTCTGGTCGGGTTGGACCACCACGGCCGAGAGCTGGTGGAGTTACTTCAGCGACCGCCCGTGGCTCTCCGGCGGTTTCGTGTGGACCGGGTTCGACTATCGCGGAGAACCAACTCCGTACGGATGGCCGTGCATCAATTCGCACTTCGGAATACTCGACACGTGCGGATTCCCGAAGGATGCCTTTTATTATTACCAGTCCTGGTGGACCTCCCAACCCGTTCTGCACCTCGCGCCGCACTGGAACTGGCTGGGCCGGGAAGGTCAGGAAATCCTTGTCGAGGCCTTCAGTAATTGCGCGCAGGTTGAGCTCTTCCTGAATGGTGCATCACTGGGCCGACAGGCCATGAAGCGAAATTCGAAACTGTCGTGGAATGTCAAATACACGCCAGGAACATTGAGCGCGAAAGGATTCGATACTAACGGCAAGGTCATCGCAGAAACCAAAGTCGAAACGACGGGGCTCGCCGCAAAAATTCTGCTCACGCCGGACCGGACGGCCATCAACGCGGACGGTCAGGACGTAGCAATTTTCACCGTCACCGCGCTCGACGCCCAGGGTCGGGTTGTGCCGGTGGCGCAAGACAACGTGTCTTTCACCATCGAAGGCGCGGGCAAAATCATCGGCGTGGGCAACGGCGACCCAAGCTGTCACGAGGCAGATACGTTTGTCTCGTCGCTGCCGGTGCGAAGCGTCGCGTGCAGCCCCTGGCGCTGGAAGGCGGCCAATGTTCCGCACGAACGCAGCGCGTTGCCCGAATATGCCAACGATTTCGACGACGCCGGGTGGAGCCTCCTCAAGCGCGGGGACGACCCAATGACGATTAAAACCGCCAACGCATCTGCGATCTATCGCACGCACGTCACGCTCACGGAAGAAGACCTGAAAGGCGCTGGCGTTCAGCTCCGTTTTGCCGGTTGCGACGAGGAGGGCTGGTATTTCGTGAACAACCAGTTCGCCGGCGAATCGCACGACTGGTCCGCGAAGCCGGTCATTGATCCTAAGCGCTACCTTCACGTCGGCGACAACGTCATCGCCGTAGGCGTGTTCAATGCTTATGGCCTGGGCGGCTTGAACCCCGACGTACAAATGGACATCGTGGGCAAACCTACGCTGGTGCAGTGGTCGCGCAGCCTCTTCAACGGCCTTGCTCAGATCATTGTGCAATCCAAGCGCGAAGCGGGCGAAATTAAGCTAACCGCCAGCGCTAATGGTCTCGGGTCGGCCACTTTCGTTCTCCCAACCAAACCCTGCCCGCAGCGACCGTTTGTGCCATGAGGTGGAGGGTTTTTTTAGCCTGCGCCGTGGCGTTGATCTCGTCGAGCTTGAGCAGCGCGCAGCCGTATTTCGTTTCTCCTACGGGCGACGATGCGAATCCTGGCACCCAGGACAAACCATTCGCCACGCTGCAACGCGCGCAGCAAGCGGCGCGGCAGAAGCGCGGTGACGTTTTCCTGCGCGGCGGCACTTACTATCTGTCCGCGCCGCTTGTATTCACGGCTGAGGATTCCGGCGCAAAAGACGCGCCGGTGGTTTTCCAAAATTATCGCGGCGAGAAAGCAATCATCAGCGGCGGCAGCCGGCTTGATCCTCTCGACTGGCAACCGTTCAAGAACGGAATTCTTCAGGCGAAAGTTTTCGCGGATTTGCAGACCGAGGAAATCTTCGTCAACGGCGAGCGGCAGATTCTGGCGCGTTACCCGAACTTCGATCCCAAGGCTAAGTACTTCGACGGGTTTGCCGCGGATGCGATTTCACCGGAGCGAGCGGCACGTTGGGCGAATCCAGCCGGTGGCTACTACCACGCGATGCATCCGTCGCTCTGGGGCGATTTTACCTGGCGTATCACAGGCAAGGATACGAACAATGACGTGAAGCTCGAGGGCGGCTGGCAGAATAATCGCGGTGCGGCAGCGCACGAGAAAATCCGCTTCGTCGAAAATATCTTTGAGGAACTCGACGCGCCCGGGGAGTGGTTTCTCGATGCGCATATTCACACGCTGTATTTCCATCCGCCGGCCGCGCTGGATTTGAAAAACGCCGTCGTCGAAGCGACTCGCCTGCGCACGCTGGTCGAGTTTCGCGGTGACGCGGCGCAGCCGGTGAGGTGGATCACGCTGCGCGGATTGGTTTTTCGTCAGGCGGCGCGCACCGTGATGGCCAACCGCGAGCCGTTGCTGCGCTCGGACTGGACCATCTATCGCGGTGGCGCGGTGTTTTTCAACGGTGCGGAGGACTGCGCGTTGGAAGACAGCTTCATCGACCAGGTCGGCGGCAACGCCGTTTTCGTCAATAACTACAATCGCCGCGTCGTTATTCGCGGCACGCAGATCGCGAAAGCCGGAGCGAGTGGCATCTGTTTCGTCGGCGATCCGCGGGCGGCTCGCAGTCCCTTGTTTAACTACGATCAGGTTCAGGAACTTGCCGCTATCGACCGCACGCCTGGTCCGAGAAGCAACAACTACCCGGCGGACTGCCTCGTGGACGATTGCCTGATTCATCAGACCGGCCGCGTGGAGAAACAAACTGCCGGAGTGGAAATCAATCTCGCCCAGGCCATCACCGTGAGACACTGCTCGATCTACGATCTGCCGCGCGCCGGCATCAACATTGGCGATGGCTGCTGGGGTGGCCACCTCATCGAGTTTTGCGACGTTTTCGACACGGTGAAGGAGACGTGCGATCACGGCTCGTTCAACTCATGGGGACGCGATCGCTTCTGGCGTCCCAATATCGACGAGGTCAACGCGTGGGTGAAGCAAACTCCCGAATTGCCGCTGCTCGACGCGGTGAAGCCCGTCGTGCTCTCGAACAACCGGTGGCGCTGCGATCACGGCTGGGACATCGACCTCGACGACGGCGCGTCGAATTACGTCATCAAAAATAACCTGTGCCTGCGCGGCGGCATCAAGAATCGCGAAGGCTTCGGGCGCGTCGTCGAAAACAACATCCTTGTGGACGGCGGCTATGATCCGCACGTCTGGTATTCAGCAAGTGGTGACATCTTTCGGCGCAACATTGTGTGGACCGCGTATCGACCGGCCAACATGCACCAACCTCCGTGGGGCGCTGACATGGATTTCAACCTGGTGCAAGATTACGGCGCGCTGACCAGCGCGCCCGCGACGCTGTTGCGCCAGCAAAGTGGACGCGACCAGCATTCCGTCGTGGCTGACGCGCAGTTCGTCGATCCCTCCCACGGAGACTATCGGGTAAAGGATGGTTCGCCAGCACTTGTCCTGGGCTTCGTGAACTTTCCGATGGATCAATTTGGCGTGCAAAAGCCGGAGCTCAAAGCGATCGCCCGCGTGCCGCAATTGCCGCAGCCGAAAACGCCCGCGCCCGTGGCTTCAGCCCGCGCTGCCTTCCCGGTGGTTTGGCTTGGTGCCCGCGTGCGTAACATCACCGACGAAGGCGAAATGTCTGCCTTCGGCCTGCCCAGCGCGACGGGTATTTGGGTGCAGGAAGTCCCGGCGGACTCGGCACTCGCCAAAGCCGGGCTGCGAAAGAACGACGTCATTCTTTCCGTTAACGGCGCGAAGACTGCGGACACCGCAGCGTTCTTGCGCCAAGTGTCGGCATCGCCCGCTGGCAGTTCCTTGCAGCTCGGCGTTTCCCGCGATCAGAGGGAATTTGTTGTGTATTTGATTCCGTGAAGATCCATGAAACTTAACTCAACTAAACTGAGCTTGCTGGTGAATGCCTGCCTCATCGTCTGCATCGCTTTCCCACTCGTCTTCGCGTCGTTCGCGCGTGCCGAGGTTTCCGGCGCCAAGAATCTCGACCAGGGCTGGAGGCTCTGGCTCGACCCGAAAGCAACCTGGCAGGACGACACCCTCCATCTTCCGGAAAACGTCAAACTCAAGGAGTTGCCAGTGAATCCACCAACCGGTGGCTGGCCGGTGCTGGACGAACAGGCCGGCCTCGCCGTGTCGTTGCCTGCGACAGTCGAACAATTCCATTGGAACAAGCCGCCTGCGCACACGGTAAGCTCGCCCACCCCCTCGGAGATCGTCGCGGCCGACGGCTACTATCAGGGTGTATCGTGGTGGTATCGGTCGTTCACACCTCCAGCGCTGCGAACTGGCGAACGGTTAGTATTTCAATTCCCGGGCGCCCGTCTGCGCGCCGAGGTCTATGTCAATGGCAAGCTGGTGGGTTACACCATAATTTCCGAAGCGCCGTTCACCGCCGATGCCACCGATGCGCTCAAGCCTGACGCCGAAAATTTGCTGGCGGTGCGCATCACCAATCCCGGCGGTAACCTGGATTGGATCGACTTCCAGACGATGCCTTGGGGCAAGTACACTCTCCCGGTGACCCATGCCTTTGGTGGCCTGGCCGGGGGCGTGGAGATGCAGGTGCGTGCGTCGGTCAGCGTGAGCGACCTGGCGGTTTTCAACAAACCCGAGCCACGCTCGGTACGCCTCCAAGCCGAAATCTCATCTGCCGGTGAACCCTACGATGGACCGGTCAACTTCTCCATCGCCCGGGAAGGCAAGGTCGTCTTTCAGGAAAGCAGGAACGTTCACGTTGCCGCACACGAAACCGTCATCACTTCGGTCGAGGCGAGTGTCGCCGACGCGCCGCTCTGGGACATCGATCAGCCGAACCTTTATCAAGCGACAGCGACGCTGGCGGATCTTGCACATTCCGATCGGAGCACGACCTTTGGCTTTCGCTGGTTCGGTGTCACGGGACTCGGAACGGATGCTAAGCTCCGTCTGAACGATCGTCGGATCGTGCCACGCTCCTCGATTTCATGGGGCTTCTGGGCGCCAAACGGCATCTTTCCCGACGAGGCGGCAGCGGCCCGCGAGATCGCGGCGATGAAAGCCCTCGGTCTCGATGCTTTGCAGAACCATCGTCACATGCCCAAAGCCGTTGTGCTCGATGCCTTCGACCGCGTCGGATTCCTGCGTTACTGCGAGGCCGGCGGCGGTCTGTTTACCTACGAACCCGCGAGCCAGGAGCCGCCCGGAACGAGTGTTCAGGTCGCGTACGGCGGCAAGCCCGTGGAACTCGATTTCCTCAACCGCTATCAGCTCGCGAAGGAACTGGCCATGATCCGGGCCTTCCGTTCGCACCCGAGCGTGAATCTCTGGACTCTCCAGAACGAGGTCAGCCCCGACGTGAACAATCCGCGGATGCGCTACGCCCTCGAGAAGATGCGCGAGGCCGATCCGTCGCGCCTGGTCGTGCTCAAGTCCGGCGAGAACATCCAGAATCAGGTGTGGTGTCTGCCCTACAGCGACACATGGCAGATCGACGACGGCACCGGCCTCTCCGGCTGGTGGGATCTTCACACCGCGATGGAGTCACCCGGCGTGTGGACCGACGCGATGTATCGGTCGCCCACCGATTTCAAGTATCGCAGCGAAAACAAAAAGGAAGTGGTCGCGTGGGGTGAGATGGCGACAGGCGCCTCGCCCGACAATCATGCCGAGATTGTCAATTGGTACAAGACGCACAACACGTCTGGCTACGACTTGGCCGCCCATCAAACTATTCTCTCCGCTTACGAAAAGTTCCTGGACGAACGTCATTTCCGGCAGGCGTTTCCCACCGCCGAAACGCTCTTCCGCCAGGCGGGAGCGAAACACTATTTTTCCGCCGCGCACATTCTCGAAAACGCGCGCATCAGCGACAACGTGGACTACATCGTCCTCTCCGGCTGGGAATCGACCGCGATTGAAAATCACAGTGGGCTGGTCGATTCGCTGCGCCAGCTCAAGGCGGACCCCTTGCTCCTTCATCAAGCCGCGCAACCGGAAGTCTTGGTCGTCAGGCCGCGCCACTCCGTGATCGCCAAGGGCGATACCGCTGTGGTGGATGTTCATCAGATCAACGAAACAAATCTGACCGGCTCCTGGCGGCTGTCCGTGACGGCCTCGCTCGCAGGCCAAAATCCGCTGTTTCACACAGATTACCCAGTCGAGCTGATCGGTGGCGAATCCTTTGGCCAACTGCTCCAGCAGAATATCCAGTTCAAGATTGACGAGCCCGGTCTCATCACGATCCACGCCGCACTAAGCGCAAAGGCCGGCGGCGCGCCTGTGATCGAGCGCGACGAGCCGTTGCTCGTGGTCGACACCCAGCCGACAGCGCTAAAAGACACAGTCGCATGCGCTGGGGAAACTGCAGAGCTGATCGAAGCGCTTAAGCGCCAGTTCGACGTCAAGGCCGTTCCCTTGTCGCCCACGCTCGGCAAAGTGCCGACCATCCTGCTAGCGATAGGCGGTGGTAATCCAGGGGGCTGGCAGACAAGTAATGCCGATGCACCCGCCGCCAACACCGATGATCCGGATTTCTACAAGCAGCAGATGTGGGGCAAGGCAGGGACGATCCACACCTGGCGTGGCCTGACGCCCGGCAAGGTCACCGTCAAAATTCATCTGGCTGATGGTTATTCCGGCGGAGTGGGGCAACGGATCTTCGATCTCATGCTCAATGGTGCGACTGTGGCCAAAGATCTGGACATCTTCGCCAAAGTCGGCGGCAGGAATCGCGCCCTGGTGGAAACCTACGTGGTCGATGCCCCCGAAGGAACGGTTTCGCTTTCTGTGCCTCATGTCACTTCGGACAACGCGACGCTCGCCGCCGTGGAGCTTCACGATTCGGCGGGCAAGATCGTGCGGGCGGTGTTCCGGGACAAGCCCTACACTGATCACTCCGGTAATTTGTGGGCGCCGATTGCTCAGCAGAGCGACGACCACTGGAAGCCCGAGCTCGCTGCGGCCATCGAGCGCGCGCGTCGCGATGGCACGCGCGTCGTCCTGCTCACTTCCGGGGCCGGAGACGCCGAGCAGATCGCCACCCTTCTGGCTGCGCAAGGGCTCGTCACGTATTCCGGACCAGTCGGCGGATCGGGACCATCGTGGATGGGATTCTGGTTCTTCGGGCGCAAGCACTGGTTACTCGACGGGCTGCCGTCGGACTGCGTACTGGACTGGCCCTACCAAATCACCAGCGGCAACGGTCTGCTGCTCTCCGGCACCGGCGTCGAGTCGGTCGTCGGCTACGGCAAGAATCACGATCCCAATGTTGGCGTCGCGGCTGCCGTCATTCCCTGTGGCCGGGGCGAGATCGTCCTGCTGGCGCTGCCCGGTCTTATGGATTCTTTCGTGAGCGGCGCTTCCGGCGCGTTTCATCCGGTGACGGCAAAGAGGCTGATGTTCAATGCGCTCAGGAAATAAATACACCGCGCTCTGCAGTTCCTCGTGCATGAAGCCGCAGACTCCAGGCCGGGGCCGCGCGCCTTTGAAACCCGACGCTCTCTCACTTTCGTGTTTCCTCAAATCCCGATTTCAACCCATCACATTATGATCAAATTCTCCGTTCGTTTAGCGCGTTTTAGCCTCGCTTGCGGCATGCTCGCGATTGCAGGTGCGGGGTCGGGCAAGGGTGCGCCCTCCGCCGCTTCACCGCGCGTGATTCAATCACTGGATCAGGATTGGCGATTTCACCTGGGTGAGGCACCCGAGGCAGTATTTTCCTCCTTCGTCGATAGCACGTGGCGGAAAGTCGACGTGCCGCACGACTACGTCGTCGAGGGGTCGTTCACCGAAAAAGATCCCGAACCGCGCGCGGGGGCGACGATGAGGCAGGATTGGTTTTGGTACCACGCATTTCTACCGACCCGGCCCGCCGTCTACCGCAAGACCTTCTTCCTCGCCGCCGAGGCCGCTGGAAAACGTCAGTGGCTCGAGTTTGATGGCGTGTTCAGCAACGCCTTCTTTTGGGTGAACGGGAAGCTCGTCGGCAGCGAATACAGCGGCTACACGCGTTCTCGCTTCGATATCACGGAGGTGGCGAAACCCGACAGTGAGAACACAATCATTGTCCAGGTCGATCCGCGTTGGGACGGCTGGTGGTACGAAGGCGGAGGTATCTATCGTCATGTTCGCCTCGTGATGGTAGAACCAGTCCACATCGCTCCGGATGGGGTCTTCGTTGCACCAACGGTGGCTGACCCGGGCGACGGCCTCCACGCAGACGCGACCGTCGTGGCAAACACCGACATCGCCAACACCGGGACCGCCACGATTGCGGCAACGGTCGTGAGCGAAGTCCTCGACGTCGGAGGCCGGATCGTCGCCACTGCTTCGTCGGCTCAGGAGGTTTCTGCCAGAGCGAGTGTGAAAACAACGCAGAGCATTTCGCTGGTCAAGGCGACTCTCTGGTCGACAACTAATCCCTACCTCTACCGGTTGCGCAGCACCGTCAGCGTGTCCGGCAAAATCGTGGATCAAGTGACGACAAATTTTGGTGTGCGTCACCTTCGTTTTGACGCCGATCGCGGTTTCTTCCTCAACGGCCAGCACCTCAAAATGCAGGGCGTCAATATGCACCAGGATCACGCTGGCGTTGGTGTGGCGATGCCCGACCGGTTGATCACGTGGCGACTTGAGCGGCTGAAGGAGATGGGCTGCAATGCCATTCGCCTCTCCCACAATCCGGTCACTCCCCTCCTGCTCGATGAATGCGACCGCATGGGTTTCCTCGTCATCGCCGAGAACCGCCATTTGGGCGACACCTACCTCGATCAAGCGCCGAAAGAAACCCCGGCCATTGAACATCGCGACCTCAGTGCGCTGGTGATTCGCGACCGGAATCATCCGAGCATCATTCTCTGGTCGTTGTGCAACGAGCAGTGGATTCAGGGCTCGCCCGAGGCCGGGGCCATGGCGCGCGCGATGTGCCAGCGGGTCAAAGAACTCGACCCGACGCGCCCCGTCTCCGCGGCCATGAACGGCGGCTTCGACAGTCCGGCGGGATTGCTTGGCGCTTTGGATGTGATCGGCATCAACTATCACCCCGACGTGTACGGATCGGTTCACGCTCAAAAGCCATTGGTTCCGATCGTCGCCACTGAGATCGCGAGTGAGATCAGCACGCGCGGCATCTACACGACCAACCACTGGGAAGACTACTACGGCGACCGCGAGCGCGGATACGTTTCTGCTTACAGCATCACGGCTGGTCCCGCAGGCCAGACCGTGGAGCAGGCATGGCCGCCCGTCGCGACGAACGACTCCATGGCCGGCGGCTTCGTGTGGGCGGGGTTCGACTACAAGGGAGAGCCAAGACCGTTCGAATGGCCGGTCATTAACTGCCACTACGGCTTCATGGACATCTGCGGGTTTCCGAAGGACAGCTACTACTATTACAAGGCCTGGTGGACCGACGCACCCGTGCTGCACCTCTTCCCCCACTGGAACTGGCCGGGCAAGGAAGGTCAGGAAATCTCCGTCTGGGTCCACAGCAACTGCGAGGAGGTGGAGCTGTTCCTCAACGGCGTCTCCCAAGGAAAACGAACTACCAAACCCCTCCAGCATCTCGAATGGAAGGTGAAGTATGCCCCCGGCAAGCTCGTAGCCAAAGGTGTACGCAAGGGGCAATCAATTGAAGACGTGCGCGAAACCACCGGCGCGCCTGCGGCCATCCGCCTGACGGCCGACCGTTCCGAACTTGCAGCGGACAATGCCGATCTCGCCGTGGTGACGGTCGAGGTTCTCGACGCGCAAGGCCGTGTCGTGCCGGTCGCCGACAACAAGATCACGTTCTCACTTGTTGGTCCTGCCAAGTTGATCGGCGTGGGCAATGGCGATCCCAGTAGCCATGAACCCGACAAAGCGAACAACCGTTCCGTTTTCAACGGCCTCGCCCAAACCATCGTGCAAACCACCTCCTCGGGCGGGGAAATTCTGCTCAAGGCCGAATCCCCCGGCTTGAAGGCCACAAGCATCACGCTGAAGAGCCGTTGAAGGAAATATGAACGCTGCTCGCGATGGCGCCCTGATTATGCCCGATGAGACCGCGGAGCTTCGGACCCTAAAACACACTGCCGGTGACCGAAATGGTGCGGCGCGAACCGTGCGACCCAGGCCCGACTTCGAACGGAGCTTCACTGATGGCCATAACAGGGAGCATCAGCCCACTTCATAATTCGTGGTTAGTTAATTTGCCCCTTTCCCTTTGAAATCCGAACCTCTGAATCCAGTCCCCGTCCAGCTCGGGACCATCACCGCCATGGTGGTGGAGGATGATGCCTACGTTCGCGAAATTCTGACGACCTGGCTCCAAAACGCTGAGGGTTTCGTCTGCGTGGGAGCTTTTCCGGACGTTGAGAGTGCCTTGCTCCAAATCGTTCAGCGCAAGCCGGACGTGGTTTTGGTCGACATCAATCTTTCCGGCCTCAGTGGGATCGAGTGCGTCCGTCGCCTAAAGCCCATTGTCCCAAAGACGCAGTTCGTCATGCTGACGGTTTATGAGGACTCGAACCACATCTTTGACGCCCTGTCCGCCGGCGCAACCGGCTACTTAGTGAAAACCCCATCGCGCGAGGCTTTGATCAGCGCGCTGCGCGAAGTGCACGCGGGCGGCTCGCCGATGAGCGGCAACGTCGCCCGCAAAGTGGTGCAATCGCTCCAAACGCCTAAACCTAAAATTTATCCAGCCAACGGACTCTCGAAACGCGAAACCGAAGTGCTGGCCTTGCTCGCTCAAGGTTTCCTGTACAAGGAAATCGCCGATACTTTGGGAATCGGATGCGAAACGGTGAACACCTACATCCGCCGCATTTACGAAAAACTCGACGTCCACTCGCGCGCGCAGGCCGTAGCCGTAGTCACAAATAAGCCCCAGAGAAACGTAGCCCAGTTCTGAACGCGTGGGTTGCACCTCATCGGCGAGGCGCAACTTTGAACACCGTGGCGATTTCGTTTGGTTGCGTCGACGGTGTTTCAATCGCCAAAGCCTCGGCGGTCTGCGTCCGTCTAAATCTTCCGTCGCTACCGAGCAGAAAAACCTCGACAATCTGCGTCTCAAGCCGGTTAGCGTTTTCATTTGAAGTCGGGATCGGAAAAGCGCTCGTGCTCAAAGTTCGCGAAGCCCACGACATTTTTCAGCGCGAAGATTGTATACCAACATCCGTTGAGTATTCGACTATGGATTTAGCGAGCGGAGGTGGGGCGGGACCGCTGGGCCGCCGAAACTAACGCGGCGCGTCCAGCGATCGCGGCTACCACAGTCCAAACCAGAAAGCCCATTGGTTTTATCGGCCAGCGGCGTCAGTCGTCTTCGGCGGCTCGCTGGTGACGACGACTTCCTTGAGCGCCAGGCCAGCGGCCTGTGCGGTGAGGCGAATCTCGCCTGCCTCGTGGGTCGCTTGCACGATGACCTGCGCGTAACCATTGAAAAGGCTGCGTTCGCTGCCTTTGTCGGGCTCGTGGCAACTCGGGTCGCCATTGCCCACGCCGATGATGCAACCACCGGTGACAGTAAATTTCACCAGCTGATTCGAAGTCAGCACGTGACGGCCTTGCGCGTCGACGGTCGAGATCGCGAACACCACTGCGTCGGCACCGTCGGCAGAAATCGTTGGACGGTCCGGCGTGAGTACGAGTTTCGCCGGAGCACCGGTCGTCTCGACGCGAGTGGTCTGGACGATTTTTCCGCCACGGTAACCGCGCGCTTCGAGCAGACCTGGCTGGTAAACAACCTGCCATTCGAGGTGACCGTTGCGCGGCATCTCCTTTTTGCCAAGCGACACGCCGTTGAGAAAAAGTTCGACGGCTTCATGGTTGCTGTAGCAGCCGACCTTGAGTTGCTGGCCAATCTTGTCGGGCCAATTCCAGTGCGGAAATACATGCAACACGGGCTCGTCGGTCCACCAGGATTTTAGGAAGTAGTATTGGTCCTTGGGAAAACCGCAGGTGTCCATGATGCCGAATTGTGTGCTGACTGCGGGAAAACCAAACGGGTTGGACTCGCCGCGATAATCGAAGCCCGTCCAGTAAAAAAGACCGGCGAGATAGGGCCGCACGGCAAAATGCTGCCAACCGATTTCGACGTTGCCTCCGGAGTCGCCTTTCGCGGGCGGTATCTGATGTGCGCGGGCCTTGTCGTCGAAATAAATCCCGCGCGTGCCTTGGTCGGTGGTCTCTTCGGTCCCGACGCTTGGCTGGAGCGGAAACTTCGCGTGCTGATCGTCGGTGCTCCCGTGAGTGAAATAGTTGTAGCCCATCACGTCGGTCGTGGTGGAGGAGCCGCCGCCCCAACCACCGCTGATCGCCACGGTAGTCCGCCGCGTGGGATCGAGCCGGTGCGCGAACGCTTGCATCGTAGCCGTGATGCGAGCGCCTTTTTCGTTGCCCTCGATGGACCATTCCTCGTTGCCCACCGACCAGAGAATCACGCTCGGGTGATTCCGGTCACGGCGGATCATTGCCTCCAGCGTTCCAAGCTGCTGCGGGTTCGCGCCCATCAGTCGGTTTTCGTCGAGTACCAACATGCCGAGCCGGTCGCAGGCTTCGAGCAGCTCCGGCGCGGGCGGATGATGCGAGCTACGATAGGCATTGCTCCCAAATTCCTTCAGCCGTTTGACGCGGAAATCCCACAACGCATCGGGTACTGCGACGCCAACGCCCGCGTGGTCCTGATGATTGTTCGTACCTTTGAGCAAGACGTGTTTGCCATTAAGGAAGAATCCCTGGTTTGGGTCCCAGCGAATCGTGCGAATGCCAAATGACGTCTCGTAACGATCAACGACGGTACCGGCAGCATCGCGCACGATCGTGACGAGCTTGTGCAGCGCAGGCGTTTCGAGTGACCAGAGGCGTGGTTGCGCCACGGGCATTACCACGGAAAAATCGGACGACCCGCCGGGGACGAGACTGAGGGTGGAGAGCGTTTTGGTGGCAAGGCTCTCGCCGCCAGAATCGAGGATGGTCTGCTCCAATTGAAACGTCGCCGTAACCGTGCCGTCGTTCACGATGGTCGTCCGTGCGGTGACATCGGCACTCGAAAAATCGTCGCGCACATCGCTCGTGACAAACGTGCCCCAAGGAGCCACGTGCAGTGGCGCAGTTTTGGTGAGCCACACGTGACGGTAGATGCCCGCCCCCTCGTAATACCAACCTTCCTCCATCGTCACATCGACGCGCACGGCGACGGTGTTGGTGCCGCCGTAGTTGAGGTAGTCGGTGATGTCGTAGCGGAAGCCCGTCGAGCCGCTGAGCTCGCGACCGAGGTAGAAGCCGTTGACCCAGACCTGCGAGTCGCGGTGAACACCATCAAACTCAAGCGTGATGCGCCGGCCAAGATCGTCGGCGGAAATCTCGAACGTCTTCCGATACCAACCCACGCTGCGTTCGGGAAAATTGCGCCCGATCGCCTTGTAGCCATGACTGTGACTGCCTCGACCGTCAAACGGGGCTTCCACCGCCCAGTCGTGCGGCAAGTCGAGTTCGCGCCACCCCGACGCATCGAACTTCGGATCAGCCGGTCCGTCGCCGTAGCCGGCCTTCGTGAAATACGAGAAGTAAGCGGTGCCGTGATTGAAATCTTTTGCTGCATCAAACGGATGCCCGAAGGCGAAGCGCCAGCCGGCGTCGAAGTTCGAGTGCTCGCGCGAGGCAGCGTCGACCTGGGCCGCGCTCGTTAGAACCAGCGCTAAAACCAACGTGTAGAGGCAAGGCAGAAGGCGAGCCAATGGAATAGAGCAATTATTCATGCGAGAAGAGATTTTCGGTTCGGATCGAGAAACAGCAGCTGGGTTTAGCCTGGAACGTGTGATCTGGGTGCGTAGCGCGCAGGTGCATCACTCTTTTTAGCAGACGGAACGAGGTATCGACCATGATACATATCCCAAAAAACCTTTGCGAAACGCATCTGTTCGTTCCGGCGACGCAGGGATGGCCGGTCGGTATCTGGAAAACGCGAACCTAGACGGCAGAACCAAACTCAAGGCAATAATCCTGTTTCAACGATTGCACGGCCCCAGATGGCGTAACCGTTCTCGGAGGGATGCGTACCGTCTGGCATAAGTTCGGATGGCAGGCTGCCGTCGGGGGCAAGGAAACGAGGGCTGATGTCCAGGAATGTCGTATTGACCCTTCCGACAAGTTTGCGCGCCAAGATCGCATTCAGCGCCGCAATCGGCGCCCGGAACCCATCGTCGGGTCGTTGGCCCCGCGGCAGCACACCCATCACGAGAATACGCGTTGCCGGACTCTTTTTGTGCAGGCGATCACAGATGGCAAGAATCCCTTCCGCCACTTCCGCCGGCGTGTTGGCGCGGGCATTGAGTGTCGTGCTGAAATTGTTCGTACCGATGTTCAAGATCACCAGCTTCGGGTGCAGCCCGTCGAATTCGCCGTGGTCGATCCGCCAAAGTACGTTCTGCGTTCGGTCCCAGCCAAAACCGAGATTCAGCACGCGGCGTGCACCGAAGGTCCCTGCCCACGCACGGGGACCATTGTGATGATTCGCGGCTGGCTCGCCGGCCCAGAAATGCGTGATCGAGTCGCCGATCAGCACAACCTCGGGATCAGCTTTTGCTCCCGCCGCAAGCTCTGCAGCGTGGCGCGCCCACCAGTTATAAGAGTCATCCTCCAGCCGTGGAACGGGCTCGACAGCCGTGTTGACCGTATTGTCGAGCGATTTGGCGGCGGGCTGCAACGCGAACATGAGTTCGCCATACACGAGTTGCGCAATTCGGGCGGCACCTTCCGCAGTCGGGTGGATCTTGTCGGGGAAAAGCGCTGCGTCATTCTCGAGCGGCGAGTGCAGGTCGATGAGCGGTAGTTTTTCCTCCGCCGCCACCTGTCGGATGCGCGGGAGAATTTCCTGCTGAAGCACGTGATCACTGATTCCCATCGCCTCGGTGAACGCCGGCGGCGGCAGGCAGAGGAAGATTCTCACCTGCGGGTTCGCCGCGCGGAAGTCTGCGACGAGCGCACGGTAGCTCGGAATAAAATCGTCGGGGTGCGTCGCGATGTTTTCGGTCTTGGTATCGTTGGTACCAAGCGCAACGACGACGACGTCCGGTTTCCACGCCAACGCGGCAGCACGCGCCGGCTGCTGGTCGTAGGGAAAGCCGCCGTGGCACATCAAGGTCGCGCCGCTGACCCCGAAGTTGCGCACCTCCCAGCCGGTACCGGACAGGCGCGCGAGTTGCAGCGGGTAGGCGTTGTGCTCCTTGTCTGGCATCTGGTAGCCGTCGGTGATGCTGTCACCGACGCACGCGACGCGCAGTGGCTGCTCTTCAGGCCCGCTCGACGCCTCGGCTTCTGCGCCGGTAAATGCGACAAAAATACCGACGACCAGAAAGAGCTTCAGAGCGCGTTTGGATCGCCAGTGAAACGATCGAGGAATTTCAAAAACGGTTTTCATTGGGCGAACCCAAAAAGACATAGGGACGCGGCCAGTTCAACCGTGCGCTGCTTGTCACAGGCCTCGCCCTCCAGGTGCTTCGCTGGACAGCGCCCGTCCTCCAATTATAAACGGGGGCGGTTGCTATCAACCGCCCCTGTCTCTTTTTTAGGTAGCCCCGGCGCACCTGCGCCAGCCCGACCTTATCTAGGTTCCCAGTGAAGTTAGCTAAGGAGCTTGCAGCACCGGCTGCAAGGAGCGCCGCCGGCGGACAATCGCCGCCATGACCGCCAACCCGGCCGCCCAAATGCCGTAGGTCGACGCTTCGGGCACCGCCGTGGCCAAGGGCGCGGGGATGCTGCCATCCGCACTCGCATATGTCGCGATCGTGGGCGTGGCGCTGTCGATATTGACCTCAAGGAAGGCGTCGGTGCCGAACGCCGTCGTTGGAAGGTTGAACAGATTGCTATCGAGTACCGAGAAACTGAATACATCTGGAGTAACACTGCTATCGACATTGGTACTCAACGTGACCTTGAACGAGAGCCATGATCCCGGGGTGAACCCTTGATAGAACTCATTCAACAGCGGATCAGTGTCGGTGAGCGCCACGCTTGAGCCCAGACTGCCCGTTGCATTGCCGGTCGTGGTGGCGCTTCCAAAAACACTGCCACCGCCAAACTGGATGTTGCTGATCGTGGCCCAATTGTTGGAGTCGCCGAAGCCCGAACCATCGTTGAGCTGGAAATCCAACGAGAAAGGAGCGGCGGGATTGGCGATCAAGGAATGGGTATCGACCCAAACCTGATAGGCAATTTGAGCGCGACCGACGATGGTGGATGCAACGAGGGTGGCAGCGATGGCGAGGACTCGCCATGTGGAATTAGCGTGAAGGGACGGAATCATATGGTTGAGAGGTTCTATGGCGGTTGAAGTTAGGGTGTGGTGATACCGGTCAGGATGCGTGCATCATAAGTGATGCTGCCGGAAGCCGGGACGGCGAACTCGAGGCTGATACTGACAGATGCATTCGAGGCGAGATTGCCTGAGGCGATCAACACGTAGGGGTTGCCGCCTGTCGGCACGCCGAGTGACACCGTGCCGGTGGCGTTGAGTAAGGTCGTGTTGTTGGAGAGCGCGTCCACCTCAAGGTAGACTGGACCTGTGACCGCAGCGGTCGTCGGATTGGACACGGTCACCGTCTGCACCATGCGATTGGTGCGACGATTCAAGGTGTAGCCACTCCGAGTGATCGTCAGGGGCGTAGCCACATTGGTGGCGCCGGCGAGCTCTATCGCCGTCGAGGCGTAATTGGCCGAAAGATGGATATCGTCGATAAAGAGAGCCGGCTCGTCTACGCCTCTCCAATGCTGGATGTAGAAGCCATTGACGTTCGGATTGCCCTCGGCGCCGATGCTGGCAAGCGGGATTTCGATCTTCTGCCAAGTATTCGCTGGCGCTGTAACCCCTGTCCCATTCCCCCAGGAGCTGTCGCTCCGGATGGGTCCGACTCCAATGTACTGCCCGCCGACGGTGCCGCCGTTGATCCAGAACGTCAGCGTATGATAAGGCGACATATCCGGCGTCGCCCAAGTGGGCATTGCGAGGCCGCCGTACGGGCTCGGGTTGATTGTGATCGAATTCGTTCCGGAGTGGACCAGGTCGGTGCCGCTCATGTTATATGACATCCAGCCCCAGTCGTACCAACCGTAAGCGAGACTATCGCCGTAAATAACGTAGTCGGGGATGCTGCTGGTGGGGGGCGCCTTGATCTGGATCTGATAGGTCAGGATCTTGCCGCTCCAGAAGTAGAATTTGAGGTTGACGATGCTGCCGATGGGAGCGCCAGAGAAGAAATAATTGGCGAGAACGATCGCGTTGTTCGCGTAATCCGGATGAAAATCGCTCCCCCAGTTTGGAAACGCCGACCAGCCAACCGGGCCTGCGTTGGAACCGTCCGCATACTTCGACTCGATTGTGGCCAGAACGTCGCCATTGAACGCGGTCGGGATTGATAAATCCCCACCCGAGATGACCGTGAAAGCGGACGCAACCGGCGGCGCTGCGTAGCGGGCGAAGATTTTCCAGGCTGGGCCCGAGTTTGAATTGATCGTGAGTGTCGTCTTCTGCCCGTAAGCGCCGGTGAAATACTTGGAGAGGACCTTGGCTTTGAGCGTAAGCTTGTTGCCGCTGAGCGTGTAATCAGCCGGATTCACGGTCGTCGCGCCGTCCTGCACAGAGACAAGGGTGTTGCCGTTCAAGTTGAGGTTGATGATGATGTCCTGGTTCGAAAAGCCCGGCTTCAGGAAGAGCAAATCGCTCTCGGAGGTGGTGGCGCGCCCGACCTCCCCCTGCAGGGTGATCTTAGTGAGATCGAGATTGGCTGGGTTCCAGTCCTGCGTGGTGCGGTCGTAAAAGCCGCCGGTGTCCCACAGCATGGTGGTGAGGTTCTTCTTCCGATCGTATTGCGCCACATACTCGAAGTATTTCAAACATTCACCGCGCTCGACATTATCGGGAGAGAGCAGGCCCCATTCGCCGATGACGACGGGAATGCCAGCGGCCACAAACATGGTATTCACCCGATCGAAGGCGTCGTCGATCCAACCCCTCACCTTATCGTCGAACTTGGTGCCGCCACCCATATTCACGCTGAAGGGATAATAACCATAATAGTGAATGGTCGTCATCAGGTTGGAATCGTTCAGACGCGTTATGGTGGCCTTGACCGAATCGAGCTCCGACTGGTCGGCGCTGGTATAAACGGGGGGCAACATGAGCGGGCGAGTGGCGTTGCCGCCGCCCGTGCCGCGCACGACGTGGAAGAAGGCGGTGTTCAACTCATCCATCAGCACATCCATCTGGTCTTTGGGTAGGTCCTTACCGTTCGCGTCTTGGAATCCCGGCTCGTTCTTGCTCTCGAACGAGAGCTTGTTCGGATAATTTTTGAACCGGGTGGCGATTTGCAGCCAGACCTTCTGGAAGCGATCAAGCACGGCGTCGTGATCGTGGCCCATATCGCCTACCCAGCCGTCGTGGTGCAGGTTGACCATGACATATAGGTTGGCGGCCAATGCCCAGTCGACGACCTGTTGAACCTTATTCATCCAAGGCGCATCGATCGTGTAGTCAGGCGCCGACCCCATGTGGTCTTTCCAAGTGACCGTAAGGCGCAGGCTATGGTAGCCTTTGGCCGCGAGGCCCTGAATCATCGGTTGAGTAGTTTCGGGCGCGCCCCATGATGTTTCATCGGGAGTCGCATCGAACGTGTTGCCCCAGTTGGTGCCAGGCTGCATCGCAGCGACGTAAGTCTGCATAGCAGTCTCGGCTGCAGCTGGAGACGCGAGTGAAAACAGCGAGCAAAGCATGAAGCCGGCGAAGATGAGAGCTCGACATGCGCTCCTCGTATTCCGGTGGTTGATTCGAGCAGTCGGAGCGCCGGTTGTGAAGGCAGCCGCAGTGGCAGAAGATGCCGTCATGGCATCTGCGAGCCGTTGAAGGAACGTTTGAATGTAAATCATATACAGGGGCACGACATCTCGTGTCGTATTTTTGGGGACCGGTGGTGATGCAGGGAACCTCTTTGCCGCTGGAGGCGTAGCTGCGGTAGATTACCACAGATCCCGCTTGAGCACATGTCCCGAAAACAGGGGACACGTCCGGAGGTGCATGTTGGCGAAACCATGCTGGCAACACTGGCGAAATGTGCGCTTCCCATTCACGGGGGATCGCGAGTAAAACCTTCCCGAATGATCGTTTCCCTAGAGCCCCACGACCGTCGCGTGCCGTCAGGTAGGACTCTTCACGGTTTTTCGGGTGGCATGACAAAATGATACCAAAAGCCATGACCCCCATGATGCAGCAGTATCACGAGGTGAAACGCGGCCTGCCGCCGGGTACCCTCCTGCTTTTCCGGCTGGGCGATTTCTATGAGATGTTCTTCGAAGATGCCGTGATCGCGTCCCGGCTGCTCGGGCTCACGCTCACGAAACGGCAGGAACATCCGATGGCGGGCCTGCCCTATCACGCCGCGGACAATTACGTCACAAAGCTGCTCGCCGCCGGCAAGAAGGTCGCCATCTGCGACCAACAGGAAGCCGCCCAACCCGGGAAACTTGTGCGCCGCCAGCTCACCCGTATCCTAAGTCCGGGTACAACGATCGCGGCCAACCAGCTCGACGCCGCGCGCAATCACTACCTTTGCGCCGTCACCTGCGACAAAGCCGGCCTGCATGCCGCGTGGCTCGACCTCACCACCGGCGAGTTTAAAATCGCCAGCGATACACGCCCCGAGAATCTGTTGCCGGTGCTGACTTCGCTCGATCCGGCTGAGATTATCACCGTCGAAGGCGCGGTCGAATCGTGGCGCCAGGCACCGCACGATCAGGCCGCGCTGCATGCCATGCAGCAATTTTGTACCAATCGCCTGGTCACGGAACTTCCCGCCTACCATTTCGAAACCGAAGGCGGCGCCCGGGCTGTCATGACTGCCATCGGCGTGCTCAATCTCCAGGGTTTTGGCCTCGCCCATTCCCACGCCGGACTCGGGCCGGCCGGTGCGCTGGTTTACTACGCGACCGAAAATCTCTGCGCCAAACCGGAGAACCTGCGCGGCCTGCAGGAATACCGCAGTGCGAGCACCCTGCTACTCGACCCCGCGACGTTGCGCAATCTGGAGATTTTTGAGTCAACCCGCGGCCAGCGCGAAGGCTCGTTGATCGCGGCGATCAACCGCACGGTGACCGCCGCCGGTGCCCGCCTGCTCGAACGCTGGCTCGCTGCGCCAACCCTCGATCTCGCTGAAATCACGCGGCGCCAGACGATCGTCGGAGATTTCCTAAACCATTCGCCAGCGCTCACTGAGCTTCGTGAGCAATTGCTGCAGGTTCGCGACATCCCGCGCATCCTCGGCCGCCTGCAAAACCGCCTGCGTAATCCGCGCGAACTCGGTGGCATCCGCGATACGCTGGCCCAGTTCCCCGCTCTACTCGCCCAGCTCAATGCGATCGACGGAACCGCCGTCAGCGAGCTGGCCGCGCGCATCACCGATTTGCCGGCTTTGCGCGAGCTGCTCCAACGCGCGCTGGCCGACGAACTTCCGACCGACTTGAAAGACGGCAATTTTATCCGCGCCGGACATGACACGGAACTCGACCGGATGCGCTCGCTGACCAGCGACAACAAGACCTGGCTGTCCGCACTTGAACGGCAGGAACAGGAACGAACTGGCATCAAGAGCCTAAAAATCCGCTTCACGAATAATTTCGGTTATTACATCGAAGTCACCAAGGCCAACCTGCACCTCGTGCCCGCCGAATACATCCGTCGCCAGACCACGGTCGGCGGCGAACGTTACGTCACCGAAGAGCTGAAGAAGAAGGAAAAGGAAATTTTCCACGCCGAGGAAAACGCCCTGGCGCGTGAGCTTGAAC
>Ga0302323_100000553_pt1 | contig 29825 bp, 19 predicted proteins | sample Fen_T0_3_FD_201950 | JGI IMG/M metagenome (GOLD analysis project Ga0302323, IMG submission 201950) | Peat permafrost microbial communities from Stordalen Mire near Abisko, Sweden - Fen_T0_3 | ecosystem: Environmental > Terrestrial > Soil > Wetlands > Permafrost | place: Sweden: Abisko...
AGGCACCGCCAGAACTGCACTTGATGACGAAAATTCCGATTATTACCCGGTTTCTCTTGAACGTGAATCTCTGCGTCCCGGAGTCGTCTATGCCGACCCTTATGGACATACATTGATCGTAGTTGGCTGGGTCCCTCAAACAAATGACCAACCGGGACAGCTTCTGGCAGTTGACGCCCAGCCTGACGGCACTGTTGGGATAAAAAGGTTCTGGAAGGGTAATTTTCTGTTTAACACATCCGGGGTAATCGGGGAACCCGGATTTAAGACATTCCGGCCCCTATTGCTACAGAAAGGTGTTCCGGTGCTGTACAAAAATAAAGCTCTTACAGCGTCAGAGGGATTCGTGCCATATTCACTTCAGCAAAGAAAAATGAATAGCGACGTTTTCTATCACACAATGGAACGATTAATTAATCCAAAACCTCTCGACCCGGAAGCTGAAATGCTAAATCTTATCCAGGCTCTTTATGAGCAGCTCATCGTTCGGGTTACATCAGTCGCAAATGGAGAAGCATACCTTAAGATGAACCCGGGTACTGTAATTCCAATGCCCGCGAATGCAACCGGTATTTTTCAGGCAGGAGGGCAGTGGGAAAATTTTTCAACTCCAAATCGTGACCTGAGACTTTTAATTGCACTGGATGCCGTACTTGATTTTCCAGATATAGTTATTCATTCTGAAGGAGATTATAATATATCGCGACTTGGTTCACCGGAACAGGCTAAGAAAAAACTCGAAACATTACTAAATCAGAAAACATCAGAGCTATCAATCAGCTACGCGCGTACAAATGGTTCTATTCAGAAATTGACTCTGAATGAAATTCTTAAGAGAAAAGATGCCTTCGAGATGACATACAATCCTAACGACGGAATCGAAATCAGATGGGGGGCAGGGGAAAACAGCGACGAAGTATCTACTTGCCGGCGTTTTGCTCCTAAAACACAACACGAAACTATGAATAAAATACGTCCATGGTTTCATAAGAGGCTACATCCTCCTACCTGAAAAGACCTGTCTCTACCTCTATTTACTTGACTCATTCTCTGTATTGCACTTTCATTATTTGTTAAACTTTGCTATTGATTATTGTTCAAGGAAACAGGTCTGAGACCTGTATCTACATTATAAATGACTATCTCTTTGTGAAATAATGCAATTGGCTGCACTTATTTCATCGATCATTATCCAAATGTTGCAGATACAATTCCTGTGCAGGTATATCGGATTTAGATTTTAGCAGTCAAGGGAATAGATTTGTACCTGCCAGGTTGAACCATTTTATTAAAATCAAAATGAAAAAGAGCTTTATTAAAATCGCTTTGCGTTTTTTATGGCGCAATAAATCTTACACTACTCTGAATTTCCTTTGTCTCACATTTGGACTTACATGCGCTATTATTGCTGTTTTGTATGTAATGAATATTTTGAGTTACAACAAGTTTCACAAAAATTATAACAGGTTATTCGAAGTAGAAGCGCTTGTAACCTATTTCAACGGAGACCGGTTTGCAAAAGAACCACTCTCTGCATCATTGGATGAGACTCTAATGAAGGCTGTACCGGAAATAGAATCTCTGACCCGGATTGTTGAACGCAAGTATGAAATTATCAATGGAGATAAATCTTTTATGGAGCAGGGCATCTATGCCGATAAAAACTTTTTTGAACTGTTTTCATTCCCATTGATTCCATCCGGAGGTTCTGATGAACTGTCAGACATGAACACAATCCTTATTTCCGGCAGAAGTGCTAAAAAGCTTTTTGGATCCACCGATTGTATTGGTAAAACAATAAATCTTAAAGAAGGGAATAGCCAGGAGGTTTATAAGATAGGGGGAATACTTAAGGATATCCCTTCACAGTCATCACTTCAATTTGATTTTGTTATCCCATTCCCGAAATTTCTTGCTTTAAATAGCTGGGCAAATGACCCGGGAGCATCAGCTGTCAGTATCTGGATATTGCCCGGGAAAAATGTTCCTGTAAGCATTATAAATTCCAAGCTGAAGAGCCTGATTAAAAGCCAGGAAGCAACTTTAAACCAGGAGCTATTTTTATTCCCTCTTAAAGAAAAAATGCTTTATACTTATTCCGGCGAGAGACGTGTATGGAAAGAGATGCAGAGAGTGGTCATAGTCAGCTCTATTGGCTTCGCCATCCTTCTGATAGCTTGTTTCAACTTCATAAACCTGGCAATAGCACTTAATATCAGGAGATACCGGGAGGTGGGGATTAAGAAAGTTGCCGGAGCCAGCAGATCATCAATTGTAACACAGTTCCTTGGTGAAACATTCATTCTCATCATCACAAGTCTTCTGGGCGCTTTAATTCTCGTTAAATTGCTTGTTACCGGCTTCAATACATTGTTTAACGGAGATATTCACTTAAGATTTACTGAAATCAATGTTATTCTCATTTTTATAGCAATAGGACTGTTTACCGGATTGTTTTCAGGATTACTGCCCGCTTTATACCTCTCGTCATCAAATCCGGTCACAATTCTGAAGTCCAGGATTATAGCAAACCATAGTTATAGCTTTTTCAGGCAGAGCCTGATTGTTTTTCAGTTTACAATTCCCATTGTACTTATTATTTGTATGATGATAATAAAAACTCAGAATAGGTATATGAGGGATTTTGATATGGGATTTGATAAAGAGAGGCTTATCATACTCAATACTACTAAAAACCTTGTAGCCCATGAAGAAAGCATAACAGCCGAATTACTTTCTATTCCCGGTATTGAGGCGTCGAGTTTTACCAACTGCGTCCCTGCCAGAGGAACGAAAGTCTCCAATGAGGTTTCCTGGGAAGGGAAAGATGTTACTGAGAAATTGCATTTCTGGTATGCAAGTACTGATTTTAATTACAACAAGGCAGTACAGGTCAAGATGACCGGGGGCAGGTACTTTGACAAATCATTCCTTTCTGATTCTGCATGCTTTATTATTAATGATGTGGCGGCCGGAGTAATGAAAATGAAAAATCCTGTAGGAAGTTTACTGACCGTTGATGGGAAAAAGGGAACAATAATTGGCGTATTTAAAGACTTCCATGCGATAGATCTTGCAGGACCAGTTGTTCCGACTATTATGTCAGTCAGGGGGAAAGACCATAATGCATTACTGATCAGATTATCATCAGGAAAACTAACAGAGATGAATGATAAAATTGTTAAAGTGTTTAAACGCTATGAGCCTGATGCTCCCTATCAACCAGTTCTCTTCAGCGATCTGCCTGATTATTCCGGACTGAGAACCACATCAAATATGGTCGGACTGGCATTTTTCATTGCACTAATTCTGGCCTGTCTCGGATTATCAGGGCTGGCATCATTCACGGCTGAAAAGAGAACAAAGGAAATTGGGATCAGGAAGACTAACGGAGCTACTATTTTATCAATTATAAGACTGTTGCTAAAAAACTATGCGAGATGGCTGACCTTAGCATTTCTTATATCCTTGCCTTTTGCATATTTTCTTGGTAAAATCTTCCTCTCCGGATTTTATTTCAGATGTCCGATGCCATACTGGACATTTATTGCAGGACCGGTTATAGCATGTTTTGTTGCATTGCTTACTGTAAGCTTACAAAGCTGGAGAGCGGCATCAAAGAATCCCGTTGATGCTTTAAAATATGAGTAAAAAGATAATATTCTTATTTTCAAATCAAAATCGGTATTTAAAATCAATCTGGAGTTAATATCTTTATATATTATATTCATTTAACGAAGAGTTTTCTGAATTAAATGCATTCCTGATTATTCACTAAATACTGGGAGATCATATTATGTGTAAAAATGTGTTTCTGAAAATTGCAGGGTTTACTGCAATTTTTATTTTATTATTTCAGGCTGATTGTTTGTCACAAGCACCAGTCAGGCCTGCAGCTCCGGCTTTCAGGATGCCTGTAGCAATTAAATCTGCAGAGATATTGCCCGATAACAGGGTAACTTTCAGGCTATTTTCAAAAGATGCTTCAAAAATAACTGTCTCGGGAGAATGGATGTCAGGATTCGGAGCAAGTGAACCAATGGTTAAAAATGATACAGGATTATTCTCTCTTACTGTTGGACCACTGAAACCTGAGCTATACAGTTATTCTTTTTCTGTTGACGGGGTGAGAATGATTGATCCTAACAATGTCCAGGTTCGTCGTGACGGGACTCGTTATGAGAGCTTTTTTATCATATCCGGCCCGAATTCTGACCTTTACGTTTATAATGATGCAGTTTCTCATGGAACTGTATCAAAAGTATGGTATAAATCAGCTGTCCTGGGAATGGACAGAAGGGTATATGTGTATACGCCGGCCGGTTATGAGGATAGTAAAATGAAATACCCTGTATTTTATCTTCTGCATGGTGCAGGAGGTGACGAAGATGCATGGACGACCATGGGCAGGGCTGCGCAGATAATGGATAACCTGATAGCACAGGGAAAAGCCAAACCAATGATAGTTGTTATGACAAATGGAAATGCTAATCAGGCTGCAGCGCAGAATGATGTCCCTCTTGCTGCTTCACAAAATGTGCAAAGCATGGAGGCTTACAGGAAATATGCAGGTAAATTTGAAGAGCATCTGGTTAAAGATGTGATTCCGTTCATTGAGAAAAATTACCGCGTATATAACGACAAGGATAATCGTGCTATTGCAGGTTTGTCTATGGGTGGCGCTCATACCCAGACTATTACTAATGACAATCCCGGATTGTTCAGCTATATAGGAGTTTTTAGTATGGGTCTTATGAACTTTGGTCCTCAGCCTTCGGATTCTGCAAAGATTGCCGCAGTGAGAAGCGCAAAAGTTGAAGCATTGAAAAAGAGCAGCCCTAAATTGTACTGGATCGGTGTCGGGAAAGATGACTTTCTCTATAAGTCAGTTCAGTTGCTCAAAGCTGACCTTGACAGCCATAGTTTTAAATACATTTATCGTGAAACTCCCGGAGGTCATACCTGGACTAACTGGCGGATTTATCTGTCTGAATTTGCTCCGCAGCTTTTTAAATGATGGACTTTCATTTCTGATTAATTATTTAGTTGAATTAATAATACAGTCATGAACAAGAAAATAGCTGTCCTGATATTAATGCTTTTTGCTGCCGGAATCCTGATTGTTGCAGCGATGAGTATTCGTAAATCACTCGGGATAAAGAAAAATGGTGTAGAAACTGAGAGTATTGTTCAGAGTATTAGGACTAATTCAAAAAGTCATTTAAAAAGTGTAACTGTTGTATTCAAAACATCCGAAGGTAAAGAAGTCACGGCAACAGCATCGACCCGGCAGTTTGTTAATAAGGGAGAAAGTGTTAAGATTTGGTATGATCCGGCATCTCCTCAGACAATTGATTTCGGAGACACTATCAGGTATAATATGAGAGGTGTAATTATTGGCGGACTGTTGTTTCTTTTTGGTCTATATTATTTTATAAAGTTTTCTTTGAAGGATGATGCAGACAGCAAACTTTTGAGATCTGGGAAAAAAATTTCTGCAGAATCAGTGGAAATTGTACGGGATGAAAGATACAGGATGGGTGATAGTAACCCATGGATTATTAAGTGCAAATGGATTGATAACATCAATAATAAGGAATACGAATTTGTAAGTAAAGACTATACAATTGACCCTGCTCCATATCTGCAAGGCAGGTCAACAATTGATGTGTTTATTAATCCTGAAGATCCCGGGAAATACTTTATGGATACCTCATTCATGCCAAAGGGGAATAATACTATAGGATAAATTTGAATGATAAAATGGCTGATACAGGAATATAATCTATCTGATAAACTGACTTTAACAACTCTAAATGAAAAAGAAAAACTTTGCAGGCATTTTGCTCAGAAAAGGCAGATTGCCGGGTATTATTGTATCTGTATTTCTTTGTCTGACTACATGTGGCAACCAGAAGAAAAATACTGAAGTTTCCAGAACGATATCCTTTGATGAAGAATGGAGATTTATTAAAGATAATCCATCAGGTGCAGAGAAGCCTGAATTCAATGATTCCGGATGGAGGACTCTCGATCTGCCTCATGACTGGAGTATTGAAGATTTGCCAAATCAAATAGAAGACAGCATATCCGGACCTTTCTCAAAATCTTCTATCGGGAAAATGGGAACCGGGTATACAATTGGAGGAACAGGCTGGTACAGAAAGAGCTTCACAATCAGCAAGGATGATAAGAATAAGCTTACTTACTTACAGTTTGATGGGGTATATATGAATTCAGATGTCTGGATCAATGGTAAGCATGCCGGCAACCATCCCTACGGGTACACTTCCTTCTATTACGATATTACTCAGTATCTTAATCAGTCAGGGCAACCCAATGTGGTGGCAGTCCAGGTGAAGAATGAAGGGAGAAATGCCCGATGGTATTCAGGATCGGGAATATACAGACATACATGGCTTACAATCGTTGATCCTGTTCATATTGGGATGTGGGGCACATTTATTACAACGCCTGCTGTTTCAGAAAAATCAGCAGACATTGAAGTTACCACTAACGTGATTAGTCCTGGGAAAAAGGATATTCCCTTATCCCTGAAACTTGAAATCATTGATCCCTCGGGCAAGGTTGTTGCAACATCAGAATATAAATCTTCTGGCATATCAGGTTCATCTAATGATATTAAACTAAATCTGACAATCAAAAATCCTGTTTTATGGTCAACTGAGAATCCAGAGCTATACCAGGCAAGGTTCAAGCTGTCTGCTGAAAACAAGACAGTCGATCAACTGACAACAAGTTTCGGTATCCGGTCTATTCACTTTGACGCAAAAAACGGATTCACTCTGAACGGAAAGAGTACTGAACTTAAAGGTGGTTGCTTCCATCATGATAATGGCCCTCTGGGTTCTGTAGCCATTGATCGTGCTGAAGAAAGGAAGATAGAGTTATTAAAAATGGCCGGATATAATGCCATCCGTTGCAGTCATAATCCGCCTTCCCCATACCTGCTTGATGTATGTGACCGTCTTGGCATGCTGGTGATTGATGAATTTGCCGATATGTGGGAAAAACCAAAAATTTCGCCTGATGATTATTCAAAATATTTTAAGAACAACTGGAAAGAGGATCTATCTTCTATTATAAGGCGTGACAGGAACCATCCATCAGTGATCATGTGGAGTATTGGTAATGAAATACCGGAAGCCGCCGATACTTCAGGTTTGAGAATTGCCAGAAACCTGACAATTGAAGTTCGCAGCCTTGATCCAACCCGCCCCGTTACAGAAGCCATGGTTGATTTTGCTCTCTTCACAACAGGGAAAAGCGGCTGGGACAACCAGGCTCCTCACATGGATCTTCTAAATGTTGTCGGGTACAATTATCGTTATTCCGATTATTTAAAGGATCACGAAAAGTTCCCCGACCGGTTAATAATGGCAACCGAATTCATGCCGCCTAAGTCCTTGGAAAACTGGCAAATGTCTGAAAGCCTTCCATATGTAATTGGTAATTTCAGCTGGACTGCAATGGATTATATTGGGGAAGCTGGAACTGGTACACCACGATTAATAATCGAAGATAAAAACTTAAAACATACGCCAGGCGAGATGGGAACCATGGGGCTTTTCTTTAATCCAGAATCGTGGCCTACTTTCACTAATTATCAGGGAGATATTGATCTGACAGGTAACAGGAAACCGGCTTCGTATTATCAAAATGTTGTCTGGGGAAATAGTAAGGTTGAGATGTTTGTACACAGGCCTATTCCTGCCGGAAAGAAAGAGATAACCAGTCCATGGGGCTTCCCTGATGAGCTGAAAAGCTGGAACTGGGCCGGTCAGGAAGGGAAGAAACTTCAGGTACAAGTTTATGCACACTGCCAGACAGTTAAGCTTGAATTAAACGGGAAAGTCATCGGAGAACAAGCAGTAGATGAAAAGAAATCAATTACAACAACTTTTGAAGTGTCTTACGAAGCGGGTACACTTATAGCACATTGCTTCGAAAATGGAAAGGAAACTGCAAGTCAGGCACTTAAGACTGTTGGGAAACCCGCATCTATAAGGCTGACGGCAGACAGGAACGAGATCAGGGCAAACAGGAATGACCTGTCATATGTAATGGTAGAATTAATTGATACAGACGGCAATATAGTTCCAAATGCTGATGATATCAGGGTTAATTTTGAAGTAAACGGTAATGGTAAAATTGCGGGGGCAGGCAATGGAAACCCGAATGATATGTCGAGCTTTCAGCAACCTGTGAAAAAGACCTATCAGGGGCGATGTCTGGTTATAATTCGTCCGGAAACTACCCCCGGGAAAATAATTCTTAAGGCAACTGCTGAAGGTTTGAAGGAAGCCTCGCTTATAATTGAAACCAGGTAATAGTTGGCCAATTAAACTCAATACGATGAAAAAACTCTTAAAAATACTGCTGTACTCTCTCGTTTCGCTGATAGGATTTATTATACTGCTCCTGGTTATCATCCTCCTTTATCTGAAGATCTCATCAGGAAGTGTCGAAAGAAAAAGCAAAGCATTGGCTGGTCTGGAGGTAAAAACAATTACAATCGACGGGATTACCTTCAGGGACCTTAACAAGAATGGAAAGCTTGATGTATATGAGGATTCAAGGAAACCCGTTAACGACAGGGTAAGCGACCTGCTCTCACAGATGACTCTTGAAGAAAAGGCTGGAACCATGTTCATCACGATGGTTGGAATGAAAAAGGACGGATCAATATCTGAAGGGCCCTCATTGTCCGATCCGTTTTCGCTTCTGATACCCGGTACTTCGTATATGTTGTTCTCAAAACATATGAATTACTTTAATATTCTAAAAGGAGCCGGTAAAAAGGAGATGGCTATCTGGTATAATAATCTTCAAAAAATTTCGGAAAGGACCCGGCTTGGGATTCCTGCAACAATTGCATCTGATCCGCGAAATCATTTTTCTAATAATCCGCTGGCATCACAATTCGCAGGTGATTTTTCGTTATTCCCCGAACCGTTGGGACTGGCAGCCATTGGTGATTCTGTCGTTGTCAAAGAATTTGCTGATATTGCCCGTCAGGAGTATTTGTCAGTCGGAATTAAAGTAGCATTGCATCCGCAGGTTGACCTGGCCACCGAGCCAAGGTGGGGAAGGATGAACGCCACATTTGGTGAAGATGCAAAGCTGTCGGCTAAACTGACATACGCTTATATAAAAGGTTTCCAGGGTGACAGTATCGGTGTAAACAGTGTTGCCTGCATGACGAAACATTTTTCAGGTGGAGGGCCGCAGAAAGAGGGCATCGATCCTCATTTCAAAATCCAGAAAGGACAGGCTTACCCTGGGAAAAATTTCAATTATCATCTTTTACCCTTTGAGGCAGCTTTCAAAGCCGGTACAGCAGCCATAATGCCGTATTATGGTGTTCCGACAGGTCAAACAAGTGAGGATGTGGGATTTTCATTTAACCGTGAAATAATTACAGGCCTCCTACGAAATAAATACAAATTTGATGGTATAGTATGTACCGATTGGGGTATTATAACTGACTGGAAAGTATTTGGAATGATTGCCATGCCGGCAAGGGCCTGGGGTATGGAAAAAGCGAGCTCTGAACAGAGGGTTGAAAAAGTGATAAAGGCCGGGGTCGACCAGTTTGGAGGTGAAACTGTTTCAGATCTTGTGGTTAAGTTGGTTAAAGACGGGAAAATAAGTGAAAGCAGGATTGACACATCAGTCAGAAGATTGATGAAAATGAAATTCAGGATGGGTCTTTTTGATAATCCTTATCTAGATGTCGAAAATGCTGTAAATACTGTCGGGAAACCTGAATTCAAAGCCGCCGGTGAACTTGCACAGAGAAAGTCTATTGTTCTGCTGAAAAATGATACAATAAATCACACCCCTGTTTTACCATTAAAAAAAGGTATTAAAATCTATGTTCAGAATATAAGTCCTGAAATAGCCGCAACATACGGAACTGTTGTTAAAAACCCTTCTGATGCTGAATATGCGATCATTCGCCTGAAGACACCTTCTCAGGTGCTTAAGGGGGCCGGATTGCTTGGCAGATTATTTGGCAGTGGGGACCTGGATTTCAAGGATAAGGAGAAAGCGGTGATTCTCTCCCTCCTGAATAAAGTCCCGACAATAGTTGACATCTACTTTGAAAGGCCTCCGGTAGTTCCTGAGATCTCTGCAGCCAGCAAAGGCCTTCTGGTCAATTTCGGATCAAGTGACAAGGCCCTGCTTGATGTAGTTTTCGGTAATTTCAAACCACAGGGTAAACTGCCGGTTGAGATGCCATCATCCATGGAAGCAGTGCGCAATCAGATGGAGGATGTCCCATATGACAGCAAAGATCCTCTTTATAAATTCGGATTTGGATTAAGCTACTAAAATGGAAGAGGTTTATCTGAAAAATAGAATATTGTAAGAATATCAAAGGTACATTAAACAAATCTGCCTGAAAAACAGTTTAATATAAAGCTATTCATTTTATCAAACCTTTCGATAAAAACTATACATTATGAAAACCAGGAGACAATTTTTATTACAGTCAGGTGCATTGGCATTAGCAGGTATCATCTTGCCGCGTAGAGCCGGCACGGAATTCTTTTCAGGTGCAAATGCGAAACATTCAATTGGTCTGCAGTTGTATACCCTGGGAGATTTAATGACAAAGGATCCTTTAGGGACTTTGAAAGCACTTGCGGCAATAGGTTACACTGAACTTGAGAGTGCAGGTTCTGAGAAGGGTAATTTTTATGGATACGCTCCAAAAGAGTTAGCTTCGATAATTAAGGATCTTGGTATGCACTGGCGCTCGGCCCATGTGGGTGGTGCACCTTTCAGTCCTGCTCAGATCATGAAGATGGCAAAGACTGCTGAGGATTCTGCCAGGATAAAACAATATGTGGCAAAACTAAAAGATATGCCCAAGACATTCAATCTGAAGGAAAATTACAAGGAGCTGGCAGATCAGGCAGCTGAAGGCGGACTAAGTTATCTTGTATGCGCCAGTATACCTGTAAGCACACTTGATGAAATTAAAACGGCTGCAGATGTATTCAGTAAAGCCGGAGAAGCCTGCAAGAAAGTTGGTGTTCAATTTGCATATCACAATCATACAACAGAATTTGATACTGTTGAAGGTCAACGTCCTTTCGATTATATTCTATCCAACACGGATAAGGAAATGGTGAAAATGGAACTCGATCTCGCCTGGGCAACCAAGGCAAATCAGAATCCTGTTGAATTATTTAAAAAACATCAGGGAAGGTTTCCGATCTGGCATGTGAAAGATCTTGATAAGACCTCAAAAAATCCTGTTGAAATAGGGAATGGGTATATTGACTTTAAACCAATTTTCAAAGCTGCGGATATAGCCGGAATGAAATATTTCTTTGTGGAACAGGATGGAGCATCCAAACCACTGGAAAGTGTTAAAACCAGCTATCAGAACCTTTCAAAGATATTGGTGTAAAACCCTTAGTAATCAACCACTTATCAGATATATATCAGCAGAGCCAAAATTGCAATAGTATATAAGGAATCTTAAAGATCTTTCGCTCTGCCAATGAAGGTCAGTGACAAGTCACGATTGAAATCTTAAAATAAATTCAGCTCCCTTATCAGGTGCAGAATTGACTGTAATTGTGCCGTTATGATTTTTCATTATTTGTCGGGATAAGCTTAGTCCAATACCAGAACCGCTTTCTTTGGTAGTGAAAAATGGCACAAAAATATCCTCTATAATTTCATTGGATATGCCTGATCCGTCATCTTCAATATGAATTGTTATACAATCTGCTTCACAAAAGCCTTTCAGATTAATTGTTCCGTTTTTTTTATCTGATAAAGCTTCTACAGAGTTCTTTATTAAATTTATCAGAATCTGTTCAATCTGGGAGTAGTCTGCAACAACCGAAAGATCTTCTGGATTAACATGTGTCGTGATTTTGATATTTGATGGGATGTTTGATTCCATCAGGAGCTTACACTTTCTGAATAAACCTTCAATTGTGAATTGACTTAGATTAGGAACCGGTAATGATGTCAGACTACGGTATTTATCTACAAAATCCAGTAATCCTTTTCCTGTTTCTTCAATAGTATTCAAACCTGAAAGAGTTTTGGAAATTATTTGATTGTCTATAAGAACGGATGGTACAGGATTTTCATTTTCCTTCTTTTTAAAATATCCTGAAATCACTGAAGTAAGAGAGGTAATCGGACTAATGGAATTCATGATCTCATGAGTTAGGACCCTGATTAACTTTTGCCATGAATCCAGTTCTTTTTTATCCAGTTCATTTGTAATATCCTGAAAGGAAACCAGCTTGATTATATTGTTTTCAAATTTCATTTCGGTAGCTTTTACTAAAATGTTCTGTAAAAGATTGGTTACTCTCACTTTATGTAAAATTTCCTGCCCGGGCTTTATAGAATTGATAATACTTATTATTTCAGAGTTAGATGCTTTAAATGAGGAAAGCTGATGTGGATGATCGGCGTCCAGGTACCTTCTCGCGGCTTTGTTATAAATTTCTATCTTCCCGTTCAAATCAAATGATAGCAGCCCGATATCAACATGATCAACCACACTTCTTAAGAACTGACCGGTTCTCTCATTTTCAATTCTAACATTATGAATAATGGTATTTACAGTATTCATCCTGTCATGAAGCTTTCTGAATGAGTCATTTTTTGTATTATCAGGAAACCGGATGGATGAATCATGATCCTGAACTGCAGAAAGGAATTTTTCCAGATCTGTATTCGTTTTGTTCACCTGCAACACCAGCATCCAGGTTTGAAATCCAATGAGGAAAATCATTCCTGTGAGGGTATAGTAGTATCCCTGTTCAAAATGCTGCAGAACTATTCCCAATACAATACCGGTAATTACAATGAGAACCACCCGGATAAGTACATTGATGAAGAAATTCTTTAGTAACATGTTAGAAGTTATCTAGAGGTTATGTTTTTGAATTTTGTTGTACATGGTTTGTCTTGCCAGGCCCAATTCTTTTGATGCTTTCAGAACGTTTCCATTATTGTTGTTCAGTGCGTTTTCCACAGCCTTTTTTTCTATTTCGTCAAATGTAGACGGCCTGTCTTGATTAAATTGTGCTTTTGAAGAATGTGATAAAATAAAATCTTCAGACATTAAAACATCCGATTCACATAGGATAACCGCTTTTTCGACGGTATGCCGTAATTCCCTAACGTTACCCGGCCAGTTGTATTTCATAAGTTTATCCAGGGTTTTGCTGCTGAATTTCAGGCGGAATTTTTCGTATTTAACCGAATACTCCTTCATGAAATGCTCTGCAAGCAAGACTATATCTTCACCGCGGTCACGTAGCGGAGGCAGTTCTAAAACAATTGTGTTTATACGGTAATAAAGATCCTCCCGGAAGAGATCCTTTGATACCAGTTCTTCCAGGTTCTTATTTGTAGCCAGAATCAGCCTTATGTTAAATGGGATCGGAGTCTTAGAACCGACCTTATAAATTACCCGGTTCTGGATGGCGGTAAGAAGTTTGGACTGCATTGTAAGAGAAAGATTGCCTATTTCATCCAGGAACAATGTCCCTCCTGAGGCAGTCTCAAACCAGCCTGTTTTATCTTCCCTGGCATCGGTAAATGCACCTTTAACATGCCCGAACATTTCACTTTCAAACAAGGTTTCAGTTATTGTGCCAATGTCAACACTGATAAATACCTCTCCTGACCGGCGCGAATTATTATGGATTTCCCTCACGATTAATTCTTTGCCGGTTCCATTTTCGCCGATCACTAAAACATTTGCATCAGTTTTGGCAACCTTATGCATTACCTGGAAAACATTTTCCATTACCGATGATTTGCCGATCAAAATGTCAGGCTGTTTATTGATACCTTTATTTATCTGCTTCTGCTTCTCACGTAGTCTTTTATTCTCAATCCTTGATTGCCGGAGTTTGAAAGCGGCTTGAAGAGTGGTAATCAGCTTATTATTGTCCCATGGTTTTACGACAAAATCAGTGGCGCCTTCTTTTATCGCCCTTACTGCCAGATTTATGTCGGCATAAGCTGTCATCATTACAACGACAACTGAAGGATCAGATTTTAATATACAATTAAGCCAGTAGATCCCTTCATTGCCTGTGTTAACTCCAGCTGAAAAATTCATATCCAGGAGGATTACATCAAAATCCTCCTTCTTTATTTGACTGATTATCTGGTTGGGATTTGAGATTCCTGTAATGGTTTCAAATTCCGTTTCAAGCAACTGGATTAATGCTTTAAGGACCTGTTTATGATCGTCGACGATCAGGAGTTTGCATTGCATAATGTCTGTTTAGATTTTTAGTAAGGTGTTTGATACACATCTGTTGAATATTTTATCTGGTCAAAACTCTCTATCATTAAACTCAGTATTAACTCTGGAGATCCCTCGCTGGCGCTCGGGATGACATTTTTTTGATGGACTTTAGAGGTGGAAGAAGCGGCGATTCGAGAAGGGATGGATGGAAAAACAAATTTCTCACCGAATCGCCGATTCTTCCACCCCATTATCGAACATGTAAGGTTGTCATTCCGAACGAAGTGAGGAATCTTAATCTCATTTATTCCAAGTGCTTTATAAAATGTTGTCACAAGTACTTAACATCATTTGCTTGTATTGTCCATATATTGGACAGTTAGTGTCCTTATGATGGACAAATATAAATCATTTATTTTGATAATATCTTCTAATTGACTAATTTTCAAAGAGTAAAAAATATTGGTATGATAATTGGAAATTAGAAGTCCGAAGATAGAAGAACGCTAAACTGCACGACCGCACGACAAAAGATAATCAATGATTAAAAACTATTTCAAAATAGCAATCCGTAATATCAGAAGGTACTCAACATATTCAATTCTGAATATAAGCGGAATGGCGATAGGCATGGCCTGCTCAATATTGATTCTTCTGTGGGTACAGGATGAATGGAGTTATGACAGGCATTTCAAAGATGCCGATAATCTGTATCGTTTATTGGAAAAAAGCTCCACCGGAGAAGGTACTATGATGGCTCCAACAGCCGGAGCCTTACCACGATTACTTAAAGAAGAATATCCTGAAATAATAAGATCAACGAGATACGGAGCTCCTCCAGAATATACTTTACAAAAAGGTGATGAATTCATAGACGAAAACGTTGCTATGGCTGATAAGGACTTTTTAAGGATGTTTGATATCGAATTTGTTAAGGGAGATATAAACACCGCTTTAAATGCTCCTCACAATATTCTTATCACAGAAAAAATGGCGCATAAATACTACGGTGACGATGATCCACTTGGTAATAATTTAACTGCAATAGGGGGAAAAGTTGTCTTTACAATCACCGGAGTAATAAAGAGTCTTCCAGCTAACAGCCACATACATTTTGATATGTTACTTCCAGTTGATTGGGATGGAATGCCAACCATTGACGACGACTGGAACTGGCGACAAAATAATTATATTGAACTTAAGAAAGGGACAGACAGTAAATTATTTGAAGAAAAAATAAAGAACATTCTGAAAAAGCATTATGATAGAACAAATTCGGAAATATTCCTTCAAAACGTCAAAAAAATCCATCTTTATTCTTCTGGAAAATATTTCTTCGATTTTAGCGGTCATGGCGATATTACATATGTAAGAATATTGAGCCTGATTGCAATCTTTATCCTCCTTATTGCCTGCATCAACTTCATGAATCTTTCTACTGCTCAATCGGCGAGGAGAGCCAGGGAAATTGGCATTCGGAAGGTGGCGGGGGCAAACAAACGAAGAATAGTTTTTCAGTTTTTAGGAGAATCCCTGTTGATCGTTCTTGTGGCCCATGTATTAGCCATGATTTTAGTTGAACTGGTTTTACCCGGATATAATAATCTTACAGGGAAGCAGCTGCACGTAAACTATCATAGCTACGGTTTATATATTGGTTTGATAAGCATAGTGCTGTTTTGCGGCCTTTTGTCCGGAAGTTTTCCGGCGTTTTATCTTTCATCTTTAAAGCCCCTCGATACCTTGAAGGGTCTTATTAATAAGAATCCGGGCAATCCTAAGTTCAGAAGGATCCTGGTTATTTTCCAGTTTTCATTGTCAGTTCTTCTTATTATATGCACTCTGATTGTCGGAAGGCAGCTCCACTATTTGGAGAACAAAAGCCTTGGATTTAATAAGGATGATATTGGTTATTTTAATTACCCGGCAGCACCCTGGGATCCGGTACTTAAAACTGTAAAAAACGAATTCATCAATAATCCGGATATTCTAAGTATAACGGCAGGTCCGATTAGTTTCTTCAACAGCGATAATACAATGAGTGGTCTAAATTGGAGGGGTAAAAAGGAAGGCGAGGACATATTGTTTCATGGTCTTTATGCTGATATCGATTTTGCCAAAACTTTTAAACTAGAGCTGAAGTCGGGACGTTTCTTTTCTTCTGAATTTGCAACCGATTCAAGTGCGCTTGTTATAAATGAACAAGCAGTTAAAATACTGGGTTTTAAGGAACCAGTCGGGGAAATAATCTTATTCGGGCAAGGGCAAAAGTTCAGAATAATAGGAGTAGTTAAAGATTTTCATTTTAAATCGTTACATCATAAAATCGGACCTTTGATTATGGGAATTGGCACATCAAACTTTTTCTATGTCAGAATGAGACACGACAATATCTCTTCAACAATTGAATCCATCCGGAGAACTTATAATTCATTTAAACCTATTACACCCCTTAAGTTTCATTTTCTAAATGATGATTTTGATAACATGTACCAGACCGAACAAAGAATAGGTAGAATATTCAGATGGTTCTCTATCCTTGCAATAATTATTTCATGCCTGGGGCTTATCGGTTTATCCTCTTTCATGACAGAGCGCAGGACAAAAGAGATAGGAATCAGAAAAGTGAATGGAGCGAAGTCCAGGGAAATTTTCTTCCTGCTCTCAGGAGAATACCTGCTGTGGGTAAGTCTCTCAATCTTAATTGCATGTCCTGTTGCCGGGTATGTTATGAATAATTGGTTACACAGCTATGCATACCGGATCAATATAAATTTGTGGATTTTTGCCCAGGTCGGATTTCTTGTTTTGGTTATCGCAATACTTACAGTGGGTTTTCAATCATATAAAGCTGCAAGAAGAAATCCTGTCGAGGCCCTGAGATATGAATAGGCGGCGTAGGGACGGGTCGCGACCTGTCCTTACAATCAGTCATCTGCCTTATTAATTAGCGAAAAAGTGGTACGCTTTTTGTATTTGTATCTTGGTCTAATAACCTGAAATAATTTAATTCATCCCTGAACAAGATACCACTTAAGTTGAACCGAGATGATACGGCACTTAATCTTTATTGGTTTACTACTCTTGATTAATGGTCCTGTGCTTCAATGCCAGCAGCCTGATTATATCAGAGGTAAAGTAATTGATTCTAAAACATCTGCACCTGTACCATATGCTACAGTTCATCTTAAAAACTCTCAGGTTGGAGTCTATACCAACGCTGAAGGTGATTTCAGAATTTTAAACATTCCCAGGTTTCAATCCGACAGTCTGATCATTTCCTGTATCGGATTTCACAGACTATCATTGACTTTTGCTGTTCTTAAAACAACAGGGATGAACAATTTAAAGCTTGTCCCCAATATTTATACTCTGAATGAAGTCGCGGTTACTGCAAGGAAGAAAAGACTTAGTCCGGAAATTATTATAGGGAGAGCTCTCAGTAATATCAAAAAGAATTATCCAGTCAGTCCGTTTAATTATGTATCATATTACAGAGATTATCAGAAAGATAGCGTCAATTATCTTAACCTGAATGAGGCGATCATTCAGACTCTGGATAAGGGTTTTACCAGTTCATCTGATTCAAACAGATACAGATTACTTGATTTCAAAAAGAATATGGATTTTGTGAGAACAAATGTGACTCCCTATTATGATCTTCCGGAATCAGATCATTCTGATGTGTCATTTAAAAGAATACCCTTTGCAATTGTTGGTGATCAGTATGGCAATGAGCTTTTTATATTGTTGGTACACGACGCAATAAGAAATTTTGATGCAAGATCATTTTCATTTGTTGATACCCTTGCGAAGAATTTTATCAGAAATCACTGGTTTTCAACTCCAATTGGAGTTTATGAGGGAAATATATTATTATATAAGATTGACTTCACTAATAAACAACAGATCACAACTGATAACGTCCAGATGAAAGGCTCAATATTCATCCAGCCCGATGATTATTCGATACACAAATTTGAATATTCCGGTTCATATCCAGATTCATATAAAAAGAATAAGGAAATCTTCAGTATTGAGGCAGAATATGGACATGAGCCGGCAGTTGATTCCAGGATGTGTCTTAAATACATATCATTTAATAATTTATTTATTATACCTGATTCAAATAGCGATGATCACTTTTTTAGAATAGTTAATGTGTCATGGAGGCAAGATGGTGGCCCATATGCTGTTTATCCATTCCTCGATATGACAATTATTGCTCATTTCAACAGGAAGATCGATCCTGTTTCAGTAGGCAAAGTGGGAAATTACAAATTAACTATTGGCAAAAGAACCGCAAAGATTACAAGGATCAGAGTTGACGGCCCTTACATGTATATCACAGTGAATGATGACAAATTCAGGCGCAAGGAACTCGATTCATGTCACTTAAGTATTAAAACACTGAAAGACATTAATGGCAATATCCTGAATAAACGAAAAGGACTGGAATTTCGCCAGTTCAGGGAACTTTTTGTACAGGAATATAATAAGCCTCTGGAATTTCAGAATAATTGTTTTATACAACCCATGCCTCTTGAAAAAAACTGTATTTCAATCTCTAAAGATTCGGGAAGATTCTGGATGAATACACCTTTGAAAGTGAACTAAAGTGAACTAAAGTGAACTAAAGTGACTAAAGTGACTAAAGTGACTAAAGTGAGCTAAAGTGACTAAAGTGAGCTAAAGTGACTAAAGTTAATTCAAGAAGCGGTGAAAGAGAGAATTAAAACCCAAATGGATAGTTGGCTGCAAATTAAGCCTGCAGAAAAGTTCAAAATTTTCATATTAACAACTTTATTGTTTCTTATTTTCAATTTTGCAGCCCAATCTCAGGAAAATCACCTGAATTCTTATTTGCCTGAAGCCGAAAAAATTTACCTGCAGCTGGATGGGAATGTTTATACTACAGATAAAACAGTATGGTTTAAATCCATAGTAACAAATGCCAGCGACCATAATCTCACTAAGCTTAGCGGAGTATTGTATGTTGAGCTTATAGGTCCGGACGAAAAAATAATCGAGAAGAAACTGATCAAACTTCAGAACGGGATAGGAACCGGAAATCCCTAAATCAATTGATATTATCAGCATTTATACATATGAAGGAAACGGAATATTTGGCGTTCATAAAGCTAAAGGTATTTTCAAGGTAGCCGTACAGGTATTTTCTACGCCCCGCGAGTTTTATGCTCCGAAATATGAGAATCTTAAACCTGATGATTGGTATAAACCAGACCTGCGTGCCCTGATAGACTGGGAACCAAAGCTTACTGTTGATAGCTTAGGTAATACTTCGGCTACTTTTTATAACGCTGACAATGTAGGAGAGATGGAAGTTGTGGTTGAAGCTATTTCTGAAAAAGGTGAAGTTGGCTATAAGGAAATGTTCTATAAAGTAAAAAAAAGAAGGTAGGTATAAAAATATTCACTCAATCCATGAGACTGCCAGCCTCCGTTAAAACTTCGAGGGGAAATCAAAGGTGAGGGGCCACTGGGGATAGTCAGGCAATATGAATTAAAAGCGCGACCGGGATAGCGACCGGATAGGGATCACAATAATAACACTTAGACTAAAAGCTTATTTCTGATTGGCTTAAAATAAAAATCCCTGTCGCCAAAGTGGCTGTGTTCTTATGAGTCCGACAAGTTTATTTTTGCGACAAGTTTTTTTTATAAGAATTCAATGAAAAATCTTTGTAATTTGCTTTAGTTTTTAACATTAAAAACAGCAATCTTATAAATTTAACTATGAAAAGAAAATCCTTATTAACAACATTCGTATTCTTCATAATTACACTAAGTTTTACCATGGAAGCTCAGAACAATACAGATTGGCCCAACCTTAATCGTTACCGCAATGCAAACTCAAAGATTGGACTGCCGCAAAAAGGAGAAAAACGCGTTGTCTTCATGGGAAATTCCATTACAGATTTTTGGATCGTAAGTGATTCTGCCTTTTTTTCAGGCAAGTCTTATTTAGACAGAGGTATTAGCGGACAGACCACTCCTCAGATGCTGGTCAGGTTCAGGCAGGATGTAATTAGTCTCCAACCCGAGGTAGTAGTAATACTGGCTGGAATCAATGATATAGCCGGTAACACCGGCCCAAGTACACTTGAAATGATTGAGGACAACTTCTCTTCAATGGTTGAGATAGCTCATGCAAACGGTATAAAGGTCGTCCTTTCATCTGTTCTGCCTGCTTATGATTTTCCCTGGCATCCGGGGATGGAACCTGCAGAAAAAGTTGTAAAGCTGAACTCATGGATTAAGAGTTATGCTGAATCACATAATTGTGTCTATCTCGATTATTTTACTAGCATGTCGGATGAGAAACATGCTCTGAAATCCGACCTTTCAACTGATGGTGTTCATCCAAATAAGGCTGGTTATAAGGTTATGGAACCGCTTGCTGAGATCGCTATTCAGAAAGCGCTAAAATTAAAATGATTGTTTCCGGTTTGGAAAACGCAAGGTAATCTTTCAATAATCAGGGCTTTGTATGGATATATTCAAAAGATTAAAGGCTGGAGAAGCCATGGCGTTTAGCGAGACTGACAAATACAATTGCAGCAACATGGCAATCCGACTATATTCAGGATTATCCGGATCAGAGAACTGTAAACAGAAAGGTTAAATTTTCCAAGGACATGCATGCTCCACCAACTTTTGTAAAGATCTATCAATCATGAAAAAAATTATCTTCTCTATTTTTCTGATTTCGTTGTTCTTTTCATCTCATTCGCAAAGTATTGCCCGGAGGGATACCGGAACTATAAATTTTGCTCACTATAAAATTCTTTTTCCAAAAGATTGGAAACATAAATTAGTGATGTTTGCGCATGGTTATGAGTTCATGGGTTCCCCTTCTGCAATCAATTCGCCGCAGTTGGACCAGATTGCTGAAATATTTCTTGTCAGAGGCTTTGCAGTAGCCGCATCAGCATATGAATATCAGGGTTTTGCATTACCACAAGGTGTTGATGATACCGAAGCTCTAAGGCAATATTTCTGGGATAAATACGGAGTGCCTGATTCTACTTTTATGACAGGTCAGTCGATGGGAGGAGGCGTTGCCCTTGCTATGATGGAAAATTTCAGCAAGAATTATCTGGGTGCCCTGACAATGTGCCCTTTGTCAAGCCGTCCATATTTGCAAACCAGAAAAGAATTTGAAATTCATATTCTGTTTGATGCATTATTCCCGGGGGTAATAGCCCCGCTTTCTGAAATATTGGATATAAAGTCCGGGCTAAAGCACGCCGGGTTCGCTGAGATGGGCCCTAAAGTTGAGCTTATCAGGATAGCCCTTGGATCGGACAGTGTAAAGACTGTACAACTCGCGCGTCAGTTTTATCTGAAGATAGGTGATATACCATTTTCCTTAATTTTCGGTGAAGGTGTTTTGCGTGACGCTGCACTAAAATCAGGAGGTAATCCTTACGATAATACAAATACAATTTACACTGGCTTTTCCAACGATTGGGAGATCAACAAGATGGTTGAAAGATTCAAAGCAACTGCCAGTCCTGATAAAATATTCGAAAAGTACGACCGGACTGGTAATATTGGAAAGCCTGTTGTTCTAATGCATACAATTTATGACCAGTTAATTCCGCCTCAGTACGGAGAGGTTAACTTTGAAAATATGGTTCATCAGCAAGGAAAGGATGACCTGTTGGCAGTTAAATTATGTAATGGTCAGGGGCACTGTAATTTTACCCCTGATCAAATTGGAAAATCGTTTGATGAATTAAGGCATTGGGTAAAAACAGGAGAGAAGGCAAAATCCGGATTAATCGAATAAACCAAATTTAGACTTGTTATAAAATCAGCACACATTTAAGTCTTCAACCAGCATTATGAAAACTGAACCAAAAAACATCTCTCTTCCATTAGCGATCATTATATTAAGCCTTTTATTGATTGCAGCGTGCAACTCAAAAAACAGCATTGGAAATTACAAGGGAACTCCTTATGCAGACGCTGTCTACAAAAAAGGCGCCCAGCTTATCCCGGGGAAACTACAATGTGAATATTATGATTTTGGTGGTGAAGGAATTGCATATCATGATAGTGATTCTATCAATTCAGGGAGCGGACACCTTAACCCATCTGATGGCTCTTATTTAAATGAATTTCGTAAAAGGGAAGCAGTTGATATTTCATATACTAAATTCCGTGATCCGGCGATTGATAATAATCCCTATAACTTTGTTGAACCTAAAGAAGATCAGCTTTATGTTGGTTGGACAAGTCCTGGTGAATGGATTAAATATACAATTATGGTTGAATCAGATGGTACTTATAAGTTGGGATTGATGTATACCTCGAATCAAAACGGCAAAATCTCCTTCTCGGTAAATGATACAGATTTAACCGGCTCTATTTCAGTTCCTTCAACTTTTGTGACTTCTGATTCTATAGCCTGGAGGCAATGGCACCACTGGAACTACATCGACAGCCTTGCGGGTATTCATCTTAAAAAAGGATTGCAAACATTCACAATTCACACTGTTGAAATTGGACAGATGAATTATGATTTCATAAACTTTCAAAAAGTAAATTCAAAACAGTAAATTAAATATTAAAATCAGATTGGTGTTAATTGGAGTTAACTGATTAAAAACCACTTAATTAGATGGATGCAGGGAAAACGACTGGAGGATTATTCGCTCCACTCATGATCGTCGTTAAGTAACAGCCCAAAGAAAAATCCCTGCATCCGCCATAAACGGATATTCTGTCGGTCCGATTATCAGGATAATAAATTTGAAGAATTTAAGCCCCCTTTAGGGGGTTGGGGGCAAAAAAAAATGAGGATTACGCTCCCTTCGGTCCCGTGATCCTTTTTGAGGCGTTTAACAAAGAAAAATCCCTGCATCCGCCATAAACGGATATTCTGTCGGTCCGATTATCAGGATAATAAATTTGAAGAATTTAAGCCCCCTTTAGGGGGTTTGGGGGCAAAAAAAAATGAGGATTACGCTCCCTTCGGTCGCGTGATCCTTTGTAGCGGAGACTGGTGAAATATCTAACCTTGATTTAATAAAAGACATAGATAAAATTGTTAAACTCGTGGAGGTTTTGAACATGTAAGAAAGCTCAGCCTCCTGATTCATAATGAGGGGGTCGATGGTTCGAGCCCATCTGGGTCTACAATGAAAATCAGAAACTTACATTATCAATTTGTGGGGGGGTTGGGAAGTTTTATTACAATTGTCTCACCAATTTTATCATGAAGCGCCATTCTGTTTGGATTCCAAAAGGCCTGTATAAATCCAAATCCACCCTCAAGTGTAGATGCATAATAACCCAAACTTCTTTCGAAACAATGCCATAATCCCAGATGTTCATGGTACAAAGATATTACCCTTAGCCTGATTATTCTTTTACCAATAGTTTGACCCTTCCAGAAATAAAATGAGAATGTGAAATAAAGTGTTGGCAAAAGGCCAAATAGAATTTTAACAAAGAGAATTACAATTGGCTTCGTGTTGTGCATTTCCAGTTCAACATCGAAAATGCCTCGGACATTTAACTTCGAAATGTTTATATCGAATAGACCAAGCAAGGTGTTTACACAAACAAAAATTAATGATATAATTATCCAATCAATGAAGTAAGCAAAATATCTTCTCTTCATTGTTGCAAGAATTAATTCATTGTCATGGTGTATTTCGGGTCTTGTCTTAAAGTTCATAATAACTAATAATTAAGGTTTTAAAATTAGCATTAACTTGTTTTTGAGTCTATCAAAAGTAGCCATTTTAAAAAAACCGATGTTATTGTACTCTTTAATTCTACTTTGACAGATTTGAAAAACCGTCCTGTTTTTACCCTTTATCCCCAATGGGAACAGGCCGGTTTTTAAACTTTCACCCCTTGGGGCCGGGGTAAAAAAGCTGAAAAACCTGATTGGATATTAATCTGTCAAAGTAGAATTAAAATGTTGTTTAAAAAACCAAACCTGTGGAAATTTTCAGTATAAAGGAATTCACCACACAATATAATACAATAACATTAGGCAAACTTTGACTGGGGTGGCAAAGCCAGTAACGTTTTGTATTCAAGACGTTTACAATATACAATAAATAAAAGGCATAAATATTTTTTGCTTTTCTGTGATATCTAATGACCAAAGGCGTATAATTAGGTATTAACAAAGTTAATTCATTATCAAAATGACTGTTTTGGGAGAAATAGAAGAAAGAAATAAGGTAATCCAGGTAATAATGCAGAATATGGGCATTATTCATAAGGTGGCCAATATGTTTTGTAAAAGCAGGGAGGATAAAGATGATCTGATACAGGAAATAATGACACAGTTATGGAGCTCATTTGAAAAATATGATGACGCTTACAAACTTGGAACCTGGATGTACAGAGTATCATTAAACATTGCAATTTCCTTTTACAGGAAAAACCAGACACAGGAAAAATATTTTATGCCATTAGACGAAAAACTGGATGTAATATCCCCTGATGAAAATGAAAATGAAGTTGAGATAAATAATCTTGAACTTCTGGAAAAATTTATCGGCAACCTAAAGGAGTTTGACAAAGCATTGATGCTGCTTTACCTGGAAAAGAAAAGTCACCAGGAGATTTCTGAGATACTTGGGATAACAACCAGTAATATATCAACAAAAATAGCCCGGATAAAAGAGGGGCTTAAACAACAATTTTCTAATTTAAAAAATCAGTAAAATGGAAGATAAAATACTTTCAGAATTATTAAATGAATATGACAGGAAGATATCAGAGTCATTACCTGTTAATACTCAATTGTTGAGTGAATTAAAAACAAAAAAATCATACTCTCAGCTGAAAAAACTACGTCGTAACAGGCTGATTGAACTTGCTATATCCTCGGTTCTTAGTTTGTTTTTGTTTGGCTACACTTACTATAGCTGGAATCTACATGCTATCGGATGGGTAATATCATGTGTTATTATACTGAGCTTTTCCTTATTTGCTGTATCAAGTTGTATAAGACAGCTAATATTAATTTCAAAATTCAGTTTGAACCAGCCTGTTATTGAGAATCAGAAAATTCTGTCGCGCCTTCAGATCTATAATATAATGCATTTACGTATGGCAATTCTTCAAATCCCTTTTTATGTGAATTATATAACTATATTTTCAAGGATGTTTTTCGCATATGATTTCTGGGTACATACCGGTGCGATCTTTGCTTTAGGAAACATGGCTTTGGGTTTTCTGCTATTCCCGTTTATATGGTGGGTTTTCAAAAAAATATCATATAAAAATATGAATATCCCCTGGGTGAAATATCTCATAGAACATGCCGGTGGAAAAACAATTGTAAAGGCAATGGAGCTCCTTAATGAAATAGATGTCTATGAAAATGAATCTGATGTGCCTGAATCTCAGTCAGATAAAAAGAATAGTTAACTAAATTCCGGTCTTACCGGGAAACAATGATCTTTAATAATTAATCTTCTAACCATAAAAACATATTATGTTAAAAAATCTTTTTAAAACCGCTGTCAGGCACATGCTTAAGCATTCTGGATACAGTATACTGAACCTACTTGGACTTACTCTTGGAATTTCCAGCGCCCTGTTTCTTATTATTTATGTTGCTGATGAAGTCAGCTACGACCGTTATCATGAAAATGCAGACCGGATATACAGGGTATCCACAAATATTAAGGAACCTGATGATAAGTTTACCTGGATTATGGCTCAGATTCCTTTTGGTCCCCAGGTGGTAAAAGATTATCCGGAAGTCCAGTCATCTGTCAGATTTATTCCAATGCCAAGGGCATTGTTTAAATATGAAGATAAAGAGTTCAATGAGGAGAAATTCTACTATGCAGATTCTACTCTTTTCGATATATTTACTTACAAGGTGTTGAAAGGTGAAGTAAAATCCGCACTTCTCAATCCGAAGAAAATAATTCTTACAGAAAAAATCGCCAATCAGTATTTCGGTAAGAGCGACCCAATCGGAAAAACGCTTACTTCCGGCACTGATACCTATGAAGTTACAGGGGTAATTGAAAACTGTCCAACCAATTCTCATTTCAGGTTTGATGCCATTGCATCAAGAAATAATCTGCCAAAACAGCTTGGAGACTGGGGTAATTTTGGAGTTTATACATATCTCCTGTTTCCAAAAGGGACAAATATTAAGGCATTTGAAACAAAGATGCAGGAGATGTACACAACCTACATGAAACCGATTTTTGGCCCGATGAATATTACTGCGAACTATATTCTTGAACCTATAACCAAAATACATCTCTATTCAACAAATGCGGGTGAACCTGAACCAACAGGCAGTATAAATTATGTTTACATATTTGGTATCGTTGCAATTTTCCTTGTGCTTATTGCTGCAATGAATTATATGAATCTTTCAACTGCCCGTTCAGCCAAAAGAGCACGCGAAGTTGGTTTGCGAAAAGTCGTCGGATCGAGACGAACACCGCTCATTTTACAATTTCTGTCTGAATCAGTCCTGCTTACTATAATATCTCTGATATTCAGTTTAATAATACTGGTGGTTCTGATGCCGAAATTCAATCTTCTTGCCGGCAAAGCCTATGATCTTCATGCTATTTACAGTCCTGTTGTCATCTTAAGCATTATTGCTGTAATATTTATTGTTGGAATTATCGGGGGCAGTTATCCTGCTTTTTATCTGTCGCGATTCAGCCCTGTTACAGTGCTCAAAGGGTCAATTACAAAGGGCTCAGGCGGCGCAATGTTTCGCAAAATACTTGTTGTTATACAGTTTACGGTTTCAGTTATAATGATTGTATGTACTCTGGTGGTATTCAGGCAGCTAAAATATCTCAAGTCGATGGACCAGGGATTTGACCAGAAAAACGTGATTGGCCTGCAATTGAATAATCAGGCAATGATAAAGAAATATCCGCTTATCAGATAAGTACTGCTTGAAAATCGGAATATTAAGTATGTAACTTCCACCAGTACAGCTATGGGAGAAGGGTCAGGAAAAATCATTTTCAATGTTGAAACAGATCAGGGTATGGCACAGAAAGGGATTAACTTTACAGTGGTAGATCATGATTTTGTCAAGACCCTGGGAATAACAATAGTTAAGGGTCGTGATTTTGACAGAGATATGCCATCTGACACCCTGAACGGGGTTATTGTAAATGAAACCTTCGTAAACCGTATGGGATGGAAAGAGCCAATAGGGAAAAAGGTGGAAGCCGGAGATGCAAACACACTGAGAGCAAGGGTTATAGGGGTTATGAAAGATTATCATCAGACAGGTATGTACAATGGAATCGAGTCGCTTCTCCTTGCCAACAGACCGTTCAGCAATGTCATATATATAAAGCTTAGCGGCAATGAAACCCAGTCAACAATATCATTTATAGAAAATAAATGGAAGGAGATATTCCCCGACCAGCCTTTTACCTATCAGTTTCTTTCAGAACGTTTTAACAGGCAGTTTGGGGCTGATGAAAAACGGGGACTGGTATTCACCCTGTTTACCATACTTGCAATACTGATTGCCTGTCTTGGACTCTTTGGACTTTCATCATATATGGTTGAGCAGCGAACGAAAGAGATTGGAGTCAGAAAAGTATTCGGAGCCAACGAAGGTATTATCCTGCTGCTTATTGCAAAAGATTTTCTCGTACTGGTTTCCATAGGGATCATTTTTGCAATTCCGGTTTCATACTACTTTATGAACAAGTGGCTTGAGAATTATGTTTACAGATCAAATGTTGGAATCACGGTATTGATTATGGCAGCCTTATTGACCATTGTAATTACTTTCCTGACTATTGGTTTTAAAGCATACCAGGCTGCAATAATGAATCCGGCCAAATCGCTGAAGACAGAATAAAGTATTTCCATTCCCTCCCCCCAACCTCTCGATGAGGCCTTGGGTTAGCTCATCTCCCGGGAGAGAGGTAAGCACACCGGAGGATTACGCTCTCCGCCAGCCGGCGAAGAGCGTGATCCTTTTTATAATCAGTTGCATCACGAACAGCGTTAATCCCATCTCTGAAAATTTCCGCCTGGTAATTTCCAGGTTTCAGGAATGAAAAGTCGATGGTTAACTCCCTTGGAGTCCCATTGGTCATAGCGCCAACTGGTCATATTAATTTCTTTTCATCGTACAACCAATGTAACATGAAGCACAGTCGGAACAGGTCCAAAACGGGGCCCACCCCAGTCTGTTTCGTCTCCATTAAGGATACGCAATAGTTTGAATTCCCCCTTCTCATACCTGCCTTCTTCGACCTTCAGGTATTGCCATGATTTGCTTGCGTTGACACCAAGAGGTCTGAATGTAAAGTGGCAAAGTGTACCTATCAGTAAAAAGTCGTTCTCGCCCAATTGTATTATCATTGCTTTGCTTATCGGCCGGGCATTTTCCTGGACTATATTCCTTCTTGCTGCACCGAACGATACTGTGGCTTGCCATAATCCGAGGTCAATGGTCCTTTCTGTATGATCTTCTCCCTCCACTACGGATTTTATCTTTCCTTCAAAACTCCATTTAGCCAGTTCCCTCATCATTGGGGAGGCCATGGCGTATTCCTGTGAAATGGAAGCGAGCCTGGTTTCGGTCTCAACTTTTCCTTCACCCCTTCCGTTATCGTCAATTCCAAAAGGGGAGAATCCAATTCCCCCTGCAGCAAGTACCGGGTAAAAATAACGGACATATTCCTCTCCCGAACCAATCTCAGGTACGAACAATGCATTGTCTGGCCGTGAATACAATTCAATTACCTTTAGAGCCTTCTCGCTTGCAGTCAAATATATGTCAGGTGCGACTAAGTCAATTGAAGGGGCTGCCGCTTTCCATATCGGGATTACATTATCAGTTGGTCCGCCGCTTTCGTAGGTAGAAGCACTTGGATTGGTTATAGGATCACGCAGAGCGGTGTTTACATATAAAGGTAATTTATTTACTGCTTTGCCTGCAGCTGCGACATATCCGATGTAACGCGCAACAGACCAGGCATGGAAATACTCGTCGGCATCGATTCCGAATACCTCTTGCCATGTTCCTTTAGCATCTGATGGTCTATTCAAAGCCTTTAGCACCTCTGATTTGAGTAGTTCTGCGGGAGCCTTTCCCTCAAAAAGTTTCTGGGCAGCAGGTGAAAAATCGCGTACACTGCCCCAGGAACCGGGTTCATTTTGAACCTGTACCATAATAACTGTGTACTGGGGATCAGCTTTCTTCAGGTACCCCATAACAGCAGCGAAAGCTTTTGCATCAGCCTCCATTGCAGACTGTGTGTGTGGAGAAGGGGAATCAACCGGTTGTCCGTTCTTGCCTGTGATATTCGGATATTTTACAGCATCGCTTTTCATCCATTCGGGCATATAGTGATTACTACCGTTTTTCCAGGTTGCGAACCACAAAAGCACAAGCCGCACTTTATGCTGCCTCCCTTGCTTAAGGAGCGTATCCACAAGAGAAAAATCGTATTTACCCGGTTGTGGTTCAATCTGCTCCCAGTAAATTGGTATTTCTAGAGTATTGGCATTCATTGCTTTAATTGCAGACCACACT
>Ga0302323_100000554_pt1 | contig 29823 bp, 14 predicted proteins | sample Fen_T0_3_FD_201950 | JGI IMG/M metagenome (GOLD analysis project Ga0302323, IMG submission 201950) | Peat permafrost microbial communities from Stordalen Mire near Abisko, Sweden - Fen_T0_3 | ecosystem: Environmental > Terrestrial > Soil > Wetlands > Permafrost | place: Sweden: Abisko...
GCCGTTGATATCCTTTAGAAATCCGCCTGCCGCCAGAATTCGACCATCCGTCTGCACCGCCAGCGCATGGGTTGCAGCGTCAAAAGATCCGCCTGCATACCCTGAACCGGGACTAAATGGCAAATCGAGCGCGCCCGATGGCTTCAATCGCGTGACATGGAGCTGGTACGCACTGCCATTAAACGAGGTGAAGCTGCCGCCAACGACAAGTCGCCCGTCCGCCTGCGCAGCAACCGAAGAGACAATGCCACCCGCAAACCCCGAGCCGGGATCGAACGTCGTGTCCACGGTGCCGTCCGTATTCAATTGCACAATACCGGCTCGCGCGGTGCCATTGTAGCTCGTGAACGTTCCGCCCACGGCTACGCGACCGTTGCCTGGCAAGACCAGCGAAGTGTCCGCACCGCCGGCAAAGACAAACCCCGTGCCAGGATTGAACGTCGCGTCCAGCGTGCCGTCTGTCTTCAACCGCGCGATGCCCGCACGCATCGTCCCGTTATAAAGAGCGAAATTGCCGCTCGCCACGATCGCCTCGTCCGACTGCACCACGACGGAGCTGACCCCACTTTGAATCACCCCGCTTTTTGAAAATCCCGTCCCCGGATCAAATGCCGTATCCAAACTACCGTCTACATTTAATCGCGCAATATTTGCCCGCGCCGTTCCGTTAAAGCTGCTAAACATTCCTCCCACCACAGCCTTCCCATCGGTCTGCAACGCAAGGCTGGAAACCGCGGGAAAATCGGCTAGATCGGTGCCCACAAACCCCGTACCAGGATCGAATGCCGTGTCGAGGGTACCGTCTGCATTCAATCGCGCAATCCCTGCTCGTGCGGTGCCATTAACGTACTGGAAGTCGCCCGCTATGACATATTTTCCAAGCGCAGCCGGTACCACTTGGTTCGCTTGACTCGGGATTCTTAGATTCGTTGCCACCAAAGTGCTGTCCAGCGCCCCCGTACTCGTCAGACGAATGAGCGAAGGCGTTGTGGAAACTCGGCCCACCACGATCCGACCGTCCGTCTGCAGTGCGAGCGAGTCATTGCCGTTATCTCCGGTAAGCGCGGTGTCGGCGTTAAACAGTGCGTCCAACGTGCCATCGCTGTTAAGGAGTAGAAGTCCTGTCGGTTTCACGCCATAGTAGTTCAAGTAAGCCCCTCCCACCAGTATCCGCTGATCCGACTGCAACGTGATGGAGGTGACATTTCCAAACCCGTACCCAACGGTCAAAGGATTGAATGCCGTGTCCAGCGAACCGTCTGCATTTAGCCGCGCAATACCGTTACGCGCTGTGCCTTCAATTATTCCAAATCCCCCGCCCACCACGATCCGGCCGTCTGTCTGCACCGCGACCGCATCGACAGTATTCCAAAGACTACGGCTGTTGACAGTCCAGAATACCCCGGGGTGAAACGCTGTATCCAAGGTGCCATTGGTATTCAACCGATTGATACCAACTCCCACGTCACCCTGACCGCTACCGGTTCCGGTCGCGACCACCAGTATTCGCTGATCTCGCTGCACCACGACCAATTTCACCGCGCTAGTCGAATCCAAAGTCGCGAAGCTAGGTTGAGCGAACGCCGTATCCAAAGTGCCGTCCGTATTCACCCGCGCAATCAGTGCCCGCGCGACACCGTTGAAATAGGCGAAATTTCCGCCCGCTACGATCCGCCCGTCCGCCTGAATCGCAATCGAGCTTACCGAACCACCCGTAAACCCCAATTTAGGGTCAAACGTGGTGTCCAGTGTGCCATCGACCTTCAACCGAGCAATCCCGGCCCGCGCCGTTCCGTTGAAATTCGTGAAACTTCCCGCCACGACGATTCGACCATCCGCCTGCACTGCGACCAAATCCACCTCACCATCGAACCCTCCATACTGATTGAACGCGGCGTCTACGGTGCCATCCGCCTTAAACTTGGCGAGGGAGTAGTGCTGTTGCCCACCGATCGTCGAAAAGTTACCCCCAACATAAAACCCATCGTCGGCGGTCGCGGCCACGGTTGTGACCACACCACCCGTGCGCTCAAGCACCGTCGAAAAACCGGGGTCCATATGGTAGGTGTTGCCATAGCTGGCCGTTATCACCTGTGACGCAACCGGAGTCACGGCGTCGCCTAAGGCGATACTTGCCGAACTAACAGCCCACACACCTACTAATCGAAAAATCCCGCTGAATGAAATATTCATGATTGAATAAGATTGGCGCCAAATCCTCGCGAACGATCCAAATATCCTAAGCCAAGAAGATACTGGAAAAGCAATGCAATACCCAGCAGAACCACCGCTCATAGCCAGACCGATCGTTTGGCATAGGCGCGCATCGCAAGAAAACGGAGTGCCTTTTTATCTAGCGCGCCGTCCCGTACGCTACTTTCGTGAATTACAAGCCGCAGCAGGAGGGAATGAGGAACTCAGGATCGCTTAAACAGTATGTTTGGTTTGCATCATTTCCAGCTTTCCTGAGTTCCATATTACATGCCGCCGCCTTCCGTAAAAAATAAAAGTTCGGCAGATTACTCTGCCGAACTTCTGCTTACACTACCCCGGAACACGCCTGCGCATGACTAGTACACCTGCGTGTAAAATTTCCGAAAGATGTGCTACGAAAGCTTGAATCGAAGGGTGCGGGTTTCAGGGGACGAAATCGTTATCACAGCGCCGAGAGAATCGGCCGAGAATACTCCGCCTTCCACCGCAGCGACTGTTTTAACGCCGACGAGCTGGAGCTGCCACCGACCGATTGGTTTACCCGTGAGTGTGGCTTCCAGCTGCTGCCCGTGGCGCTTAACCGTGAGGGCGATGCCTGGCTCGCCGTGGAGAGTCGGAACTGAACAGGTGGCAACCGCACCGTCGGCAATTTCATAGGCGCGAAACAACGTACTATCGGTAAAATCGTAGTCGGGCTTGTTGTCCTGATGGCCAAGCGCGACAACGGAGCCGGGGCGCACAAAGAGCGGCAGGCTCAAGAAATCATGCGTCGCCTGATGCCAGCGGCCGCCGTCCTGAACTTCGCCCGAAAGCAGGTGCGTCCACCGTCCCTCGGGCAAATAATACTCCACCGAACCATCCGACGTAAACACGGGAGCGACTAGCAGCGACGAACCCAGCATGTATTGCCGCTCCAGCGTCGCGCACGACCGGTCCTCCGGAAATTCCACCAACATAGCCCGCATGACCGGCACGCCGTCGCGATGCGCCTCGACGGCGGCACCGAAAAGATAAGGCATGAGCCGGCACTTCAGTTTCGTGAAGAACCTCAGGACGTCACAGGCTTCGTCGTTATAATTCCACGGAACGCGATAGGACGTGCTGCCATGCAGACGGCTGTGCGACGACATCAAGCCAAACGCGACCCATCGCTTGTAGACCTCAGACGGCGGTAGTCCTTCGAAGCCACCGATATCGTGACTCCAGAAACCAAAGCCGCACAGGCCGAGAGAAAGACCGCCACGCAGACTCTCCGCCATCGACTCAAACGTCGAATGACAGTCGCCACCCCAGTGAACCGGGAATTTCTGCGCTGTGGTGTGTGCCGAACGGGCGAAGACCATCGCATCGCCCTTGCCGCGGATCTCTTCGAGCAAGGAGAAAACCGTCTCGTTGTAGAGCACCGCGTAGTGATTGTGCATCTTCACCGGATCCGAGCCGTCGTGATAAACCACGTCAGTCGGGATGCGTTCACCGAAATCCGTCTTGAAGCAGTCCACTCCCATTTCGACCAAGCGGCGCAATTGCGCGGCGAACCAAGCCCGTGCACCAGGATTCGTGAAATCTACAATCCCCAGCCCGGGCTGCCAAAGGTCGGTCTGCCAGACGCTGCCATCGGCCTTTTTCAACATATAGCCCTGCTGCTTCGCCTCGGCAAAAAGTACGGAGCGTTGGCCGATGTACGGGTTAATCCAGAGGCAAACCTTGAGGCCACGCTCGTGGAGCCGCTGCAGCAAGCCCACCGGGTCCGGGAATGTGCGGGGATCCCACTGGAAATTGCACCAGTCAAACTCGCGCATCCAAAAGCAATCGAAATGAAAAACGTGCAACGGCAGGTCGCGAGACTTCATCCCCTCGATGAAACTCGTCACCGTCGCCTCATCATAACTCGTGGTAAACGACGTGGTCAGCCACAGACCAAACGACCAGGCCGGAGGCAATGCCGGGCGGCCAGTGAGCGCGGTGAGCTTGCGCAAAATGTCCTTCGGTGTCGGCCCGTAGATGACAAAATACTCCAGACTCTCACCAGGATGGCTGAATTGGACACGCGAGACTTTTTCCGAGGCCACCTCGAAGGATACCGGCCCCGTCTCATTGACGAGAACGCCATAGCCACGGTTGGTCAGATAAAAGGGCACAGACTTGTAGGCCTGGTCACTCCCGGTGCCCCCGTCCTTGTTCCAATTTTCGACCACCTGCCCGTTCTTCACGAACGCGGTGAAACGCTCGCCCAAGCCGTAAACGCATTCGCCCACGCCGAGGGACAGCTGCTCGTGCATATAACTACCCTGTCCCGCCAATTGGATGTATCCGATGCCGCGAGACGCACTGCGCGTCACGACGCGGTCGCCCGCCTTGAATGTTAGCTCCCAGCCGTCTTTGCGCTGAACATGCACGGACAGGGCACCAGAGCAAAGAGCCGCTTCGTCGGAATTTTGCGAAATCACAACCGAGGCAGGTGGCTGCGGGACGAGCGGAACCTGCGGTCCGCGCTCAATTCCACCGGTGTAGTGATCGATGCGAACCCGCACGACGTCGGCCTGGGGCGAGCTCAAGCGGACCGTGAGCAGCGGTCCTTGCAGTGTATCGCCACGGTGACGAATAGGCCGTGTGGGCGCATGCACCACCAGAGCGTCCGGCTCCGCGATGATGTCATAGGCCTCAGCCGGATAACTGGCTTGTACGCCAGGTTGAAGGAGCCAATTGCCGTCGGTGAACTTCATACTTCGAGGGAAAGGGTAAAAGGTGGCGCTTTAGGTTTAGCGTTAAATGCAAAACTCAGAGATATCATTTTAAGTTCAATCCTTTTCTTCTCTGTCCCAAGGATTTTTCGGCTAAATCGTTTGCTTTCCGCGTTTTTTGGGGGGCGTCCAGTCGGTTCGGCTCCCACCCACGGGCGTTCGACTCCTCATTCGAGATTCGCGCCGGCAAACCTATAAATTTCACCCGGCACGGTCGCGAATTCCCGCACAACATTCCCGAAACGCAGGCGACACGCTCTGCCGAGCAAAGATCTAATTTCTGCCCGTACCACCTGCCCTTCCTTCCAAGTAAGGCTTACCTCGAACCCGCCCCGGGCGCGCAGGCCCCGGAATGCTCCCGTACTCCACTGTTTTGGCAACGCCGGCAACAAATTCACGTCGCCGTCGTGGCTCTGCAAAAGCATCTCCCCGATGCCCGCCGTACCACCGAAATTGCCGTCGATCTGAAAGGGCGGGTGCAGATCGAAAAGATTTTTTGCTGTGGATTTTCGCAGCAGCTCCTGAACATTCTCGTAGGACTTGTCCGCGTCGCGAAACCGTGCCCAATAATTGATGATCCAGGCTCGACTCCAGCCGGTGTGGCCGCCCCCGTGCGCGAGGCGATAATCGATTGTTTTGCGCGCCGCGGCCATCGTGGCCGGCGTCGTATGCTGCGTGAACTGATATCCGGGATAAAGACCGTAGAGTTGTGAAATATGCCTATGTCCTGGTTCGGGCTCTCTAAATTCTTCGGCCCATTCCATCAGGCGCCCATCCGATCCGATGCCAGGCACGGCCAGCTTGCCCAGCGCTGCTTCCACCTGAGCAGTGAAATCGTTCGTGATGCCGAGTTCGCGCGCCGCCGCGAGGAAGTTATTGAACGTATCCCAAACGATTTCCTGGTCCATGGAGCCCCCCATGGAAACACAATAGTTCTTGCCGTCCGGGGCGGTAAACTCGTTCTCCGGCGAGGTGCCCGGACCCGCCACGAGCTTGCCGCTTTTCGGATTCAGCACCAACCAATCCACCAGGAACAGACTCGCATCACGCAATATTGGATACGCACGTTTCTCCAGAAACACCCGGTCGCCCGTGAACCAGTAGTGTTCCATAAAGTGGCGCGTACACCACGCCCCACCCATCGGCCAAAAAGCCCATTTGGGTTCGCCACTCGCGGGCGCATAGAGCCAGGCATCGGTCGTATATTGACCAACAAAGCCACGCGCTCCGTAGTAGTCGGCGGCCGCCTGCCGGCCAGAAGAGGCGGCATAGGATTCCAAAAAATCAAAGAAGGGTTCGTGGCATTCCGAAAGGTTACACTCTTCCACCGGCCAGTAATTCATCTGGATATTGATGTTGATGTGATAATCCGCCCCCCACGGCGCGAACATCTCCTTGCTCCAGAGGCCCTGGAGATTGCAGGGCATGCCACCGGGACGCGACGAGCTGAGCAACAAGTAGCGGCCGTATTGGAAATAGAGCGCGACCAAATTCGGGTCATCCGCCCCACCCTTCACCGCTTGCAGCCTTTCGTCCGTCGGCTGGTCCGACCGAACGGGCGCCCAGAGTTGCAGTTCAACCCGGCGGAACAGTCGCTGGTGTTCGGCGATACTGCGTTCCTTCAACCGGGCATAGCTCTGCGTTCCGGCGGCCCGCACCTGGGCAAGAGCTTGGGCTCGAAAATCGGTCGCAAGCGGATTTAGCGGTTTATCATGGTTGTAATTTGTCGCCGCGGCCAGCAGCAGCATGACCTCGCTGGCCCGGTTGATAACCAGACGATTCCCATCGATTCGAATATCCCCGTCCACGGTGACAGCCTTGAGCACAGTGGCGAACTTCACCCCGCTATTCGAATCCGGGGATACCGGGCGGCTCATGATCAACGTGTCGCTGCCAGACGCTTCGATCTGCACGTCGGGGCGCTGGAGTTCGAGACTTAGGTTGATTTCGCCCGGGCGGTCCGTCGTAAAATGGACGATTATAACTTGATCGGTTGCGCTGGAGAAGACTTCGCGTCGATAGCCTACGCCGTTCAGCTCGAAGCTCGTCGCCGCCACACCACTATCAAGGTCCAGCGACCGGCGATAGCTCGTAGGCTCGCCTTTCAGATCGGTGGTGAGAAATAAATCTCCCATCGTCTGGTAGCTGTTCCCTTCCTCTTTTCCAATCAGGAGCCTGCTCCGCACCAAGCGGTCGGCCTCCGCATATTTTCCGTCAAACAGCAATTGACGGATTTCTGGCAGAGCCTTGCCGGCCCCGGCCGGCGCCGGATACGCGCGTCCCCCCGACCAGATCGTATCCTCATTGAGTTGGATCTGCTCCTTCGCGATACCCCCAAAAACCATCGCTCCGAGCCGCCCGTTTCCTACGGGCAAGGCCTCGATCCATTCCTTCGCGGGCTGCTTGTACCAAAGGACTAGATCGCCTTCCGGGCGGGGCAGCGCTGCGGGGGCTGGCGCCTGGCTTTGGGCGGAGACGGCCAGGACGGTGATCACGAGCAGAAAAGAGAACGTACGGAGCGTTGGCTTCATTTTTGCCGATTCATTGCTTATCTCTAGAACAGTTTCAGAAATGTTGTGAGCATTTTAGGTAGCCGCGACCGCTGGGCGCGCCGTGTATTCGGACCGGCGCGCCCAGCGGTCGCGCCCTACCCCAAGGAATTCTCCGATACATCTATCTTAATCAATCATGCCGCTACAACTTCGGTCGAACGGCTCTGAGTTATAATCGACCCACCCCTGCAGGATCCGCGCACCGAGTCTAGCCGACCGGGGCGCGGGTCCAATCAGACTCAAGGCAAAGCGGGCCGCGCGGTGACGGGCTGGGCCTGAATCGAGAGCGTTGCGGCTTTTAAACCTTCGGCGCTCGCGGTGAGTTTGAGGCTCCCCGGCTGCTTGGACGATTTGACGATGATCTGAGCGAGGCCGTTGAAGACGCTTCGACTCCAGGCAACAGCCGACGGCTTTTCCTGGAGGCGCAAGGCCACCCCCAGATTAACGCCTGAGACTCCGCCGTAGTTGGCCAAGGTGACTGCAATCGTATTTTCGCCGGGATGAAGCAGGGCCTTCACATCGTAAATCGACGCATACCGCGAATCACCTGTGGTGCCGATCTTCACTCCGTTAATAAAGACGGCGATCCCATTTTCGATTTTGCCGAACCATAGCTCAACGGCCGACGACGCCAGCGTTTCGGCGTCGACCGACAGATGCCCACGGATAATGCCGCGCTCGCGCAATCCGAACGGACCGTGCTCAGCCGTTGCATCAAATTTTGCCCAGGTAGAGTCGTCAAAGGCTGGCGCGACTTCGGGCAGATTAGCCAGGTACGGATCCGCGACTTTAACGTAACGCCAATCGGTGATCGGCACTGAACGCGAAACGGCCGTCGGCACAAAAATGTCAGGCTCGTGGCAGCTGGGATCGCCGTTGCCCACGCCGAGAATCCGCCCCGCCCCCTCAAGCGCAAAGTTGATCTGATTACCTGCCACGGGCACGATCCGGCCCTGCGCATCAACGACCGCCACCGAGACGATCGATACATCTTCACCATCAGCGTCGATCGTCGTGCGGTCCGGGATAAGCTGAACGCCGGCGGGCGCGCCTGTCGTCTCGACCCTTGTCTCCGCGACCACCTGACCGGCCTTGTAGCCTCGCGCGGAAAGTGCGCCTGGCTGGTAGCTGACGTGCCATTTCAGGCGTGAATCCTTCTTCATCCCCTGTCGGCCGAGACTTTGTCCATTAAGGAAAAGTTCAACCTCCTCGCAGTTGCTCAGGGCATTCACCTCGATTTCCTGGCCTTCACGTCCCGCCCAGTTCCAATGCGGCAGCAAGTGCAGCACCGGCGCGTCCTGCCACCAGGATTTGTAATACCAGAAGTTGTCCTTGGGGAATCCGCACGTGTCGAGGATGCCGAAATGAGAGTTGATGCAGGGCCATTCATAGGGCGTCGGCTCGCCGCGATAATCGAACCCAGTCCAGACAAAACCGCCGGAAAGCCACGGACGGGCATCATAAAACCCCCACCACGCCTCGGCCGTGTTGGCCCACTCAGGTGCGTTGTCGTCGTAGGCGCTGACATAACCGCGCACGGTATCGTTGGCGTAGATACCGCGGGTGCCGACGGTACTTCCCTGCTCCGTTCCGACGTTCGGTTGCTGCGGATGCGCAGCGTGATAGTCGTCCACCGCCTGGCCGATATGGTAATTCCAGCCACGCACGTCGATGATTTCGTTGATGCCCGGAAATTCATTCCCCACCGGCGCGGCATATGTGATCGGCCTCGTTGTATCCAAATTCTTGATCGCCGACTGCATGGTCGCGGCCACCCGCTTGCCTTGGGGCGTACCGGCGGTGTCAAATTCCTCGTTCGCAATGGACCAGATGACCACACTCGGGTGGTTGCGATCACGCCGGATCAGTCCCTCCATCCGATCAAGGTTTGCAGCGTCACTGCCCAGCAGCCGGTTTTCATCCATGACGAGCATACCGAGGCGGTCGCAGGCTTCCAGCAGTTCGGGTGTTGGTGGGTTATGAGAGGTTCGGTAACCGTTGCAGCCCATTTCCTTCAACCTGGAGATGCGAAAATATTGCAACCGATCCGGCAACGCCGCACCAACTCCGGCGTGGTCCTGGTGGTTGCACGTGCCTTTGATCACATAGGGCCGGCCATTCAGCAGAAAGCCTTTCTCGACGTCGAAACCAACGGTGCGGATGCCGAAGACCGTCTCGGTGCGATCAACATTCTTTGCGCCAACCGCGACAACGGTGACGAGCTTGTATAGCTTCGGAGTCTCCGGTGACCACAGTTCCGGCGCGTCAACCTTGGCCTGTTCCGTGACCTTGGATGTACTCGCTCCGCCAATACTGACTGGCTGGCGGCCCATCGCGAGGGATTTCCCAGCGGGCGAAAAAATTTCCCAGTTCACAACGGCGTCCGTCGACACGTTCAGCGCATTCGCCACTTCAGCCTGTATATCAATTTCCGCCGACCCGGCGGGGACATTGTTCTTAAACTTGCTCGAGACAAAAACGCCGTCCGGGGCGATCGCCACCGACGCAGTCTTTATCAGCCGCACATGCCGGTAAATACCTGCTCCTTCATAGAACCAACCCTCGGATTGGGTCGCGTCGACGCGGACCGCAACGATGTTTTTCCCGCCCAGATTCAAGACGTCGGTGATATCGTAGCGAAAACTGCTGTAGCCGCTTTCGTGATGACCCACGAACCAGCCGTTGACGAACACCGTGCAATCGCGGAAGACACCGTCAAATTCCAACCAGACCCGGCGACCTGCATCGGCTTGGTTCATTTCAAAGGTTCGCCGGTACCAGCCAACGCTGTTTTGAGGGAAAGCCCCGCCCACGGCCCGATAGCCATGGGAACCGTCCGCCTTCTGATCAAAGGGCAGTTCGATTGCCCAGTCGTGAGGCAGATCGACTGAGCGCCAGCTCGCGTCGCTGAACGCAACGCTGGCGGGCCCGATGCCCGTGCCGGCCTTTGCGAGACCCTGGCCAACGCCCCAGTCATTGCCGAGATGAAATTTCCAACCAAAATCCATCAGAAGCCGCTCGCGCGTCGTGGGCTCGGCCGCGGACGCGATACCGGTGGCGATGTTTAGCGCCAGGACCAGCAAGACTACACACACGTTATGCAGGGGTTTTTTCATAATGTTACAGGGCTCTATCTCAACGGAATGACGAAAGAAGGTTCACCGAATTAAGTGAGCGTTAAAACGATCTCGAGCACCTTTGATATCACAAATAGAACTTTCCTGCCATGCCGGGAATCCGAAATAACCTTTGCGAAATCCACTCAAGCGGACGGTCACCTCAATCAATCAATTAATAGGCAACTCAGGAAAGCAGGAACGGACAACACTAGCTACCTGCCGGTGATTCGATTCTAGAAGTTGTAGGTGGCGCGCTGGTCGCGCGACGTTGCGAGGCCAGCTCGCAACCGACAGCGGCGATCATAAAAAGAATTCCGTGATCCCAAATGACGAAGGCATGGCCCCTATTGCTTCTTTGCGTCTTCGCGTAAGAAAAACTTCTGAGATTCGGTTATAGTTTAGTTTTATATGCTGCTGCTCGGCACGCACGGAGTGCGACCTACCCTCGGGCGTCAGATTAGCTCGCTCGAATCGCCCGCCAAGAATCTCACCCGGGCTCCGCTTCAGAGAGAGAACCAGTAACTCAGCTTGAGCAACAGGGTGTTGTCGGGATGAGCGGAAAAGAGCCGTTCGTATTGAGGCGTGGGTGCGAAGCCTCCGATGTCGCCTGCATCGGAACGATATTGCGACCAGACGCAGTAGAGAAACGACCCTGCCTTGTACTCCCATCGCAAGACGAGGTTGGACTTGAATTCGCGCCAGTTGAAATCGGGGTTGTTCATCTGCAAGTGGTCGCCGCGATACCCGCCCTCTAACGAACCATCGACCACCGGTTTTAGGTCAGCCGTGGAATAGCGTCGACTCGCATCCGTCGCCCGCGGCTCAGCGACCGCTCTGAAGTTGGAATAGCGGCCGGTTGCCGCAAAGGGCCCGCCGTAGTAGGACAACGACAGCGCGGGCGAGAAGTTGAAATCAAGTCTGAGTATGCTGGAAAGCACCTGTTGATCGAGCCGCCCGATCATGTAGACCGGCGAGGTTGCACCGGTGGCCGCCCCGGCGAACTGCTCTCTCTCGCGCTCGCGGGTGTAACCCACCGAAAGGCTGGCTTTCAAGTGCCCACCCAGTTTCCCGACAATCCCGGGCTCGCAGTGAAGTAGCAGCGAGCCATCGCTGCCACTTGTCGCTTCTGCGGTCAGTTTGTATTGCAACGGCTTTCCTCCATCGGTCTCACCGTAGAATCTGGCGGGAAAACGATTCGCCTGACGCAAAGCCGGACCGCCGCGCAGCACGTGCATGTCGAGGCCTGCGGTTTCAGCCCCAAATTTCGACCAGAGGTATGCGCCGGAGAGCGTCCATAATTCGCTTTCCAGATATACGTTCCGGCCCAGTTGCTCGCCGCCGTAATTTTGTGGCCGGATGAATTTCAAACGCAGATCACGGCGGCGCAGGTGCGAACCCGCAGAAGCGTCGTAATACTGGAGCTGGGCTCCGGGCGCGATGAAATCGGCGACCTGCATGTAGCCGAGATCGTTGAAATCGACTCCCGGAGAACGCCATGACACGAACCCATTGTAACGCCACAAACCAACGACACGACCTGCCCTGAGATAACCGGCGTTGCCGGTGAGGTGCCGGGCATTGGAATCAACTTCCAGATAACTGGCGTCCGGACGCTGATAATTATGCGTGGGATTCGTCGTAAGCGCCGCGATGGCTTGGGCAGAGCCGTCAACTTCCGTGCCGAGCACGCGCCCTTCGATGATATAAGTGCGATGGTCGAAATAGCGCGTGGCGTCGGCGCCCCCCATGAACGCGCGCCGCGGCAAAGTTTGCAGTTCGTCATCAGGCCCGGCGCGCAGGGAGGACGAAAAAATCGTCCCAAGCTGAGCATTGCCTTCATCAAAATTTTGCTGAAGCCGCACGACGGTGTCGTTAGTCGCGGGTTCAAGCGTAAATGTGCGGACACCGTGTGAATCCAAAACCTGCGTCGTCGTACGATCCACCACGGCATGCAGCACTCCCACCGTGAGCCCCGACTGAGTGTGGCCGGTCAGCTTGGCCGCACCGAGAATCCGATTGGATTCCGGCGCGTCATGCAGGCCATCGCCGGGAGGAAGAAGGCTCGGCGCATCCCCAATGCGACGCGTGTAAAATGCATAATCGTCGTCGAGTTTAATTTCAAAGATGTCTTTTCCTTCGAGAAAGAAAGGGCGTCGTTCCGTCAGAAACGTTTCCACCGTCGTGAGGTTGATCTCGGACGGGTCGGCATCGACCTGCGAGAAATCCGGATTGATCGTTAGGTCAAAGGTCAGGTTCGACCCGAGTCCGTATTTGACATCAAGTCCGCCCTCGACCGACGACTCCCGGCCATTGCGATACGGGTTGCCTGGCTCCGGGGCATAGCGACGCGCCTTGGCGACCACATAGGGCGCGATTTCAAGGCGTCGCGGTGCCGGAAGATCACGGAGTCCGCGCAGTTCGCCAAAGGAATAAAGCATCCCGTGGTGATCCATCGGAATGAGGTTCCAATCGCTTTCCTCCTGTAACGCGCCGATCCAACGCCAGCTGTGCATGCCCCAGGTCTGTTCATCTGCTTTTTGATAGCGGAGCTGGCTCAGCGGAATCCGGAATTCGGCGGTCCAGGCGTTCTCTTCCACTGCGGTTTTGACGTCCCAGATCGCGTTCCAGCTCATGTCGACACTGCCGTCGTTATGCAAAATCAAATCGATCTTGGAACCACCCGATGTGACGTCGAATTCGAAGCCATTGAGCCGGTCGTGATAGCTGTCGAAATTGATGCCTACCATGTCGCCAGTAAATTCATCACGCGTTCCCATGATGTGCCGTTTTCTTGCGACATCCGGATCATAAGCGCGGATGGCAACATAGATATAGCGGTTGTCGTAAAGTACCTTCAGCTGCGTCGGCTGCGAGCCTTTGGCTCCTTCGTGCGGTTCCCTCTGGGTAAAGTCGCTCGTCCATTCGCCGAGCGACAACCAGCAAGCGTCGCCAAGATGCCCATCGATCACCGGCACGTCGCCCGTCAGCCTCGTCGCCTGGTAATTCCGATTGACCACCACTCCGGCTCGCTCCGGATGACCGCGGTCGGTTTGAGCCCAAACCGGGCAGCCAAGCAGAGTCGACAGCGCAACCACGACCAGCGGCCGATTTAAAACGAACAAATAATATGGGGAGTTGAAGAGCACGCGAAACATAGGAACAAAAAGGGTGAGGCGAAACTCGCACCGGGGAAAGGGTGTTCCGGAGAAGTGGATTCATCCAGAATTCCTAAAATGAAGGATTGCGACGGCCTTTTTATTATCACAGTTGATTGCCGCCGTAAATGGATAGTATCCCGGAAAACCTTTTCGAAACGCACACGCTTGGAGCGACGCGTGAGTGGCTGGTCAGTGCTCGTCAGGTGCCCGCATTCAAGTTCACCCGGACAAAATTTGCAGGCTATTCCGACGCCCGCACCGGTTACCGTTTTGTACGGTGCGCTCCAACCATCGGCCAGATTCTCGCCTGCACGGAGGGCGAGGGTCGCGTGCTGGTCGATGGGAAATGGAAGCGATGCCCGGCCGGTTATGTATATGTCACTCCCCCACGGACACTCTGCGCGTACGAAGTTCAGCCCCGGGGCCAGTGGAAAGTCTGTTGGGTGATTTTCGATGAAACCGTGCGCTTGCCGTCGTTGACGGTCGGCCAGGCACCGCAGTTGGTGCAAGCCGACACGCTGGGGCTGCACCTGGCAATCGAGGGACTTTGCCACGAGGCCGGTGCTGAAGCTGAACCCGCCGGCCTGGAACTTTGGGCCGCGCTCGTGCAACGGGAGGTATTGCGTATACTGCAGCCCGGCCACGGCGATCCCCGGCTGAGCAATCTCTGGTTAAAGATTCGGCAAGATCTCGGTGGTGTGTGGGACCTGCAACGCATGTCGCGCAGTTCCGGCATGAGCAACGAGTCTTTGCGCCGGCTTTGTCAAAAACATGTGGGGCGCCCTCCCCTTTCGCAACTGACCCATCTGCGCATGCTCTTCGCTGCTGATCTGCTGGCTTGCACCGCGGAAAAGATCTCCTCCATCGCCGCCCGGGTTGGCTACGAGGATGCGTTCGCCTTCAGTAATGCTTTCAAACGGGAGATGGGCCAGCCCCCTTCACGGTATCGGTCGCGGCAAAATGCAGTGCCCTCAGCAAAATGAACTCGTCGGTTTTTCACCTGCATTCTGAATCTGTCATCTGGGTCGGCACTGAAAATACAAATGGGGTACCGCATTCAATAGTCCGAATTGCTTTCAATCGCATACCATGCACCAAAGTACGGTCATCAATCTGCTAATGGCGGGCATCACTCTGTTCACCGTGGACGTCGCACAGGGCAACCAGGAAAACTACGTCTGGAAAAATGTCGCGATCGGCGGCGGCGGCTTCGTGACCGGCATGGAATTTCATCCAGGCGAACGCGGACTCGCCTACGCCCGCACCGACGTCGGCGGCGCCTATCGCTGGGATGAAACCGCGGCTCGCTGGACGCCTTTGCTCGACTGGCTTGGACAGGCGGACTGGAATTTACAGGGCGTGGAAAGCCTGGCCATCGACCCGACAGATTCCAACCGCGTCTACCTCGCGTGCGGCACGTACACACGCTCGAATCCAGAAATTTGCAACGGTGCGATCCTCCGTTCAACCGATCGCGGAGCAACGTGGGTGCGCACCGATCTGCCGTTCAAACTCGGTGCCAATGAGGCCGGGCGTGGCAGCGGTGAACGTCTGGTGATTGACCCGAACCAGCCGAGCCGCCTCTATTTCGGCACGCGCCGCGACGGCCTCTGGCAAAGCAGCAACCACGGCGCCGCCTGGGCGCGTGTGCCCGGCTTTCCCGACGCGCCTGACGACAGCGTCAAATACAAGCAAACGCCCGGTGAAAAATTCAACTACCTCACCCAAGCAGTCGGTATCGTCTGGGTGCGTATCGACAAAGCCAGCGGGAAACCCGGCGAGCCCACGCCAGTCATCTACGCAGCGGTGTCACGCGGCAACGAAGCTATCTTCCGCAGCACCGACGCGGGGAAATCCTGGGTGCCGCTGCCGAATCAGCCGCAGGGGCTACGGCCCACCGGGGCCGCGCTCTCGCCCGATGGCACTCTATATATAACATACGGAGACGAACCCGGCCCGTCGCGCATGCATGACGGCGCGGTGTGGAAATTCGAACCCAAACTCGGCCAATGGACCGAAATCACGCCCGAAAAACCAAAGCCTGGACCCGCCGCCAGGGGGTTCGGATACGCCGGTGTTTGCGTGGCACCGTCCGATGCAAATACGCTGCTCGTCAGCACCTGGGGGCGGAGCACACCCTTCGACGAAATTTTTCGGAGCAATGACGCCGGAAAATCCTGGCAGCCACTCCTGATGACCGCCACGTGGGACCACTCGTCTGCGCCTTATACCGAAACGATGAAGCATCACTGGTTGAGCGACCTTGAGATTGATCCGTTCAACCCCGACCGAATTGTCTTCAATACCGGTTATGGTCTCTGGGCCTCGACCAATGCCTCCTCGGCCGGGCCGGACAAACCAGCACACTGGGTCTTTTTTAACACGGGGCTCGAAGAAACCGTACCGCTCGCGCTCATCAGTCCGCCCTTTGGCGCACATCTGATCAGCGGAGTTGGCGATATCGATGGGTTCGTTCACGACAATTTCGACCGCTCGCCTCCCGGTGGCCGCTTCACTGCACCGGGCTACAAAAACACCGAGTGGCTGGATTTCGCTGAGTTGCAGCCGAACACGATCGTGCGGTCCGGCACCACCTATAAACACGACCGAATCCACGCGGCCATCTCCTTCGACAGCGGTTCGACCTGGAAAGCGCTCGCGACCGAGCCGCCGCACCCCAACGATCCCCAACCTTTCACCACCGGTCCGGTGGCGATTTCTTCCGATGGCAAGATAATCACCTGGACGCCGCTTGGCGGGCCGCCTTTTTTCACTTCCAATCGAGGCACGACATGGCAACCGACATCTTTGCCGGTCAATCTGCGCATAGTCGGCGACCGGGTCGATCCAGCTGCTTTCTATGGCTACGACACCGCCGACGGCACCTTGTATGTGAGCACCGATCGTGGCGTCACGTTCACCCACCCGCAATCGGGCTTGGCCATGTCGTTGCAACAACGTCACGGCCCTGAATATGGCGATCTCGCCGCCGTGCCGGGGCGCGCAGGTGAACTCTGGCTCGCAGCCGGCGGTCAGCTTTATCGATTTACAGAGCATGGCAGGAAGCTGAATCCATTCAAAAACCTTAGCGAAGTAGGCGCTGTCGGTTTCGGCAAAAACGCCCCGGGCGCGGACTATCCCGCTGTCTTCATTACAGCGACCCTTGACGGCGTGCACGGGATCTATCGCTCCGACGATACCGGCGCAACCTGGGCCCGGCTGACGGATCCACTCCATCAGTTCGGTTCTGCCGCAAAGCTGACTGGTGATCCGCGAGTATTTGGGCGGGTATATTTTTGCACCGGAGGCCGAGGAATCGTCTATGGCGAACCCACGCCGGAAACACTCATGAACGCACCTGCAAGCCTGCCGTCATTCCGTCCGCCCGCCCCTTCACCCACAGACTGAATCACGGCTTCAACCAAATCAGGAAGAGGCTTGCACTGCTCAAAAGTCTACGATTTAGCCTTAAATCTTGTACGATTACCCTCCCGCTTCTCGTTATGCCGTCAACCCAATCATTCGCACCACTGCAGGCAAATAGTGGGCCGCAGGTCGCTGACGTTAAGCGACCCACCACCGCCTGCAATTTCGCGCGCTCCGTCGCCCCGATCCTGGCCCTCGTGGGTGCAACCTGCGCCGCTTACGCCGCTCCTTCTTGGGAAAAAACCGTGTGGCAGGGTGAATCCGCGTGGGCCTCGGAACAGGGCAATGTCCGCGCCGTCATCAGCGAAGCGCGTTCACGGTTGATCTATTTGGGCACCGTTGATGGTTCGTTTAATCTGCTCAATGCTCCCTCGCCCCAGGTGCACCCGAGCCAGGATAATCCCAGCCCAAACCAGGGCGGTCACCGGTTCTGGCTGGGGCCGCAAAATCATTGGATCTGGCCCCCACCTGCCGAATGGGAATATTCCGCAGTCCACGAGGCGACGGCTAAAGACAGCGTGCTCACTCTTCATCAGGTCCAGCTCAACCCGGAGTATCCCGCCCTCACCCGCGAATACGCCTGGGAGGGCAACCGGCTGCGTTGCACGGCACGCTGGCAGGATAACGGTCACGCCTATTTCGGCATTCATGTCGTGGCGGTCGACACTCCGTTTGCTGTAACCGCAAATCTCGAAAAATCGAAAGCGGTGCCGGCGGGCTTGGTCGTTGCCCAAATGGTCGCACCGGAAGGGCCAATCCAGCTGCCCCATCCTTCGATCGAAAGTGACGACACGCACGCAACCGTCCACAGCGGCATCAAAACGGTCAAACTCGGTTTCATTCCGCAACCACTCACCATCGAGCGTTCGCACGGCTGGAAGCTTTCGGTGCAACCGGGTCCGCATACCGCTGACACTCCGGCGTCGCCCGATCACGGCTATCTGAGTCAAATCTGGGTCGGCGACAAATCTCAGAATCTGGCCGAACTCGAGCAGCTCACGCCCTACCTGAAAGGCGACGCTTCCGGCCGCTGCTCGAGTACGATTTATATCGAAGCCACGCCACCGTCCTACTGATTCAAATACCCAAAAGCATTGATCTGGATCGCCGGAAAACTGGAACTAACCTCGCCCGAACCCAATACCCGTTCCCGAGTTCAAGTCTTCCAGATAAATCCATCCTCCGTTCCCCTGCCCAAATTCCTGATTTCCTGAGTTCCCCATAAAAAAGTATTCCTCAATGCAATACGGCCACTTCGACGGCAAAGCCAAAGAATACGTCATCACGCGTCCCGACACTCCGCGTCCGTGGAGCAATTACCTCGGCTCGACCGAGTACGGCGCGATCATCACCAACAGCGCTGGCGGCTACAGCTTCTACAAGAGCGCGCTCAATGGTCGCTTCCTGCGTTCTCGTTCCAACTCCGTGCCGATGGATCAGCCCGGCCGTTACTTCTACCTTCGCGACAACGAAGACGGCGACTACTGGTCGTCCTCGTGGCAGCCCGTTGGAAAACCACTCTCCAAATACAAAAGCACCTGCCGCCATGGTACCGCATACACGATCATTTCATCGCGCTACTCCGCGATCGAGACGGAGAGCACGTACTTTGTGCCGCTCGGCCAGACCTTCGAATACTGGCGCCTAAAGGTCACCAACAAGTCGAAGAAAACCCGCAAGCTCTCCGTCTTCACCTACTGCGAATTTGCCAGCTGTTGGAACATGCCCAACGACCTGACGAATCTCCAATACTCGCAGTTCATCGTAAAAGCTTCGATGGACAACGGCGTGCTCGGCATGGCCACCCATCCGTACTTCAAGTTTGATCCCAAGAACTTTCTCGGAGCAGCCGGTCGCACTTGGATGACGCTCACCGGCGCGCCGATCGCCGGCTACGAAACGGTTCGCGAAAACTTCTTCGGTTCCGTCTACAACACCTACGCCAACCCGCAGGCGGTGATCGAAGGCAAGTGCTCCAACTTCCTCGCCGAGGGCGAAAACGGTTGCGGGACCTTCCAGGCCGACCTCGGACTCGCCCCCGGCGAAACCCGCGAACTCATCGTCATGCTCGGTATGGGGCAGCCGGATACACACGGCCACGCCACGATCGCGGAGTACGGCAATCCTGCTCGTTGCGAAGAGGAATTCACCAAGCTCAAAGCTCACTGGCACGGTCTGCTCGCGGGCGTGAAGGTTGAAACGCCCGATGCCGAGTTCGACGCGATGGCCAACGTCTGGGGCGGCTACAACGCCCTCATCACCTATGCGTGGTCGCGCCACGCCTCGATGATCTACAATGGCGAACGCGACGGGCTCGGCTTCCGCGACACCGTCCAGGATTTCCTCGGGGCCATGCCGCTGCTCAAGGGCGGCATTCGCGGACGCCTCGAGCTCATGCTCACCGGCCAGGTTGCCAACGGCGGCGCGATGCCCGTCGTGCAGCCGTTCAACCACACGCCCGGCAAAATGCAGCCGCCAAAACGCGAAGAGTACCGCTCTGACGATTGCCAGTGGTTTTTTAACGCCATCCCCGACTACGTCGCGGAAACCGGTGACTTCGATTTCTACAGAAAAGTGCTCCCCTATGCGGACCAGGGCGAAGCGACCGTTTTCGGTCACCTCCGCCGCGCGCTGGAGTTCAATCTCGAGCGTTCCGGTGCCAACGGCCTTCCCTGCGGCCTGCACGCCGACTGGAACGACTGCGTCAAAATGGGCTACAACGGCGAATCCGTCATGGTTGCCTTCCAGCTCCGGTATGGACTTTTCACCTACGCTCAAATTGCCGACAAACTCGCTCTACCCGCCGAAGCCGCCTGGGCCCGCGCCGAGTTGACCAAGCTCGAAGCGGCGATCGAGAAAGCTGCCTGGGATGGCGAATGGTACCTTTGGGCGATCGGGCCTGACGGTCATCGCTACGGTTCAAAAACTGAAACCGAAGGAAAGATCTACATCAACACGCAGGTTTTTGCTGTTATGTCCGGTGCCGCTTCGCCCGCTCAAGGCCGCAGCGCGATGGATGCTCTCAAGCGCGAGCTCGCCACGCCTTACGGAATCATGCTGAGCGCGCCGCCGTTTACCGAAACACCCCCTACCGTCATGGGCGGCGTGATCTACAACCACGGCATCAAGGAAAACGCAGGTATTTTCTGCCACACGCAGAGTTGGGCCGTCATCGCCGAGTGCCTGCTCGGCAACGGCGACCAAGCCTACGAATACTATCGTGCGTTCATGCCGGCCGCGTACAACACCCAGGCCGAGGTTCGCGAGATCGAGCCCTACGTCCATTGCCAGACGACCTACGCCACCTGCAATCGCAACGCCGGCAAATCCCGCGTGCCCTGGCTCTCCGGCACTGCCTCGTGGAGCCACCACACCGCGCTCCAATGGATCCTCGGTGTGCGACCGGAAGCCGACGGCCTGCGCATCGATCCCTGCATACCCAAGAACTGGCCAGGGTTTAAAATGACCCGCGTATTCCGCGGCAAAATCCTAAAGATCGAAGTCAAAAATCCCTCGGGCGTGTGCAAAGGCGTGATCTCACTTTCCGTCGACGGCAAAACGATCGCAGGCAATTTCCTCCCGCTCGACCGCCTCAAAGACGGCTCCAAGATCGTCGCCACCCTCGGCTAATCCACCCCAGCCCCCAACAAAATGGCAATCGTTACCTCTCAATCCGGAGCCGCTCCGGCTGCGCCCGAAGAAACCCGCGTCCCAAAGTCGCAAAAATTTGGATACGGTCTGGGCAGCGTCCATGACATGTGGGGCCATTGGCTCTACGCCGGACTTGCGTTCCAGGTATTCAATATTTACCTCGGCGTTTCGCCGGCCTGGATCGCCCGCGCGCTGCTCTGCAAGCTGGTATTCGAAGCGGTCTGGGATTCTGTCTTCGGTTGGTGGTCCGACAATACCCGCACGCGCTTCGGACGCCGCCGTCCATTCATCTTGGTCGGTTCCGTCCTCGCCGGTGTGATGCTGCCGGTCATGTTCGCGGTGCAACGCGGCTGGCCCGAGATCCATTACTTCTGGTTCATGGTTGCCTCGATGGGGCTGCTCGTCCCGATCATGAGCTGCTTCTACATGCCGTATCAGAGTCTTGGTTACGAGCTGACCCCCTCCTACAATGAACGCACGACCGTCCAGGCCTGGCGCAACGCGATGCAGAAAGTCCCGGAGGTCGCGATGTTTGCCGCCGCGGCTTTCACCACCGCAGGCGTCTGGGTAGGTGCTACCTGGACGAACGTACCCGAGCGTCTCTGGATACTGGCTGGCCAGACGATTCGTTGGTTTTTCGAAATGGGCGCTGGGCTGTTCACGCTCAATTTCCCGCGAGTCGGCGTGTTGGTTAAAACACTCTTCGGCTGGGCGCAGGGTGAAACGGGGTCGAAGCCCGAAATCCTGCTCGGAGCGCAGGTCTACACCCTGATCCTTGGCGTTATTATGATCGTCGCCGGTATTGGCGTGTTTCTTTTCACCCGCGAACGTTACTACGACAAACTCGTGGTCCAGCGTAAGCAGGGAAAGATTTCGATCAAGGCGACCCTTGGCCAGGCACTGTCTTGCCGCCCTTTTCGGGTGAATCTCTCCATGGCCATCGCCTATGGCATCGGCACCAGCATGGTCTCAACGCTCGGCTACTACGCCACTGTTTATTACGTCTGCCGAGGGGACGTCGCCGCTGGCGCCACCTGGAATTTCTGGATGGGACTCACTGGCATGGTGCTGGGGCTGGCCGGAATTCCGGTATACTCCTTCGCCGCGAGCAAGCTCGGCAAGAAGGCCAGCATGATTCTGGTGCAATCCTGCGCCATCGCCGGATTCATCGCCACCTGGTGGCTCTACAATCCTTCCATCCAATGGCTGCAAGTCATCTCCTGCGGTTTGACGGCTTTTACTGGTTCTGGCTTCTGGATTCTCTATGGCTCGATGACGGCCGACGTAATCGACTACGACGAAATTGAAACCGGCAACCGTCGCGAAGGTGCCTTCGCCGCTTGCGCTTCGTGGATCATGAAGCTCGGGGTTGCCCTGGGCAGTTGGGCCTCGGGTGAGATTTTGGATCAAGTGGGATTCAAACAGGCACTCGGTGGCGATCAGACCCCACACACTATTTTCATGATCCGCATTCTCCTCGCCTCGATTCCGGTGATTGGGCTGCTGGTCGCCTTGGGCTTCCTCATCCGCTTTCCGCTTACACAGAAAAAAATGGCCGAACTTCGTCAGCAACTGGAGTCTCGGCGCGGCAAGGTTTAAGCCCGACCTAAATCGCGCCAACTCACTTCAACGCATCCCTCCCTCCGTTCCTTGCTGTCCGCGCTGAAGTCCAACTGACGCGCAAGCCACCGTACAGCTTGAATTATATATCATTTACGCGACAAACATTTGATCTTTAACCTGTCTGTTTCCCCATGAAAAGACTCCCCCTTGTATTTCTTCTCGCAGCTCCACTGTTCATGCACGCTGGCCAACCCACACTAACCATCGATGCCACCCAACCCGCCGGCGCGGTAAGCCCGCGTCTTTACGGATTGATGACCGAGGAGATTAATTTCTCCTACGACGGTGGGCTGTACGGCGAACTCATCCGCAACCGGGCATTTCTCGACCAGGCCGATTCGCCTCAGCAATGGGCACCGATTCAGGAAAATGGCGCGAGCGTCAGTCTGGCGTTGGACAAGGCACAACCGCTGAACGAGCAAATCCCGGTGAGCCTGCGCATCGATGTGAAGCAGGTTGCCAGCGGTAAGCGGGCCGGTTTCGCGAATGGCGGTTACTGGGGCATTCCGGTAAAGCCGAATACGCCTTATCGCGCGTCATTTTTCGCCAAGTCCGCGGCCGACTTTTCCGGCGAGGTCACGCTTTCAATCGAGCGCGAGGACGGTCACATAACCTTCGCCACCGGCAAAGTCAGCGGTCTCACCAACACTTGGAAACGGTATGAGGTCTTGCTCACGACCGCCGATGTCGCCCCGACCTCCAAGGCCCGCTTCGCCCTGACATTCAACCAGCCCGGCACCGCCTGGTTCAGTTTCGTTTCGCTGTTCCCCCCGACCTGGAACGACCGGCCAAACGGGTTGCGCAAGGACCTCATGCAGCTGCTCGTCGACCTCAAGCCGAAGTTCCTGCGTTTCCCAGGTGGGAACTACCTCGAAGGCAACACCATTGCGGAACGGTTCCAGTGGAAGAAGACCCTTGGCCCGATCAGCCAGCGTCCCGGGCACCCGTGCCCGTGGGGTTATCGTTCGAGCGACGGCATGGGACTGCTTGAGTTTCTCCAGTGGAGTGAAGATATGGGCGCCGAACCTGTATTGGCGGTTTACGCCGGTTATTCGTTGGGCGGGGAATCCGTAAAAGCGGGGCCCGACCTCGCACCCTTTGTTCAGGATGCGCTCGAAGAGATCGAGTATGTAACCGGCGACGCAACCACCACGAAATGGGGCGCGCAACGGGCAAAGGACGGACATCCGGCGCCCTTTCCGCTGCACTACGTGGAGATCGGCAACGAAGACAATTTTGACAAGGGCAACACCTACGATGCGCGCTTCACGCAGTTGTTCGACGCGATTAAGAGCAAGTACCCGGCGCTGAAGTGCATCTCAACCGTCGCCGCCCGCGACCCGGAAATTCAACGCGTTCACAGCCGCCAGCCCGACGTCATCGACGAACACTTCTATGACACCGTCGAAGCCTTTTACCAAAAAGCGACGACACAGTACGAGAATTACGACCGCAAGGGACCAGAGATTTTTGTGGGTGAATGGGCGGCCTATGAAACGCCTTTTAAGCCTTGGGACAAACGCTCCGCCGGTGAGCCGCCCACGCCCAACCTAAGGGCCGCGCTCGGCGATGCAGCATTCATGACGGATATGGAACGCAACTCCGACGTCGTCGTCATGCAATGCTATGCCCCGTTGTTCGTAAATGTGAATCCCGGTGGCCGCCAGTGGCGCCCCAACCTGATCGGCTACGATGCGCTGAATTCCTTCGTTTCGCCTAGCTACCATGCGATCAAAATCTTCAGCACGCATGTGGGCGACCAGATCCTGAAGGTGACGCCGGCAGACACCCCCTTGTTCGTTTCGGCCACGCGAGTGAGCGCCACCGGTGAAATATACCTCAAACTCGTAAACCCGAAACCATCAGCCGAACCAATCACAATCAACCTCAAGGGATCGCCACAGGTCGCTGCGACTGCGACCGTCGTTGCGATGTCCGCAGCCTCAACCGAGGCGACCAATGCCTCTGGTACGCCGACTGCGGTCGGACCTCAAACCACGACGATTACCGGCGTGAGTTCCGGTTTTGTATTCTCCGTGCCCGGCAACGGCATCGTGGTATTGGTGCTCAAACCCGAGTAAACATTGCCTAAGATCTGTACAGGAATTGGAGATGGCCGGCTTCAATTGAGAAATATCCATGACCGAAAACATCGTGCAGGAGTGTTGGTGCGCGTTGTCCCCAACGCGCAGTCGAGTTCGCTCAAACCACGACGTCGAAGAGCCCGCTCGGAGATCGGGCTCCACCTTCTGATCCCAACGTCCCTTATGGTTTGGACTTTGGTGGGGCGGATGTTCCCTCATCCGCCTCGGACAATGCGGAGCATTGCCCCTACCTTCGACCACCAAGCGTAATGTCCAATTCTCAAGCGACGTTGGGATTAATAGGTTGGTTTTGCCAAACTATCCTAAACCGCTAACGGGCGGCACCTGCCGCGGGCCTATATCGCTCACTCTTCCCCGCGCGCGCCAAAATATGCTGCTGCTCCAGAACGGTCCGCAGCAATCTGCAGCTTGAGTTGCTCCACGCCGGCGAATTTTTTTTCCGGCCGCAGGAAGCTCAGCCAGTTGACCTTGATTTCATCGCCCTCGCCAAACGGACAGTCGCCGAGCAAGTGAATCTCGAGCCGCGGTTGTGTGCTCTGCTCAACCGTCGGTCGCAGTCCGTAATTGGCCACCGCATTAAAAACTCCGCCCGCTTTCTCTCCAGAAACTTGCACGGCGTAGACGCCCAAACGCGGTCGCAACTCCGGCTCCCAGGCGAGGTTTAAGGTCGGGAAGCCGAGCTTGCGGCCAAGATGCTTGCCTGGCTGGACGGTTCCCTCGGCAAAATACGTGTAACCTAACAATTGGTTCGCCTCATCGATCGCCCCTTTCTCCAGGCAGGAACGGATGCGAGTACTGCTGATCGGCTGGCCGTTTTCGTTGATGCGCGCCAAGCTCATCACCACCAGTCCGTTCTTTTGCGCCTCCGCCAGCAGCGTGTGGATGTCGCCGCGGCGACCGCGTCCAAATCGCCAATTTTCGCCAACATAGACCGTCTTCAGGCTGGGTAGAAAACGTTTCAGATAAGGCAAAAAATCTTCCGCCGCAACCGAGGCCAATTCTTTCGTGAAGTGCTGCATGATGACGGCATCCACACCCGCCAGGGCGAGCAGGCGCACTTTGGTTTCGCCATCGATGATTAGGCGCGTGGGGTTTTCCGGACGAAACAGCGCACTCGGATGCGGCCAGAAGGTCAGAACGGCCGCGATTCCACCCTCTCGGCGTGCCGACTGGACTGCCATATCGATCACCGCTCGATGGCCCAGATGAACCCCGTCGAACATGCCAATCGCCAGATGTAACGGGAGGCGCGACAGCGCCACCTGGTCCAAGCCGTCAAATTTCTGGCAACTGCCGCTCACAGGGCGAAGCTCGGCACCGCCTCATAGACGGGCAGCAGCCGTTTTTCGATTTCGGGCAGAGTCAAGGCCTGGATCTGATCCAGCGTAAGACACTGCGCCACACCAAACTTTCCCGTGGCCGTGCGGCGCAGCGCCGAGAGATGCCCACCACAACCAAGTTTCGCGCCTAAATCATGGGCAATCGTGCGCACGTAGGTGCCCTTGCTGCAACGCAGCACAAAATCAATCTCGGGCGAGGAGAAGCGCGTGATTTCGAAACTGGAAACACGTACGAAACGCGGTTCGCGTTCAATCTCCTCCCCTTTGCGCGCGCTCTTGTACAGCGGGACTCCATCGATCTTGATCGCCGAGAACATCGGCGGCATTTGATACTGATCTCCGACAAAACTCTGGGTCGCCACCTTTACCTCGGCTTCAGTCAGAACCGGCACGGGACAGGTTTCCAGGACTTCGCCCTCGGCATCCTGCGTGTTTGTCACCTGCCCAAGCTTGATCGTGCCGGCATATTCCTTGTCGAGGCTCATCAGGTACTGCGACGCGCGCGTCGCCTTTCCTACCAGCACGATCAATACGCCCGTCGCCATCGGATCAAGCGTACCCGCGTGGCCAATACGCTTCATCTTCAACTTGCCGCGCAGACGCGCGATCACATCGTGTGAAGTATGGTCGGTCGGTTTGTCGACCAGCAGTACGCCGTCGAGTTCTTTGAGTGGTACGAGCATCAGGCTATGGGTTCGGGAACACGGGCGAGCTGTGCTTCAAGCGCAGCCAGCAACCGCGGACGAAATTCTGCGAGCGTCATGGCCTTCATGTTCAAACCGGCAGCACAAGCATGCCCGCCACCATTGAAAAGCGCCGCGATTCTATCCACGCGATAAACGGGATCTTTGCTGCGCAGGCTGGCCTTGATCACGTTCGGACGTACCTCAATCAGCACACCGATATCCACGCCATCGATTGCGCGCGCGTAGTCCACCAATCCCTCCGTGTCTTCGGGTGAGGTGCCGGTCTCCTCAAAAATTCCGTCGGGTAACAGGCCGACGCAGACACGTCCGCCGCATTCCATTTTGAAGCTCGAAAGAAAGCGCTGCACCAGCTGGACCTTGCCCGGTGATTCCCGCTCGTAAATCTCGCCGCCCGCATCCGCCGGTCGTGCACCGAGGGAAACGAGCTCAGCCGCGAGCATAAAAGTCCGGCGCGTGGTCGAGTTGAAACGAAACTGTCCCGTGTCAGTCATGATGCCGACGAACAGCGCTTGCGCCGTCATCGCATCGATTGGGAAGTGGTTGTCCAGAAACACGCCGGCCAGAATTTCGCAGGTTGCAGCTGCCGCAACGTCGACAAAATTATGCGTCGCAAAACCGGAATTGGAAATATGGTGGTCGATGCTGGCGATCGGCTGCGGAAAACGAGCTCTCGCTTTTTCTCCGGCGCGATCCTGGTCAGCGCAGTCCGAGTAAATCGCGGTGTAGTCAACCGACGTCACGGCATCAGGCTTGGCAAAAACGATGTCGCCCACCAGGAACTGAAGGCGGCGTGGCACGACGTCGGGATTGATGCAAATCACTTCGTGTCCCAACGCACGCAAAACCCGGGCCAGCGCGATCTGCGAACCGATACAATCGCCATCGGGTCGGGCGTGGCCGACGATGGCGAGCTTTCTGCCGGCCAGCAAGGGCCGTAGTTCGGTAAAACGCCCGGCGATTTCTGGGAAAAACTTCTCCACGACTAGTTCTGCTCCTCTTCGTTTTCCTCGTCGGTCTTTTCGGGTTCAGGCACGCCGATCTCGTCAAGTACCTGGAGAATGCGATTGGCCCGGCCGGTGGATTTATCAAGCGCGATCGTGAACCGCGGCATGTACTTGAGCGTAATGCGATGCCCCAGCTCGATTCGGAGATCGTGCAGGTGATCCTTCAACCAACGAAGCTTCAGCTTCACTTCTTCGTCGTTACCGATGACCGACACAAACAGGCGCGCGTCGCGCAGATCAGGAGCCACGCGCACTTCGGTGATCGTAATCGCGACGGTTTCACTCTGATAACGACGATGCAGGATATCGCCCAGTTCGCGCTGGATCAGCTCGTTGACGCGGATGGTGCGGTTGGACATGGGATTCAGTGGTTATTGGGAATTGTCCATCTCTTATTGCTTTCCGGCCTGATCAGCTGCGTCGCAATAAGCAATGGGCAATAACCAATACCAAATAAGCAATTATAACGAAGCCCGGACCTTTTGAATTTCGAAACACTCGATGACGTCGCCGACTTCGTAGCCGTTGAAATCGTCAAGCTTGATGCCGCATTCGAGACCAGCGCGAACTTCGTTCGCGTCGTCCTTGAAGCGTTTGAGCGTGGCAACCTTGCCTTCGTAGAGAACTTCCTTGCCGCGGCGAACGCGGGCGGAGGCGTTGCGCGTGACTTTGCCTTCTGTGACGAGACAGCCGGCGACAAAACCTTTTGCCAGCGGGAAAGTTGCACGTACTTCCGCGCCGCCAAGCTTGGCCTCCTTGAGATCAGGATCAAGCAGGTCGGCCATCATCTCACGGACCTTGTCGCCAAGTTCGTAAATGATTTCAAAGGTCGCGATGCGGACATTATGGTGTTTCGCGAGCGGCGTGACGCCATTCTCCAGCTTGGTGTTAAAACCAATGATGACCGAACCAGCTGCACCCGCCATAAGCACGTCGTTCTTGGTGACGAGGCCAACCTCGGTCGAGACGATTTCCAGCGTTACCTTGGTGCTCTTGATGCCTTCGAGCACGCTGCGGACGGCCTCGGCTGACCCGTACACATCGGTCTTGATAATGACCTTGAGCACCTTCTGCTGGGTGGCGGCGATGTTCGCGAAGAGACTTTCGACGGTAATTTCCTTTGGTGTAGCCGCCGTGGTCGTTGCCTCTTTCCGTTGTTTCTGCTCTTCTTCTTCAGCGAGTTTTTCCGCTTCGCGGGTGTTTTTAACCGCATTGAAGGCGGCACCACTTTCGGGCGTGCCAGACCAGCCGATCACACGGACCGGCGTCGCCGGACCAGCCTCCTTCAAGTTGGCACCCTTGTCGTCGAACATCGCGCGAACTTTGCACCAATGCGCGCCGCAAATAAGAGCGTCGCCGATCTTGAGCGTGCCACGTTGAATAATGACAGTGGAGAGCGGGCCGCGCCCGACTTCGATCTGCGATTCGATGATGATGCCGCTGGCCTCGGCCTTCGCGTTGGCCTTCAACTCCATGACGTCGGCCTGTAAAAGGATCATCTCAAGCAGTTCGGGAATGCCAGTGCCTTTGACGGCGGATACCGGCACAACAATCGTTTCACCACCCCAATCTTCCGGGGCGATGTTGCGCTGCTGCATCTGCGCCTTAACCTGGTCGAGGTTGGCACCTTTGACGTCCATTTTGTTGACCGCAACAATGAGCGACACCTTCGCGTTTTGAATGTGCTTCAGCGCTTCATCCGTCTGTGGCATGAAACCGTCATCGGCCGCGACGACCAGCACTGCAATGTCGGTAACGTTAGCTCCGCGGGCGCGCATCTTGTTAAATGCGGCGTGACCGGGTGTATCCAAAAAGGTGATCTTTCGATTGTTCGCCTCGACCTGGTAGGCACCAATGTGCTGCGTGATGCCGCCGGCCTCACCTGCGGCAACATTGGCCTTGCGAATCGCGTCGAGCAGCGAGGTTTTGCCGTGGTCAACGTGACCCAGAATACAGACGACGGGCGGACGCGGCACGAGGTGCTTCGCCTCGTCTTCCTCGGGCTTCTTCTTTTCCTTTTCCTTGTCTTTGTCCTTGGCCGCCTGTTGGGCAGCGGCGTCTCCGCGATGCTTGATCTCAAGGATGAAGCCGTGTTTCTCACCGACTTTCACCGCGACCGCTTCCTCGATGTTTTGATTCATCGAGGCAAAAATTCCCATCTCCATCAGTTCGGAGATAAGCTT
>Ga0302323_100000555_pt1 | contig 29782 bp, 24 predicted proteins | sample Fen_T0_3_FD_201950 | JGI IMG/M metagenome (GOLD analysis project Ga0302323, IMG submission 201950) | Peat permafrost microbial communities from Stordalen Mire near Abisko, Sweden - Fen_T0_3 | ecosystem: Environmental > Terrestrial > Soil > Wetlands > Permafrost | place: Sweden: Abisko...
GGCTTGGGCGACCGAATGTGGCTGCCAGACGGGCGCTCGCTGCCCTGGTAACTCGACCCAGTGGGGCGCCGACGCTGTATGGCAGGCGCTCAACTTCTCGCTGCCGGATCCCCACAACTATCTGCCGGGTTACAGCGGTACAGGCACTGGTTCGGGCGCAAATTTCACGGCGTTCGCGAAAGGCGATTTGAACTGCAATTCGACCATCTCGCAATTCCTGCGGCAGGGCTCGATCAACTCGAACGGCGACGTGTCGGGTAGCTATCAGCCTCAGATCCTCAACGAACTCGAATAGCTGAAGAAGCCTAAGTGCAAGACCCCGGTGGGCAACCATCGGGGTTTTGTCGTGGAGGACCAAGCGCGGACCAAGCGCGCCGTGGCTGTGTTACGATTCGCTTCGTATGTCTTGGCGCCTGGTCCTGCCGACCGTTGCTATCCTCCTTGTCACATCCTCGGGGGAGGCGAAGGTCTGGAAGCGGACGCGGTCGGACGGCACAGTGGAATTCACCAGTGCTCCGCGGATGCAGAAGGGCTGGGATCCTGTGGCAGGATTCGAACGCCCGAAGGCGGCCGCAGCGCCCCGTGAAGAGGTGATCTCCCTGCCCCGCAGACGTGGCGCCAGTGTGGTTTGGACCCGCGACCGCGACGATGGCACAGTCGAATTCACCAACCTCGACCCCGTGGGTAAACACTGGAAAGTGCTGTTTCGCATCGGGCCAGGTAAGGCGTCTGCGCTCCGCGGAACTTCCGACCTGGTTCCGGCGCGGGACTCTTCGCCGGCACGATACTCGCGCTACGATGACCACATCCGCGACCAGCAGGCGTACTACGGCATCCCTCAGGCGCTTATCCGCGCGGTCATGCGCACGGAATCCGACTTCGATCCTCTGGTAGTTTCAAGCGCCGGCGCCCAGGGGTTGATGCAGCTCATGCCCGCGACCGCCCGGTCGATGGGGGTGACCAACGTGTGGGATCCGCGCCAGAACATCATGGGCGGAGCCCGCTATCTTCAGCTCTTGGCCAAGCGGTATTGCCGTACTCCGGCCATGGGAAGCGGCGAGGGCAAGACCGCCAGTCTGCTCTGCTCACTTGACGAGAGGGTCAAGGTCCTGGCCGGCTATCACGCCGGGCCGGGCGCAGTCGACAAGTACGGTGGAATGCCGCCCTACGAAACCACGCGCAGCTATGTCAACGCTGTACTCCAGCGGTTTGAGGAGTATAGAAGGCGTGAAGCAGTCCTGTCGGATTGGTCCGAATCGGTGCCGCTTTCATCGAGGTGAGCGACGTGGTCGAAACGGTCAGCAAAGAGCCCCAGCAGCCAGCAAGTCCGGTCGAGGACGCGGGTGCGGTTGCCGTGGGCGCTCCTGAAGACGAGGCCATCACGGTTCAGCTTCGCCGGACCAGCGAGCTGGTCGCCGCCCAGCGATTACCCGAGGCGGAGGCACTGCTCGTCGCTGCCAGGCGGGGCGATGCGGCAGATCTTCGTATCCTCAAGCTGCTTGCCTTGGTGCGGTTCAAGCTGGGGCGCTTGGCCGAGGCCCGCGAAGTCTACCGCGAGGCTGCGGTGGCAGCACCCGACGATCCGACGATCAGGCTGAATCTCGGACTGATTGCTCTCAAGCTGGAGTCTTTCCCCGAGGCTTCGGCGGAGCTGGAAGCGACCGTTCGCCTGCAGCCCGACGATCGGCGCGCGTGGAGCTATCTTGGCTATGCCTACGCGAAGAGTAGGTCGCCGATGCAGGCGGCGACCGCGTTTCGTCGCGCCGGGCAACACGAATTGGCGGCCGAGATGGAGCGTGCCGCCACGCCATCCCGCGATCCGGATGCCGCTATCGTGGAAGGATTGTCCACGGCGGGTGTGGATTCCGGCTCGGCCGAACCATCCTCCGGGATGGCGACGCCGCGACCAGTGCCACGTGACGAGAGCACGCCGGTCCCGTTACTGAACAAGGAGGCCAATCCCCGAGAAGAGGGCCAGGTCTCGACGCTTGCGAGCTTCACCACGGGGCGACTGCTATCGCTTGAGCCCTCCGAAGCGCCGCTCGAGAGTTTGGGGCGGGGTGTCTTGCGGTTCGCGGCGGGGCCCGAGACCCACGTGCGCCAGTCCGCGCTGTTGGTCGCCATCGGTGCCGAGGGCCTTGCTGTCGCCCGGCGGAGGATTCGTGGCCACTTGTCGGACGATGTTCTGGCCCACCACGGTGACCGCCTCTTTCGTGTCGAGGGGCGTGCCGAGCTGCTGCTCGCATCGCCCGACGAGGGGCGGCGCCTGGTTGCATTGTCCCTCGATCGCGACGTCCTGTACTTGGAGGCTTCGCGCGTGGTTGCGTGGGGCGACGAGATCGTGTGGGAGGCAGGCAGCGTACCGGGTAACGGAAGTCCGCTGCTGCAATTTCGCGGCAGCGGCCGGGTCGTCATTTGGGTTGGCGGTGACGAGCTGGTCGCCGTCCGAATCGCGGAGGGCGACCACATGACGGTGCCCAACGATCGCCTGGTCGGCTGGCTGGGACGTGTGGTCGTTCAGGCCCGACCTGTGCAAGGCGACGCCGGAGCCGATCACGTCACCTGCGAGGGCGAAGGCGTGCTACTCATCTCGAAACATGGCGAACCTAGGTAACGAGCTCACCAACCTTCCGAACTTGGTCACCATGGGCCGGGTGCTGATCGTGCCTGCGGTACTTTACTACATGGACAACTACAGCCCGGTGCGCAGCCTCATCGCGGCGATCTTGTACTTGATCGCGTCGGTCGGCGACGGTGTTGACGGATACTTGGCGCGCAGTCGCGGACAGGTAAGCGTCCTTGGTAAGTTCCTCGACCCGGTCGCCGACAAGCTGATGGTGACGGCGGTCTTGGTGTTCATGGTCGCTCTGGGGCGGGTGCCAGCTTGGCTGGTTGTGGTCTTGACCGCGCGCGATCTTGCCATCACGGGGTTGCGCAGCATCGCCTCCAGCGAGGGGATCGTGATTGCGGCCAGCCGCGGCGGCAAAATCAAAACTGCCCTGCAGCTCGTGGCGATCACCATGTTGCTGCTGCATTTCCGCTATCCCTTGCTTGGGCTCGGGATAAACATCGACTACAACGCTGTAGGTCTGGTGGTCTTGTACTTGTCGCTTGGCATCTCGCTCATCTCTGGGCTCGACTATGTCGTGGGGTTCTTTCGGGTCATCGGTGATGCGCGTCGCGACGGACCGCCGGCCGATTGATCGTTCGTATGCTCGGGACAAGGCCGAGCGATCAGCCGTGGGTTGGCTTCGCGGTGACTTCGGACCGCAAGCGAGCGACGGCGTCGAGCGCATGCTGGTGGACGAGTCCGTTCGACGCGACCACCCCGCGCGGATTTTGTAGTCGCGACTCGGTGTAGTTGAGCAGAGCACCGTCGCTGTCTGTGATCTTTCCGCCAGCCGCGATCAGAATCGCTTCAGGGGCGCAGCTGTCCCAGATCTTGGTCTGACTGCCAGGATAGACGTAGAGGTCGCGCGAACCTTCGGCAACCAAGCTGACTTTTATCCCGACGCTGCCCACCGCAAAGTCGTCGGTGATTCCCAGCGAGCTGCGCAACCGCTGGTAGTACTCGGATCGATGGGACTTTGACGAGACCAAGCGGATTGCGTGTGGCTCAGCGACTGCGGAAACCGCGAGCGGGTGGCGCTGCCCGTCCGGCGTTTGCTTCCACGCGCCTGCGCCCGTCGCTCCCCACCAGAGTCCACCCGTTGCTGGCTGCACGACTGCGCCCACCGCCGGGCGCCCCTCGAAGCAGAAGCCGACCATGACCACGTAGCCTGGCTCGCCGCGCAGGAAGTCGCGGGTTCCGTCGATGGGGTCGATCATCCAGACGCGCGGATTGTGAAGTCGAGATCCGTCGTCGGGCAGCTCTTCGGAAAGGATGGCGTCGTCTGGAAACGACTCGTGTAGGCGCTCGACCAAGAGGGCGCTCGATTCGAGATCGGCTTGTGAAACCGGTTCGCCACCCGCCTTCTGCTGGACGTCGAGATCTCGGCCTTTGAAGCTTGCTACCAGCGCCGCGGCCTCCAGTGCCACAGTTCGTGCGATCTGCATCTCGCGGGAGAAATCTTGCTGCATCGGCGTTCAACCATAGCAGGACGACCGCGGATTGGCCGACGGATTACGCGCCCGTCGACGCCGCGGCCAGATCCTTCACGAACGCGCGGCGGCCAGCCAGCAGCAATGCGGCCGAAGCCGCGACCAGGAGGCCGCTGGCCAGCACCGGGATGCGCAGTCCAATGGCGTCGGATGCGGCCCCGATGAGGAAGGGCGAGCACGCGTCGCCGAAGACGTGAATGGTGGTGGTGTGTAGTCCAACGCCGCGGGCGCGGGCGTGGCTTGGAAGCACGTTGATCAGGGCCGCATTAAGGGGCCCATAGTTGAGAAACAGGAAGAACAGGGTTGCTCCCATCGATGACCAATAGATCCAGGGACGGTCGGACGTAACCGCCAAAACCGTAAAGGGAAGGGAGGCCAGAAGGGTCACGGCAGAGAAGGTGAAATGCGCGCCGCGATGCTTGGTGGCGAGGCGATCGCCCATCCACCCACCGAGCAGCGTTCCGACGAAGCCTGCCGCCAGCAACAGCCCACCGAAGAGCGTCCCAGCCTGCGCCACACCGAGATGACGTTCGCGGACGAAATAGGTTGGCATCCACGCGCCGAGGCCGCCCATGGTGAAGGTGTAAAGGGTCTGAGCCGCCATGTTGACGAAGTAGCTCGGGCGGTGCTTCAGCAGGTGGAAGAAGTCGCGCATGGGCGTGATTCTCGGGGCGGTCTGCGCCCCTGCATCGAGCCGCCCTCGTGCGGGTTCTCGAAGAAACAACAGCGTGCAAGCCAGCACGATTCCCGGGCCGCCAGCCACGAAGAACGCAGGTCGCCAGCCGTAGTGTGCACCGATCTGGCCGCCCAGCGCGTAGCCAATGGCAATGCCGAACGGCATCGCGGCGTAGAAAATCGATAGTGCTCGGGCGCGCCGGTGGGCAGGGTAGTGGTCGGAAAGAACCGATGGAGTGATGACCGTGTAGCTGGCCTCTCCGATGCCGACCAGAGCACGCGCAAGGAGCAGACCTGCGAACGTCATCACGATGCCGGAGGCCACCGTGGCCAGGCTCCACAGGACCACGCCCAGGGCCGCCATGCGGAGCCGCGGGTATCTGTCCCCCAGCCAGCCGGCGCCGGGGCACGCGATGGCATAGACGAGGATGAAGGCCGATTGCAGCGAGCCGGCCGCGCGATAGGAGAGCCCGAAGTCGGCGATGATCAGCGGCAAAAGTGGGGCGACCAGGAAACGGTCGAGGTAGTTCAGGGCGTTGAGCCCGGTCAGGACCGCAAGCGTGGAGCCGGGCCGCGCGGCGAAGGACCGATCTTTTTTGGAGGACACAGAGGCCATGGGTACCACCAGGGCAAAGGTCGCGGTAGAGTGCGACACATGAGCACGCTGAAGGACATATTGTCACGCCCCGGTTCAAGGCCCCAGGTCATTCGCGATTGTGAACAAATCATCGAAGAAGAGGTCGCCTCGAAGGGATTGACCGGAATTCCAATCAAGGCCGCGTACGCGGTCGTAAAAGCGGTCAAACCCGGATTCATTCCAGAGGTCATCGAGGGACTTCTCGACGATTTTGCCGACCGCCTTGATTCGCTTTACCAGGCCGCCAAGGCGAAGAACGAGCCTATTTCACCGTACTTCAACACTCGCGCCGGCGAGGCGGCAGAGGCCTTACTGGGCATCACCGACCAGCGTGCACAGCGTTCGAAGAACCATGTGATCCGCAGCGCCTATGAAAAGATGCGTCCGCTAGCCAAGAAGCACACCGAGGCTGCCATCCCACGCGTCGGCAAGATGATCGCCAAGCACGACGCGGTCGTCTGACCTCGAACCGCGGGAGTCGCGCCGGATCTATTTTTCGAAATCCGGCGGCGGTGCCACGCCGTTCACGTGCTCGGCGAATTGCTGGGGCAGAAGAAAGAGCACCATCAGGCGTCCCAGGGTGAGGATTTCTCTGCCTTGGAGCGGAAAGGGGGTCATCTTGCCGATCTCTTTCTCGTTCACCAGGGTACCGTTGGCCGATCCCCAGTCGGTGATGCGATAGCCGCCGTTGACCACGGCGATAAAGCAGTGCTTGCGGGAAACTGAATACTCGGGAATCACCACGTCGTTTTCCGACGTGCGCCCGATGGTGATGGGCCCTTTCGGGGAATACCTGGTCTTGACCAGCGGGAATATGCGGCCCGCGATTCTTCCCCTTTCTAGGACGCTGTCGTTGATCCTGATGATGGTCGTGCCCGAAGTGCTGCTTCGGTCGAGGTCCCCCGCCATGCCAAGCGCCAAGAGAAACGGCCACGGGTACATCCGCCTGAACGCGTCCATGCCGACATCGCGGAACTGTTCGGCGAATTGTTCCAGGTAGGAAAACACGGCAAACCTCGGCTATCCAGTGGGACCGGTCTCAGTCGACGCGGCAGAATCAAACCAGCGACGCATAGAAGCCGAGCCAGGTCTTGAGCAGCTGCGGCTCTGCGGCGAACAGCTTCGCCTCCATGCGCTGCGTGCTACCCTCGGTCGTGCAAAGGACGACCACACCGAGTACCTCGATGGGGCCTTTGGGGGTCTCGACGCGAATCCTGACCATGCTGTTCTCACGAAGTTTGTTTGCACCAACGAAACCAACGCCGTCTTTTGCAAAGTATAGCGTCTCGTAGGTGGCGTTTCCCGTGGAACGAATGATCTGCATCGGAAAACTGGCCTGCTTGCTGGGCTCGCTCAGTGCGGAATGCGGCGCCAAGACTCTGCTCCCGACGCGGAAAATGCCGGTGTCTTTGCCGGGTGTCGTTTCGTCGAGAGAGGCAACTGCGGTCGCCACTTTCGGAATGACCGAGACGATGTACTCGGGTTCGCCAGGCCGCAGCACATTCAGGGCCGCAAAATTCTCCACTGTCAGGCTCGCCTCTTTGTCGAGCATCATGGCAATGGCGTCGCAAGTGTTCACGATGTCTATCATGCCCCGGTGGTCGGGGTCGGATTCCGGTGCGTGATGGGCCATGATGACGCCACAGATCAGCGGCGGCAGGTTCCAGCGCGCGGCGATTACCAGGCCCAGCTCGATATGGAAGTGTTCCACGGCACTTTCCCACATCTCTTCCGGCAAGATCCGGGCATCGCGGGTCCGCGTGATGACCTCTTCGAAGCACGCCGTGGCAACGACTTGGCCGAAGTCGTGCAGTAGGCCGCAAATGAAGGCTTCTTCGGGATTTTGCTTGCGCCAGTAGGCGAGAGCGCGGCACAGGAGCGCGCTGGTCATACCCAATCGCCAGTAGTGACGGCGCAGCTGCGAAAGGCATCCGGTCACGATGGCATGTGCGCCGATGGTGGTGGCGAGCGCAATCTTGCTGACTTCGTTGGCGCCGATGCGTGTGATGGCGGCTTCCAAAGTCGTTGCGGGAGTCACCCCGCGGAACGCCGCCGAGTTGGCGTATCGCAAGATGGTGGCAGCCAGGATGGGATCGCCGCTGATCACGCGCTGCAGGTCGCCCATGCTGTAGTCGTCTTCTTCGAGCAAGCGCTGCATACGCATCGCCACGACCGGGTAGGGCGGTATGTTGACGTTGTCGCGTTTGATGAGGTCGACGACAAGCGTTTCTAGATCTCTCGCGTCCTCCATCTCCCCCGAGTGTATATCCTGAATGGGGGCAAGGATAGGTTCCGACGGCAGAAAACCGGCGGGAATTCCAGAGGATGGGCGGCCGTACCTACGGGACTACTTTGCAGAAACCTTTGGCGGGCTTGGCGAACAGGTAACCTTGCAACAGGTCGACACCAAGCTCGATCAACGTGTCGCGCTCGGCGGGGGTTTCGACACCTTCGGCCACCACCTGCATTTCCATTTCCGCGAACAGCGCCGTCATCGACGAGATGACCTTGCGCCGTGTGGGCGAGGCCTCCACGCCGCGCACGAGAGACATGTCATACTTGACCACCTCCGGTTGCAGGGTGGCGAAGCTCGAAAGCCCGGAGTACCCGGCTCCCAGGTCGTCGAGCGCGATACGAAAGCCGAGTCCACGCAGCCGGGCCATCCTGCCTTCGGTGTCGTCCACCGCCGACAGTGACGCGCGTTCCGTCACCTCGAGCACGACTCGGTCTGCGACTTTCGAAAGCGCAGAGTTGCCGTCGTAGAGGTGCTCGTCGAGGAGATCGTGGCTATGCAGGTTCACGAAGACGAACTGGGACGGACAGGCCGGTACCTCCAACGCGACGCGGTCTCGAACGATACGACCAATTTCACCGACGCGGCCCAGGCGCTCTGCAGCCGACAGCAGCGCACAGGGATTGCTGAGCATGGGCTCGTCGTTGCGTAGGAGTGCCTCGTACGCAAAGGTTCGTTGGCGTTTCCACGAATACACCGGTTGGAAGGCCATCCAAACCGACGTGAGGGCGCGCTCGAACGCCTCGGTCAAGCCCGCACGATCGTCCGCCGGGCTCCACGCCTCGCCAGCGGTGTTGATCGCCATTCGACGGAGTACCGCCAGGCGATGCATTTGAGCGCAGTAGATCACGGTCTCTTGCAAGTCGCTCGGCGACAGTGGCTTCAGCAGATAGCGGAAGGCTGAATGCTCGACCGCTGCTACTGCGGTGTCGAGGCGGGGGGTGCCGGTAATCAGTACGACCGGCATGTCGGGATCCCGTTTGTGCGCTGCTTGCAGCACGCCCACGCCATCAATGCACGGTAGCGAGATGTCCGAGACCACCGCATCGTAGCTTCCCGCTAGGAGAAGGTTCACAGCGGTCTCCCCGTTATCAGCGCGATCGACCTCGAACCCCACCGCTCGCAAGGCACGGTCATACGCGCGCAATTGCAGATGGTCGTCCTCTGCAATCAGGACGCGAGAGCCGGCAGGCGCAATTCTGGCGTCGGGCGCCGGTGTGGCCGTCGACGCGGGCATGGGGATGGCATTCGGGTACATGCAGAGGTCTAAGGCAAACCTCGTGCCCCGGAGGGTCTGTCGGACGCCGTCGATAATTCCTGAAAGATTTCGAGGGAGCTTGGCCAGCAGACTCGCAGGCGAAGCCACTGTTGTCGGCTTTCCGGCAGTGCGGGTGAGGTTGGGCCGTCGCTTTTCCAACAGTTGGTATACGTTTTCAAGCTTACAAAAGTTTGTGTCATAGAATTGTCGGTGGTCAGGCCGCCACCGTCTTGAATTCCGACGGTCGAACAAATTTCCCAATGATTGTCAGCGCACAAATTCGGCGCAACTCTTGCTGTAAGGGCCATCCGGTGAGCGACGTGATTCAGACAAGGCCGAGTGAAGGGGGATGCGACGTTAGCGCGCGACGGCTGCGAACCATTGATGACTTGAGGATAGGAGACCACGCCTCCTTCATCTACAGCGGTGAGCAGGAGTACCGGGCAGTTGTGGTTCCCTTCGTTCGTGCCGGGCTAGAGCAGCGCCAGCGGGTTGTCTACGTGCACGACATGCGCGCGCCGCAGACGATCTCGACAATCTTGGTGGAGGGCGGGATCGACGTCGACCGTGCGCAGGCGATGGGGCAGCTGGTCTTTGTGCCGGCGAAGCAGGTCTACACGCGAGGGGTCGGGTACTCGTTCGATGGCGTGCTTGACAAGATGCATGGGATGACTGCGATGGCGCTGGCCGACGGCTGGTCATCCCTGCGTTTGACGACCGAGATGAGCTGGATGTTGCGTCAGACCCAGGGAACGGAGCGGCTGCTCGAGCAAGCTGGGCGTCTTGGGGCTTTCTTCCGGGAAAGCGCCGCGCTGGGACTGAACCAATTCGAACGCAGCCAGTTTCCTGTCGAGGCGTTGCTCGATGTCTTGCTGACCCATCCGGTGGCGGTGCTGGGGACCGAGGCAGTGCAGAACTTCTATTACACGCCCCAGGTCGAGGTGTCGGGCCGCTGGCGATCGGAAGCGACGCTGGGCAAGTGGATCTCCAATTTGAAGGAACGCAAACGAGCGGCGGAGAATTTGCGCGAAGCCTTGCAGCTTCATCGCGAGGTGCTGGAAAACGTCGGCTCGGGCATTGTGGTGTTGTCGCGCGCCGGACACATCATTCAGTGCAACCCGTTCATGGCGAGATTGCTAGGGGTCGAGGGGATCGATCTTCAGGGACGACGCCTGGCCGATTTTTTTCCGGACATTGGTGAAGACACGTTCGAAGAGGCCCTGGAACGGGTGCTGGTGGGCGAGATGGTCCTGTCGCCCGATCTGATCGTCAGCGCGGAAGGGAAGAATCGCGCACGCTGGATCATCGCGAATCTTGCGCCCTACCGGAACCCGGACGGGCAAATCATCGGCGCCATCGCGGTCATCAGCGACATCTCCAGTCGCAAGGAAATGGAAGATGCCTTGCGGTCGAGCGAAGAACAGCTGCGGCAGACACAGAAATTGGAAGCCGTCGGCCGTCTTGCCGGCGGTGTGGCGCACGACATGAACAACGCCCTCAACGCGATCATCGCCTTCGCGGATCTGGCGCTTCAGGAAGCGGGTCCGTCGGAGGACCTGCGGGCGGACATCGGCGAGATCCGGGCGGCCGCCGACCGGGCGGCCGGAATCACGCGGCGCCTCCTCGCTTTCTCGCGGAGGCAGGTGCTCCAACTCCAGGTCATCGAGCTCAACGCCATCGTGGTCAGCATCGACAACATGTTGAGGCGGCTCATCGGAGAGCAGATCGACCTGACCATTCGGCTGGCGCCCGACGTTGGCCGCGTGAAGACGGATCCGTCGCAAATCGAGCAGGTCATCATCAACCTCGCACTCAATGCCCGCGACGCCATGCCCGAGGGCGGAGGGCTCTGCATCGAAACCGACCTGGTGCGTGTCGATGTCGAGCAGCTCAGCGCCTTCGATGCCATCACGCCAGGTGAGTACGCCGTCCTGCGCATCTCGGACTCGGGTTGCGGCATGTCGCCCGAGGTGCTGGCCCATGCCTTCGAACCATTCTTCACCACGAAGGACATGAGCAGAGGCAGCGGCCTCGGACTACCGGTGGTCTACGGGATCGTCAAGCAGACTGGCGGTCAGATCCGCGTGCGCAGCGACCTCGGCAAGGGGACTTGCGTCGAAATTTTTCTGGCTAAGTACACGCGCGATTCTCGCGCGGACATGCCCATCGCGACCGTGGCGGGCAGCGAGACAGTGCTCGTGGTCGAGGACGAGGAATTGGTTCGTAAGGTCGTGGGGCGAATCCTTGGCAGAGCTGGCTATCGTGTATTCATCGCCAGTGACGGGGCGGAGGCCCTGGCCATCTGCGAAGAGACCGGCAACCAGATCGATCTCTTGCTCACCGACGTGGTGATGCCCGGCCTGGGTGGCAAGGATCTGGCCACCCGCGTGGCTGGCCAGTACCCAAGCATGAAGATCTTGTACATGACTGGCTACACCGACGACGAGGTTCTCCGCCGCGGCATTCTGGACGAAGGTCGCGCGCTGATTCTGAAGCCCTTTACCCCAAACGATTTGTTGCGAAAAATTCGAAGCGTCCTCGGCGTCCAGTAGCGATCGAGCGAGCTTGCCCATTCAAGAGAGCAGCCAGGACTGCCGATCTGAATGGCAACAGGCATGAAAGATGTGTCATTTCCGGGCAAGTCGGCCCTCATCGCCGATGACGACGATGTTGTACGCTCGACGCTGGGCAGGCTACTGCGTCACCTGGACATGACCGTCGCGGACGCTCCGGACGGTGCCGCCGCGATCGCGAAGCTCGATGGCAACGCTTTCGATCTCGTCATCTCCGACCTATCAATGCCGGTCGCCGACGGCTTCGCGGTGCTCGCGGCCGTGCGGGCCAAGCAGCCTCGCACCCCGGTGGTGATTCTGACTGGCGCTGGCGGCGTGCCGGACTGCGTAAGGGCCATGCGCGAAGGTGCTTTCGACTTCTTGACCAAGCCGTTCCATCCCACCGCACTGACCGAGACCGTGCGGACGGCGTTGGGGCAGGCTGTGGCGCCCACCGCAAAGCCCAAGCTCACCCCTGCCAATGGAAGCCCGTCGCTGGCGGGCAGTGGCGCGATGTTGCTCGGGAAGTCTCCGGTGCTTCAGGATCTGCTGGCGTTGGTGGAACAGGTGGGACCCACCGATGCGACCGTGCTGATCCTCGGTGAAACCGGAAGCGGCAAGGAAGTGATCGCGCGTTTGCTTCACGCCTCGTCGCCGCGCGCCGCGCAGCGACTGGTGGCCGTCAACTGCGCTGCCATCCCTGAGCCTCTGATCGAGAGCGAGTTGTTCGGGCACGTGAAGGGGGCCTTCACCAGCGCCCACGAGACCCGAATCGGTCGTTTGCGGGAGGCGGATGGGGGCTCTTTGCTGCTCGATGAGATCGGTGAGTTGCCCATGCCGATGCAGGCGCGTCTTCTGCGCGTGCTGCAGGATCAGTCCGTCACGCCGGTAGGATCGGAACGTTCCTACCAGATCAACGTCCGCTTTCTGGCCGCAACCAATCGCAATATCGAAGTGATGGTCCGCGAAGGACGCTTCCGCCAGGACTTGTACTTCCGGCTGAATGTGGTCCCCCTCCAGGTTCCACCCTTGCGTGATCGGCTGGAAGATGTGCCCGCTCTAGCAGAGCATTTCCTTGGACAGGCGGCTCGGCGCCTCGGGCGAAACATTACCTTGTCTGAGAAGGCTCTTGGGATCTTGCAGCTTTACGGTTGGCCGGGCAACGTGCGCGAGCTCGAGAACCTGATCGAGCGGATGGCCATCCTCGATCGTGACGGCGTGATCAACTCCGACGACGTTCCACCGACACTCGGAAGCGAAACTGGAGAGATGGTGGCTCGAACCCTGTGGGATCTCACCGAGAATGGCGTGGACCTTCCGACCTCGGTGGCTCGTTTCGAACGTGCCCTCATCGGCACAGCGATGCGAAGATCGGCCAACAACAAATCCAAGGCTGCCGTGTTGCTCGGGATCGGTCGAACCACGCTCATCGACAAGCTGCGCAAGCTCGGGATGTAGAGCACAGAGTCGGAAGAGAGCGCGAAGCTGGGGCCGCCCGGCCACTAACCTTTCAGTCGCGGTCACCCCCTTTTGGCGCCCGACGTCGGATGCATGAGCAGGTGGTCTTGAACCAGATTCTTGAGGGTCGCCATGTCGAAGGGCTTTTCGAGGCGCTCGTTGGTGATGGTGTCGAGGAAATTGCGTGCCTTCGGGGTGAAAGCACCGCCGGTCATGAACACGATGTCTGCGGCGCGCTCGGGGGCGAAACTGCGTAGCTCGTTGTAGAAATCGACGCCGGTCATGTCCGGCATCATCAGGTCGCACAGGATGAGATCGAAGTGCTCGCCCGCGCGGATCCGTTGCAGCGCCGTGCGTGCGCTGGTTTCAGTCACCACGTCGTTGTCCTTGCCCATCACGCGCTTGAGGGCGGTGCCAACGATGGGCTCGTCGTCAATGGCCAAGATGCGCGCTGCGAGCGAGGCGATCGGCCGTCGGATGCGGCTGGTTCGACGGGTGGTGCTGACCGCGTCGGAGGCGGGAAGATAGACGCGGAAGTTGCTGCCCTTGCCGACCTCGCTTTCCACCATGATTTCTCCGCCCAGCGCCTGGACGATGCGATTGCAGATGGAAAGGCCCAGGCCCGTGCCCACACCCACGGGCTTGGTAGTGTAAAACGGGGTGAACAGGTGGCTCAGCACCTCTTGCGACATGCCGCAACCGCTGTCGGCCACCTGGACCTCCACCCGGCCCCGGGCATCGAGCGCCGTCTCGATGGTGATTGTATTGGTTCCCGCGTGGCCTTCCTCCATCGCTTGGACAGCGTTGATGATGAGATTGAGGAAGACCTGACCCAGCCGCGATTCGTCGCCGTGTACCAGCGGAACCGGCTGGAACTTTCGCACAACGCGCGCGCGGTGCTTGAGCTCGTTCCAAGCCATGCGCAGCGAGGACTCTAGGATGCGCTGGATGTCCACGGGACCCAGCGAGGTTTCGGGTGTGCGCGAGAAGATCTTCAGGTCGCGCACGATGTCGCGCAGTCGTTCGGATGCCTCCAATGCATCCCGCAGCTCTTCTTCGACCTCGTTGCGGTCGGCCTGGCTTTCGGGTGTCACCCCCAGGGAGGGAATCGACTCGGCCGCCATGTGAAGGTTTGTGAGCACCGCGGCCAACGGATTGTTGATCTCGTGGGCGACGCCAGCGGCAAGGATTCCGACCGATGCCATGCGATCGGACACCATGAGTTGCTCTTGCAGGCGTCGGTGCTCGGTCACGTCGAAAATGGTGGCCAGATGGCCCAGCCGACTGCCGCTTTCGTCGACGATGGAGTGAAACGCGAGCATGCCCCACAGCGCAGAATCGTCCTTTCGCCGGAGTCGACATTGCGCGCGGAAGGTCTGCGTCCCGTCGGTTTGCCCGCGCAAGTACTGGGTGATGGTCTCGACGACTTTGGTCTCGGACAGAAAGGGCAGAATGGTCGCATCCGCCGTTTCGCTCGGGTCCAGGGCCAGCATATCTGCCATGCGGCGATTCATGTACGTGGTGCGACCTTCCGGGTCGAGCAACCAGATGCCCTCGTGCGCGGTTTCGACGATGCGACGGAATTTGATCTCGCTCGCGGCCAGGCTCTCCTCGGCCTTGCGTCTCGCCCGCCTCTCGCTCGCCTCGCGCAGCTCGCGCTCGACGGCAGGAATCAATCGCGCGAGGTTGTTCTTGATGAGGACGTCGTGCGCACCTGACTTGAGGACCTCGACCGCGGTTTCCTCACCAACCGCACCCGACACCACCAGAAACGGAATATCAGGGCCCTTGGCCTTGAAAATGTGGATCGCTACGAGTGCATTGAGGCTGGGCAGCGAGTAGTCACTGATGACGATATCCCACTGCCGGTCGACGAGGGCGCTTCGGAAAGCGTCGGGTGTTTCCACGCGCTGATAGTCGACCTCATAGCCGCCCTTGACGAGATGGCGGACAACCAGCAGCACGTCGTCTTCGGAATCCTCGAGGAAAAGGACGCCCAGGTGGTGACTCATGCGCGCCCAACCAAGCTGAACCTGCGCTCGGCCGGCTCAGCCTTGCTCCCGTTCCCGTTCTCGGCCTGCAGTATCACGCGTGTCTGACGGCTCATACCAGGTGCCTCGGGCGCCTTGACCACCAGTGTATCGTGACCCTGCGTGAGCCGCCAGTTGCTGGCGGCTCTAGAATTCGATGTTCAGCGTGGGGCCATTGGCGGCGGCCGCGATCTGCGAATGGGGAACTGAAAGGGTGGAAATGGCGGGTAGCGTGTACGATGTGCCGACCAGACTGATGCTGGGCCGGGCGTTGGAACTGCAGCGCATCTTCAGATTGACCGAGTCCGAGGCTGTCGAGCCGGCGGTTTCCACCCGGCAACTGGGAACGACCTGGACCGACACCATGACGAGGGAGCTGCGGCTCTCGGCCTGGGCGGGCTTGGAGGCAAGGGCAACGGCGCTGATGGCGAGGAGCAGACAAGCCATCAGCCGCCGTGCCTTGCTGGTGCTGGGGTTGTGAGTTTGGAACCGGTCGAACACGATCAGGCGAAGAGCAGATTCTGTGCCCCGAACGGAAGCTCGACGGATCCGCTGCTAACTCACGGTAATTATTTTGTTTGATAAAATACACTTTGTGTTGGTGTCGGTATTGCGACGCCACGACTTTCCCACTCTGTCGGCCTTCCGACAGGGCGATGGCGACCGCCAGGCCTCTCGTCAGAACTCGATGGTGGCTGTAACCGGTACGCCCACGCGCCGGCAGTGTCTCGACGGAGTTCGCCTCAAAAGAGGATCGTGACAGTGATGTTGTCCGAATACGTGCCTGATGCGACGTCTTGGCCGAAGGGGATCGCTCCGTAGACAGTTAAGGTCACATCCGGATTGTTCTCTGTCGTGTCGACCACGTAGGAGTACGGGGTCGGATCTCCCCAGATGCGACTCCTTGCAGCGTCCAAGTAGAGGTTGTAGTTGAGCCGGTTGGCCCCAAACACCATCTGCCTCGGATTGTTGGTCGGGGCGGCGCCCTTGCTCAAGTAAACTGCCCTTGTGCCGATCTTTCCCCAACACCAGTAGTGCACGCTGCCGGTGCTGGTGACATCGCTGGGGCTCACCCCATCGTAGCTGCCGAAGGCAACCGAGGTCGCGCTGATCCAGCATCCTGCTGCGGAAGCGCGGCGTTCATGGATGACCAGCGCCAAGGTCAGGATGGACAGCGCTACCAACCAACGTCCAGCTTTCATTCGGCCTCCTTGTCGGCAACGATACACTTTACCGTTCCCACGTTGACCAGGGCACTGGTGCCGGCGGCAGCCGCGAGCGGGAAGCTGCAAGTTCCTGCCGCGTACTGCACCTCGGCCGGGTAGGTTCCAGGCGGCACATTCTCGAGATAGAAGTTGCCGGTTTCGTCGAGCGGCGAGACTACTTTCTGTTCGGCGACGTGGACGATGATTTGACCGTACGCGGGCAGGATGGTGGTGCCGTTGTCTTCGATTTCGACTGCTCCCGATACGCTGAGCACCTGTCGCACCGGGAAGGTCACGATCATGCCGCCTCGGTACGGCGGCGCGATGGTTCTTTCGGTGGCTGCTATGTCGTGGTCAAGCGGGATGTCTTTGTCGTCGATTCCGATGCGGTTGCCGTAGTAAGGCAGGAGATTGGGGATCAGCAAATCCCCGTGGCTGTCGGTCGAGCCGACCACCTGATTGCTCATCAGACTATGAACGCCGCCGACGTCCGGAACGCGGATGAGCGCGTAGCTGCCTTGCATGAAACGCGTCAGGAAAGCCCTACGGCCGATGAGCACGAGGCTTCCGGTCCCGGTCAGCGTGGCATGCCCCGCTGTGCTGGTGTCGTATCCTTCGCGTTGATAGTCGGCTTCCACTCGGCCATAAGCACCCTGATACTGCACGTTGGCTTGGTTGACCTGGTTGTCGCCCTGTGAGGCGACCAGCCGATACCCGAGACCCGGGCCGAGCGGCAATGACCGCTGAACAATGGCCTGGCTGGCCCCACTGTGACCTCCTCCTTGACCGCCCCAGCGGTCGTTCCGCGTGGCTCCTGCCGTTACCCTGTCCGCTGGCGTGAAGCTCACCCCGAGAAACATTTCATACCCGGCCGGTAGCTGGCTCGAAAAGGTGGTAGCGATCGTCGCAAACGCGTACATCCATGGGGTAACGGTGCGATTGGCCATCAGCGCGACTCGGTTACTCCAGCTCTGCGCATACCATTCGGCGCCCTGGTATTGCAGCGATACGCTGGCTACTTTACCGACATTCCTGGCTACCGACGCCATCACCTCGAGGCGCTCCCGGTCTGGTGACGATGGAACGCCCACTGGCAAGGCATTCGGGGGCGGAAGGTTCGATGGCGTCACCATCAAGGTGGCGTAGTCCAGCGTTTGGTACCGAACGCCGGCTTGAAAGTAAAGCGGTCGCCCCATGTAGGAATAGGACAGCATCGCCGCACCTCCAGTGAACCGGTCCTGACGGCTCACGGCTGCGGAGGCTCCCAGTTCTCCGATTGGTAGGCGCATGGCCAGATTGGGACCGCCGCTTACCATGTCCAGGGTTCCCTCCACGCGCGCACCAAGGGTCAGCCAATCGGTCAGGCCGAGTCGATGGCGAAACAGGAATCCAAGCCGACCGTAGCCCCAGCTCTCGGATCCGTAGTTCTCACGAGCAAATCCAATGCTGTAGCTGAAATCCTGCAGGCCCTTGGCCAACGTTCCCAGCGCCATGTAGTAAGGACTTACGAGTGTTTGCGTGGCGCCGAAGGCGTCCCGGACGACCACGCGGGTTTCGCCGCTGCCGCTGGTCACCGGTAGATTCTGAAGGTTGAACTGTCCTGGCGGAAGTGTCTCGCGGCGAACGAGCTGGCCGTTGACGAAGACATCGACGGTGGACGGCGTGAGCACCGTGCCTGAAACTCTCTGCGTCGGAAGAAACACGTAGTAGGGATCGAGTCCGAAGTTCCGCGCAACGCTCAATCCGCCCATGGCCATTCCGCCCCCGAGGGGATCGCCGCTGATGGCATTCGTGTCGCCGAGGACGATGGTGGTGAGTCGTTCGCGAAGGTCGAACGTCAGATTGGTCATCAATCGGTCCCATGAGCCATTGACGGTGCTGCGTTGCCCGCTGGCATAAAGCAGGTGGCGAGAGACGCTCAGACCCGCTTCAGCCACGCCGGACGCTCTTGCTTCATTGGCGCGTTGAAGGTTGCTGCCTGTCAGTGCGTAGTTGACGAATAGACTGGGACTGGCGTCGTAGACGATGCCTTCTGGCCGCTTCGTCCGAAGGTCCAGCACGGTGCCCTCGAAGGCCTTTGCATCCGCTGTGATGGCCAGGCTCAGGCTTCTCTCATCGAGAAAGAAGGTGAGCTTGGGGGCGAGAGACTCGAGCGATACGAGTGTGTCCTCGCCCCACTTTTCTCGCGTTCCGCCTTCCGCGTGCATTCCCGATTTTTCCAGATCGGCCACCTTGGCCAGCACATCCTTTTCCCGCAGAACGACGAACACATCACCCACGTCGACGGTGTTGACGGTGGCATGCAGGAAGGCTGGATTGTCTGCGTCGGCTGCGACCGCTGGCGGCGAGATGAGCGGGCCTGTATCGATGGATGCGACAGGGCGGGCTCCATCCGCTCCGATGTCCGCGCGATCCTTCGGGGCGTCTGGGGTTCCTGCATCTTGCTCCGTCGCGTCGATGGGGAGCGATGAGGGCGCTTGCGCGACGGCGGCGCAGGGGAGCCCCAGGGCTGGGAACACGACGATCAGCAGGGCAGGCAACCGGGATGATGTCGGAAGCCTGCGCATCCACTACGCTCTGCCGCTCACGGACCGCAAGCGGCTGTGGCCACGTCCATGCGCGCGTTGAACTTCGTCTCGTCGGATTGCACCTCGAAAGTCACAGCTTTGGACTTTGCACAGGCGTCCTTCGGTAGGTCGATTTCCCAAGTTCGCGTGCCGCCGGCCAGCAAATACCAGCCCTCCACGCTCTTGTCGAAGGCTGTTGCGCCAGCGGCGTCGACGGCTTTGATCTTCACGGACTGAACGAGAAAGTAGACGTTTCCGGTATTCTTAACCGTGAAGGTCAGCTTTCCTTTGGTAAGCACCATACCCTCTACAACGCCGGAGGCCTTGGGGGTGGCGGGTCTGATGAAGATCGGGACGCCCATCTTGGTCAACACGCGCACTTCGGACTTGGACTCCGTCTGCGGAGCTCGGAGCGGCGGCAACTCTTCTACGAACACCCGGTAGGTCTTCTCGACCGTACCCGCCGGCACCGTCGAACCGATGCGCAGTTTTCGCTCTTCCTTCGGCGCCAGGGTCAGAAGGCCAGGAAAGACCACCAGGTCCTTGGTGTCCTTGAGCTGCATCTCGCCCTGTGCACTCTGCTTCCACTCCTGCACCTGGACCTTGAAGCGTAGCTCCTCGCTGCTCTGGCTTTGCAACGTCAGGAGCGCGCTTTGATCCTTACCCGACAGGGTGATCTTGATCGGGTTGACCGTGAAGGAGCTGGCGTAAGCGTTGGTGCTGGCCCCCAACAGGCAGCCAAGCAGGAGAACGGAGGTGACAGTGGTCTTTCCCATGACGAGACAGGATACGCGGCTTTTCCAGGTTTGAAAAATTCGGGCGGTTGCTAAAAGAGGATGGTCGAGACGAGCGTATCGTTGTAACTGCCCGCAGTCGCCGTGAGCTGGTGGGGGGGAATGCGGCCAAACATGGTCACGGTGACGTTGGAACCGGTGCCGTTCATGTCCGCGCCAGACCGATGTGATCCGCCATCCCCCGGCCCCCAAACCGTGGAGCGGGCTGTCTCCTTGTAGATTTCATAGTCGACGGTGGTGGTTGGATCCGACGAGTTGACCATGCGCCTTTGTGAGCCGGTGTTGTTGGCGCCATTGCCAAGGCCAATGCTTATCCCCGTGGCGCCCTTGGTACACCTGATCACGATGTCGCCCGTCTGGTCGTCGGGGACGGTCGCGTGCACGTTCACCGGATCATAGGAGTTGAACGCAATTGCGGCCGTCCCGATGGTGCAACTCGGAGGGATGGAGGCGGTGACCACTACGACACCAGACTCGGTCCCAGCGGCGCTGGCGGAATCGCCGCTGCCGAGGAAGAGAAGGGAGCAGAGTAGGGTCGTACTGGTCGTCCGATGAATGATGTTCATCGCCATGAGGTGAGCACCTCCCCCGGAGATCGGCATTCTTGCAGAGAGATCTAGAAGTTGATGGTCGCGGTCACCGTGTCGCTGTAGTCGCCTACGCTGACATTCTGACCCTTGGGAACTACGCCGTAGATGGTGTACGGTACCGCGTTCTTAGTGGCGGAGGCGATCTTTCGAGATGTGCCGTGCCAAGGCGTCGTATGGTCGCTATCTTGGTAGAGTCCGTATGCCAGGAGATCACTCGCTCCGGACATCTGGTTCATAGTGGCCCCTCCTATAGTCGTTGGTTTCGCGCCACCGCTAAGCGCGAGGGTGAGATCTGGGGCACCTTTCGTACATGCGATGCTCACAGTACTGCTCACCGCATAGTCGGTCGTTGAAAATGCATCGTAGCTGCCGAAATCGATACTTGCCGCCGTTGTATCGATTGTGCACTTTGCGACAACACTGGCTTTCACAGTGAATGTATCGTACTTGCTGTCGGCCAGGGCCGCACCGCTGGAAACGACAGTCAGAGTCGCAAACGCCATCGGGACCAGATACAGTTTCGTGAGTTTCATTCTCTTCCTCTCTTTCTGTGCAGGGGTTCTTGGGCTTCTCTAAAGACTAGAAGTTCACGGTGGCAACCACCGTGTCGCTGTACGTGGTAGCCGGGACGTCGCGTCCGCTGGGAATTCGGCCGTAGACCGTGAAGGTGCGCGCGGCTTTGGTGAGAGCCGCACCCGTGGAGAGCATAGCGGTACCGGCGTTGCCCCAAATTGCTCCACCTGGGGCGTCCTTGTAGAGATCGTAGGGGAGAAGATCGCCCGCGCTGCTCTTCATGTTGCGTGGGCTGGCGGTGGCGTTCTGGCCGAAGCCGAGGCCGATCGAAGCCGTGACACCCTTGGTGCATGCGACGATCACTGCGCCGCTGCTTGTGTCGTCTGGGGTCGACGCATGTGTGCCGACCGGATCGTACGCCGGGAACGCGACGGCGGTGGCGGTGATCGTACAGTTGCTGGTCACAGTGACGTTCACCGGAAGGTTTGTGACGCTAGCACCGGCCATGACCGAGCGATCAGCGCTAACGGTCAGGGCCCCGAGGGTCGTCATCGCTGCGAGGAACTTGGACAGCTTCATGGCGTGCTCTCTCCTTTGCCAGCCGATCCCGACCTCGGCTGGTCCTTTGACGTCTCTCGCCCGGATGCGATGGCCGCGCTGACGCCCGGTCTGAAGGCCATCGTGGCGTGATTCGAAGGTAAGAAGTGTCCGGGGATCTTCATGTGCGTGAACAATGCCAAGATTCTATATGTATAAAGTGAAAGGAACAATACATTTTGTGAGACACGTAAAAATGCCTTGTGGATACCAAGGGTTGACGCAGTCGCAAGGACCCTTAATTTTTCTTCCAGAGTGCCGAAAGGGCGAGCTCCGGCCTTGCGTTTCGTCGCATTTCCGCCGAACGGTTGTCGGTTTTCCGCGACGAATTTCCGACGAGATGCGGGCAGAGACGGGCCTCCACGAAGGCCGAACACCGTCCTTGTTGCGAGCGCCTACTTCCGCTTGAGGGGGGCGCCTGCGGCTTTGCTCTTGCCGCCTGACTTGCCCTTACCCTCGTCGAGATCCGCGAAGGATTCCGTCTTGTCGACTTTGTAAAGATCGGCCTCGCGCTCGAAGAAATCGCTCTCGATGGCCGAGAAGCTGCCACTGGGGCGATGGGTGCCTTGGTTCGGGAGAGGTCCTGGCGCACTCTCTCTCGGCGGGTCCGGCTTTTGGGCTGGCACATCGGACGCCAGGGACGGATCGATTTGGAAGGACGACGTTGTAACGCCGGCCTTGATTGGGCCGTGGGATCTTCCCGACGAAACAACGCGCATCTCGCCAGTGACCCGTGCTCCAGTCTCTTTCTTCACCTCTGCAACTGGAACAGTCTCGACCAGCGGTGTCTTCGGTTCGTCGGTCGGCGAGGTACGTCTCTCCACGGAGACCGATGGGGGCGACAACCCCGCCGAAGCCACGGTCGCCGCGGTGGGCTCCGCCGCAGACGGCTTCGTCGTTGCTTCTGTCTCCGCAGCACCGGGTGCTGCCTCTGCCAGGGGTGTCGTCGACGGAATGGCAGCGGGACCGGGCGCCACGACTTCGACCAGTGCCGTGTCGATGACTACCGAGCGTCGTGCCTCGGCGGTGTGCATGGTGGGCTGGGAAGGACGAGGCTTGCGCAACTCGAACGCACCGCTGGTTTGTGCATTGGTTGGCGCGGTTGCACCGACCAGAGGTACGCCTCGGGCTGGGCTGGGCCTGAGGCCTGAGATTCCCGTCCCGAAGGCGGGTGTGGAACGTCTGGCGGCTTCGATGGGCTTGGACGAGGAGACGTCGGTTCGAACATTGGACTGCCACTCGACCACCGGCTTGTTCGTCGGCACCGACGCAAAAGACGCCTCCGGACCACTCGCTAGGGGTTCGGCCGGCTGGCCGATCTCCTGCGTCTGCCGCCCAGGCCTTGGCTTGGTTTCGATCGGAGGCGGGGTCTTTTGCATCGACGGGTCGTCGACCTGAACGGGCATCGGCTGGCTGTGCCTGGCCCCGTCCTGGGCTGCGCCTTCGATAGTGATGCGTGCAGTCCTCCAAAACGTCTCCAGCGCCGAGGCTTCTTCCGAGCCACCGACAGGCTTGGCATCCCGCCGGTTTAGGACCGCCAACTCGACCAGGCGCGCGAGAATCCGGACGGTATCGAGAACGCGGAATGGACTTTCGTCGATTACGTCTCCGAGGGTGCGCTGTCCGTCGCAAAGGCGAACCACGGGCGTCACCTCTGCGGGGATGGCGCCCGTGGAGGCGTGAAGGCGCTCATGATTCACGAGGTAGACGGCACTGTGCGGCCCGATGTCCTTGATGGCATGGCTGTAGTCACGCTGGAAGCGTTCAAGCTCATCCAACAACTCCCTCGCCGTATGGCGAAGCTGTCCGCGCCGAACCACCGGTCGCAGGCGCAACTCGACCCTTCCGTCGTTCCAAACGAGCATGTGCTGGACCGCAGCCATGCCCTGGAGTTGGCCCACCTGTGCAGCGGTGAGTTGGCCTTCGTGAAAAAGAATCTCGCCGTGTCGGCCCTTGCGTGCCAAGTGCATCGATCCTGATCGGGCCAGGCCTTTCATCGTTCTCACCAGCGATAGACTGGTTTGAGCGGTGATCGAATCTTCAAAGCTGGTTTGGTCGCCAGGCCTTGGCGCCGTGGCGGTATCATCGCCGACGAGGACCTGACTGGCGGTCAGGACGTCGCGAACGAGGGCTGGCAAAGGCAGGAGATCCGTCTGGCCGTGCTGCTTGAGCTCCCCTCTCAGCTCTTCCGGACCGAGCACCAGCACGGGCAGGCTGCGGAACGCCTCGCGGGCGCGAAGCTGCTTGACCATGGCGTGCACCTTGTCATGGTCTCTCCGCGACGCGGCAACCACAAGCTGAGCGCCCGAGGCCTTCACGAGCAACGATGCGGTTTCCGGGGTCGGACACGCCGTGATTCGCCAACCGGCATCCTGGAAGCCGTAAACCAGAGGCTCCAGCCCCTTCGGATCCGAATCGACGATGAGGGCTGCTGCTTGGGTGCGGGACATGATTATGGTGGGCCGTCTACCAGCGATACTGGTTTGGGAGGCCGAAATTCACGCCCCCGCAGGGGTAACCTTCAGGGCCTTCCCCGGAGGTGTTGGAGGTGCCGCCCGGATTTGAACCGGGGAATGAGGGTTTTGCAGACCCTTGCCTTACCACTTGGCCACGGCACCGTGCTTGAGACCCACTGTATGTAGCACAGAGGGCGACCAGGCGGTCAACCGATATCAACCGATTCTCACCGGATGTCTCTTGCGCCGGTCGAGACATTTGTAGGCGGCTTGCGGGGCCGAAGACCTCAAGGAAGGCCTCAAAGCAGCGCTCTCTGTTCACGAGCTAGATCACCTCGTTGTTGTCGACGATCTCGGGCCTGGCTGGCGCGCCCGTGCGCAGGTAGCGCGAAGCCATCTCGAACTCGAAGAAAGAGAGCATCTTGGTCTCGATGACCTTGCTCCATAGCGCGTGCGCCTCGTCACGCTGCCCGTTCGACAGCCGGCGCATTGCCTCGTAGAAATAGGCCTCGGCGCGTTTGCCCACGGTGTCGGCCTTGCCGAGCAAGGTCGGGTAGTCGATTTGGCCGACGGCATACCTGGCCAACTCGGCGTACCAGGGCGCGCCCCTCGGCGCCCGTAACATGACTTTTCGCTCAGCCAGAGAGCGCAGGTAGTTCAAGGCGCCCACGTCGGGAGCGCTGCTGCCACGCCGGGTAAGGTCGACGATCCACAGAGATGCGTAGACTTTGACGTATTCGGAAATGGAACGGCCGGGCCTGGCGATCGCGCGCCTGTAGATCTCGACCGCGTTTTCCGTCTCTCCTCGCTGAACCAAGAAGGCGATGGCGTCGAGGTAGGTCTGGTCGCGGTCCTCATCCTGCGCTATCGCCTCGTCGAACTTTCGTACTCCTTCGTCGCGCCGCCCGAGCAAGTAGTAGAGCCGTCCCACCTCGAAGGTCGCCTCGGCAGAGGACGACAGGTTCTTGCGGCGGAGCTGTTCCAGCATCAATCGCTCCCATCCCCGCGTGGCTGCCGCCCAGGCCTTGCGTGCCCCTTCCGCGTTCGCGGCGGCGTCGTATGCATTGCCGAGCAGCAAGGAGAGCTTCGCCTGTCCCTCGACATATGGGATGGTGTCCTCGGCTGGTGCGCTCCGCTCGCGGAGGTCGAGCGCCTGCTGCAGGATCGCGATGGCCTTCTGCGGTTCGCCCCGCTTGAGCGAGAGGTTGGCGAGCTGGCGAGTTACGTCCACTGCGGCGTCGCCAGAACGTTGGGCCCGCTGGAGCATGGGTCGCGCCTTTTCGATCTGTCCGGCATCGACCAATCCACCTGCGACCAGATAGTCGATGTCGTTGTCGTCCAGCTTGAAGCGGGCAGCGCCGAAGCGCCCACGGGCCTCTGCAAATTCCCTACGCAAACTGTCTGCTTCTCGTTCCGCCTGAGGCATGTGGTCGGGGTCGATGTGCATCTTCAGGCGTACGAAGGCTAGCTCCATCCGCTCGGCGGCCAGGTCGCCCAAGACCTCCGTGCCTGCTTTGCCGGCGGTTAGCGCGGCCGAAGCTTCGTCGAGATAGCGCAACGACAGCAAGGGCTCGGATAGCATGCGCGCCACCCTCGACGCGAGCACCAGCAGATCGGGCTCGGTCGGGTAGGTAAGCAGAGCTCGCTGCAGGACGCCCATCGACGCCGCGGGATCCAAGCGATCCGTCGAGGTCCCGCGCAGAAGCTCGTTGCGTGGCAGAAGCCGGCGTGCAAGTGCCAGGTAATCGGTCGCTTTGGGCTCGTTGGCGCCAGCGGCAACGATCAGCTGACGAAAGTCCGGGTCGTCCCCGGGCCGGTCTGCGAAGCGATTGGCAGCCTCGCGTGCTTTGGCGAACTGTCCGCAGCGCAGATAGACCGCCGCTGACGCCACCGACATGGCGGACAACGCTTCCGTATCGAGCAGCAACTCGCTGAGCAGGCCGCGCGCGCCTTCGCCGATGGGTTTGCGTAGAAATCCGCTCACCCGGTCCTGCTTGTCGACGTAGAGCTTGCTCAAGCGTTCAAGCACCGCGGGCGTGGGCCAGGCGGCCGCGATGGATTCGAGAACTTCAATCGTGCTCACCACGCGGTGGGGGCCCCCATGGCCGCCGATTTGAGAACCCGTATCGAGCCACGACAGAACGTCTTCGATTCGCGAATTCCAATCTCCGTTGCTTGGGTCGGCGACCTGCAATGCGAACAGAGCCGTGGCAACGGGAAGCTCGCTTCCCCGTGGCGAATAGGCCGCGAGCACCAGCTTGGCCGAGTCACGCAAGAGGGCGCGTTCTCGAGCGCCGAGCGGCAGCCCGCCCGGCGTCCACAACGACGCTGGAGAATAAAGTTCGAGCGCGTCTCGGAGCGAGTCGTAGATGCGCTGGAAGTCGTCTTCGGTGCCGAGGATGCCGGGGCTCTTACGGAGGCGTTCGGCATCGAGGGCGGCGAGTGGCCCGACGAGGTACTCGAGGAGCTTGCCGCGCAGCCGCGTCCGTTCGTCCGATCCGTCCGGCAAGGCTTGGTATAGAAGCTTCGCTTCGAAGAAGTCTTCCTCGGCGGCGATGGCGGGCAAGGAGCCGGCCTCGCGCGCGAGCGCCTGCGAAGCCAAGCTGAGTCTGACCGGCTTGGGTGAGATTCCATGGGCACAGCCAGATATCGCGGTCAGGCCGAGCAGGCCGGCCATTCCGAGTCTGGCAAGGATCTTCCACATGCCCGAAGTTTAGCGCGTGCCGCTTCGTTCGCGCTATAAAGCAAGCTCGTCATGGCGACGGATTCCTATCGTCGGAAGTCTTGGCAGCCTTCGCGAGACCAGCTCGGCCGTGACCGGCCTCTTGTTCTAGGCCACCGCGGAGCCAGCGCGCACGTGACCGAGAACACGCTCGCCGCCTTCCAGCGCGCCATGGCCGAGGGTGCGGATGGGGTCGAGCTTGACGTCCAGCGCTGCTTATCCGGGGAAATCGTCGTGTTTCACGACGATGACCTGTCGCGACTGGCTGGCCGCTCGGAAGGCATCTCCGAGCTTTCCCTGCCGGCGCTTCGAGAGATTCGCCTGCGAGGCGGTGGTGCGATCCCTACCTTGGCCGAGACATTCGAGGCGTGTGGACCGGACGCGCTGGTCAACGTGGAGATCAAGTACCAGGGTTACCTTCCGTCGGGGTGCGCAGCCTTGGTGGCCGGCGTGTCGGAGGTCGTGGCCCGCGCTGGTGCTGCGGGACGCGTGCTGGTTTCGTCGTTCAGCCCGGCCGCGATATGGCTTTGGCGGCGGCAATACAGCAACGTGCCGTGCGGATTGCTCTTCGAGAAGCCTCGCCGGCTGCATCGGCCTTGGCCCCTGCGCAGCGACTGCCTGCTTCCGGCTCTGCGTCCGGCCGCTGTTCACCCGGAGCACGTGCTGTGCACTGCCGAAGTGGTTCGCCGCTGGCATCAGCGAGGCTATGCGGTGAACGTATGGACAGTCGATGACCCGACCCGGCTGCGTGCGCTGGCAGACATGGGGGTCGACGCCGTCATCGCGAACGACCCGGCCGCGGCGCGCGCAGCGTTGGGCTTGACCCTGCGATCCTCGGGTGGCTAACATTCGCCCTATGAAGCTTCTTGCGGTGGTTGTCGTGCTCGGGCTGGCCCAAGCGGCGTGTGAAAGTGCTACATCGGAAAAGATTCAGAGCTGGAAGGGCACCGAGAAAGGGCCCGAAAAAATCGAGACCGCTCTTCGGAGCGCCAACTCGCCCGCCGGCTTGCGCGCCGAAGCCGCGGCGGCGTTGGTGGACATCGGCCGACCGGAGAAGGTCGATGAAATCATGGCCAGCATTCCCGCTGGTGAACGGTGGGAGATTCTCAAGACGTTGATGGATATCTACATCAAGGCCATGTCCAGCCCGCAGCTGCCGAAGGTGCGCGACGCTCGCGACGGCCTCTTCAGCATGCGCCAGTATGCCCCGCCAGAAGAGCAGAAGCGGATCGACCAGGTGCTGCTCGCCTCTATCGAGAAGGATTTGTTCGACGGGCGACTCTCCGGCGGGCGACACTCCCTCGAAAAGATGTTGCCGGCCATTGGAACGGCGTCGGGGCCGATGCTGGTTCGGTTGCTCGGCGATCCGAAGGCGCCCTATCGCGGACTGGCCGAGCTTCTGGTCAAGGTTGGCGATGAAGGATCCCGCGACCGAGGCGGTAGGGCGCTGATCGGAAGGGTTAGCCCGGGCAAGGCCATGGCGAACGACATGTGGATGTCGCTAGGCATGATCGGGGGCCCGACCGCGACCGAGTTCTTGCTCGATAAAATGCAGAAAGGCACGCCGGAAGATGCGGTCGCAGCGGCGCGGGCCTTGCAGCAGTCTCGCTTTCCGGCCGCGCTGCTGGTGGCGTTGAAGACCGCCGGGGATCCCAGGGCGAGCAACGATCTGCGCGACGAGGCCTTTGGCGTGGTCGAGAAGATTGGTGGCCCGGAAGCACAGAAGGGGCTCGTGCACATCATCGCCGAGGACAAGAACGAGAAGGTTCGTTACCGCGCTCACGAGGCGGCGCTGGCCGTGGGCAAGGCCGATGCGATCGTGCCTGCTCTGCAGGCCTTTTCACCCAAGCTGTCCTTCAAGCGCGAGGACGTGGTCGACTTCCTGGTCAAGGACATCTCGAAGATCGGTGCCAGCGCGAAACCTCAGGTGCTTGCCGCACTGGCGTCTCCGTCGGCACTGGCCCGTATGACGGCGGTGCTGGCTCTCGAGGCGCCGGTGTCCGCAGCCTTGACCGGCCACATGGGAGGTCCGGAAGATGTCGCCGCTTTGCTCAAGCTGGCAGACGACAAGGGCACCCTCAAAGGGTTTCCGTCCGGAGTCACGGTGGGCGCGGAATCGAGGCGCGTGGGTGCGGTGCTTGAAAGCAAAGGAAAGTAAGCGTTTATCTCGGCAAAGCGTAGAGTAGGAAACCACAAACGCCATGGACCCGAATCGCAAGACGCTGCGTCATTTTTACTGCTCCGACATGATCTGGCAGATGTTCGAGCAGATGTCCGAGACCATGGATCGAGGAGTTGACGAGCTGGTCAACGAAGCGATGCGTGCCCTTGCAGAGCAACATGGCTATCTCGTCAGTCCGGACACCGATGCGCAGCCTTCGCAACTCTACGTTTCCGATACTGGCCGTCCAGCGGCTGCCGTGCCGCCGCCGCTGCCGGCCGGGCGGGCGACCGCTCACTATGCGGGCCGTCCGTCCTTGCCACCCGCCGCAGGAGCTCCGTCACCGCCTGCTGCGCCAGGTGCTGGGTCGGAAGCCATGCCACCGATTTACTTGGTCTTCGGGAACCAGAAATACATCATCGACAAGGATCAGTTCATCATCGGTCGTGGGGCGAAGTCATCGGATCTGGCGATCCGCGACGGGAATATTTCGCGCAAGCACGCCGCCGTGGTGAGGCGTGCGGGTGCCTACTACATCAAAGACCTGGGATCGACCAACGGCATCGACTTCAACGGCGAGCGCATTGAGGCGCGAAAGATTGAAGAGGGCGACGTCTATTCGATCTGCGACTACCAGCTCAGGTTCACCTTCAGGTAGACGTGGCCGGGGCGCCGAGCCGATCGGCCCCGACGACGCGATCGACAGTCTGCCAGGCGTCGGAAAGGTGACGGCGGAGCGTCTGGCCGGCCGCGGCCTTTTGCTCGTACGCGACTTGCTTTACTTCTTTCCACGCGCTTACCTGGATTATCGGCGCCAGTTCGCCTTGAGCGAGCTCGATGCCCTGGCGCCGGGAACTCCGGTGGTGGTGCGTGGAACGGTGGTGCGCGTGCACAAGTTCTTTCGTCGCATGCTGGATGTGGTGATCGAACAAGAGGGCGTGCGGCTCCTCGCACGGTGGTTTCGCCCGAACGCAGGCATGGCGATAACCTACGCCAAGGGAACCCAAGTAGTGTTGGCGGGCGAGCTACGCAGGACCCAAGAGGGCGAATGTCAGCTCATTCACCCGAGCAACGTGACAGCTCAACTTACCGAGGATGGCGGGTTGGGCATTCGGCCACGCTACCCGCTCATCGAAAAGGTTCCCGGGCGCACGGTCGAGAAGATCGTGGGCG